>Ga0208788_1000406_pt1 | contig 21259 bp, 18 predicted proteins | sample Wag4_2014_7_11_3_FD_187363 | JGI IMG/M metagenome (GOLD analysis project Ga0208788, IMG submission 187363) | Fresh water mixed with fracking chemicals microbial communities from Ohio, USA - Utica-2 Time Series FC 2014_7_11 (SPAdes) (version 2) ...
ATGCTGGACGTACCGGCCTCTTCGCGAGCAAGCCCACGGGTTTTCAGCATGACAGCCATCCTGTGGGAGCTGGCCTGCCAGCGATGGCGGTGTGTCTGTCACCATGGATGTTGGATGTACCGGCCTCATCGCTGGCAGGCCAGCTCCCACAATGTTTCAGGTTGGCCATGAATGTTGTAATCGACCCAAACCCCCTGTGGGAGCGGGCTTGCTCGCGAAGGCGGAGTATCAGTCACCGAAGATGCTGGACGTACCGGCCTCTTCGCGAGCAAGCCCACGGGTTTTCAGCATGACAGCCATCCTGTGGGAGCTGGCCTGCCAGCGATGGCGGTGTGTCTGTCACCATGGATGTTGGATGTACCGGCCTCTTCGCTGGCAGGCCAGCTCCCACAATGTTTCAGGTTGGCCATGAATGTTGTAATCGACCCAAAACCCCTGTGGGAGCGGGCTTGCTCGCGAAGGGGGTGTGCCTGTCACCAGTGATGTTGGATGTGCCGGCCTCTTCGCGAGCAAGCCCGCTCCCACAGTGTTTTGTGTTAGGCATGGATGTTGTGAACGACCCAAATCCCCTGTAGGAGCTGGCTTGCCAGCGATGAGGGCGGCACATTGAACATTGATGTCGCCTGACACACCGCGCCCACACCGCAGTTCCAGATCCGCGTCTATGCTGGCCTTACTGTTTCCCCACCTTCGCAGTGGACTGCCAGGAGCCATCGATGTTGCCCAATTCACTTTCGGAAAAAACATGGACCCGGGAATTGCTCGATGTGTTGATCCGCGCCGGGCTGATTGTGGTGCTGGTGCTGTTCTGCTTCGATATTTTCAGTCCCTTCCGCGATCTGATGCTCTGGTCGGTGATTCTGGCCATCACGCTGTACCCGCTGCAGAGAAAGCTGCTTGGGCCGATGGGGCAGAAGGAGGGGCGCGTCGCGACGTTGATCGTGCTGGTGGCCATCGTGATTCTCATGGTGCCGATTTACCTGTTGGGCACGTCGATCGCCGATTCGGTGGAAAGCACCATGGCGGTGGTACGCGAAGAAGGCGTGCACATTCCGGCACCACCGGATTCCGTCACGCAGTTACCGTTGATAGGCAAGCCCATCTCGGCGATCTGGCTGCAGGCGTCCACCGATCTTCCCGGGTTGACCGCCAAGTACATTCCGCAAATCAAAGGCGTCAGCCTGACCCTGCTGGGCAAGCTCGCCGGTGTCGGCATGGGCTTTCTGACGTTCATCTTCGCGTTGATCATCGCCGGGATCTTCATGGCCCACGGCGAGGCCGGCAGCCGCGCGGCGGTGCAGATCGCCTCGCGGGTCAGTGGGCCGGCGAGGGGGCCAGACATCGCCGCGCTGTGCACCGCCACCATCCGCGCCGTGGCGCTTGGGGTGGTCGGCATTGCTTTCATTCAGATGCTGCTGGTGGGACTGGGATTCGTGTTCAAGGGGATTCCCGGTGCCGGGCTGCTGGCACTGGCCGTGCTGTTACTGGGCATCATGCAGTTGCCGGTCACGCTGATCACGATACCGGTGATTGCCTATGTGTTCGCCACCGAGGGCGCCAGTACCGCCACCATCGTGTTCTCGATCTACGTGTTCGTCGCCGGGTTGGTGGACAACGTGCTCAAACCCTTGCTGCTCGGGCGCGGGGTCGACGTGCCGATGCCGGTAGTGCTGATCGGCGCCCTGGGCGGCATGGTCACCAGCGGCATCATCGGCCTGTTCATCGGCCCGGTGGTGCTTGCCCTTGGCTATCAACTGTTCTGGCAGTGGGTGCTGGATCGGCCGACTGAAGCCACTCAGTAGCGGACGGCCCGAGCCTCAACCAACCGGTTCGGCCGTGCAATTGATCGCACCGGCTCCTGGCTTCTGGAACAGAACGAGGTTGCCGTCCTGCCAGAAACTGTAAGGCCCCAGACTGTCCTTGCCCGTGTATCGGCTGCCACTGTCGCTGGGCACCTGATTGAGGGTGACCGAACTCCTGGCCCAACTCAGATACACCACCGCTGGCCGGGTGTTATAGAAGGTCGCGGCCAGCAGCGCGTTCAGTCCCTGGCAACGAAACGTGAGGGGGCCTTCGGTGAGTCGGTCGGGGTCTTTGGTCCGCACGATTGCGGACCCTTGGCGCAAGCGGTGCGCTCGCTCGGCGTAGGCGCCGATGATGCAGCTCCTGGGGTCCGCGGCGGAGGCGCACTGGTTACGTTCATCGACCCAGAACTGCTGGTCGATCATGACCTTGTCCGGCAGGGGCACCGAATGTTCGTCGGTGAGTGAAAGGCGATAGAGGCGGTTGAGTTCGACATCCATCTGCGCCAGTTGCGCATCCCGGCAGATGAGCTTCTCGACCGACAGTGTTGCCTTGGCACAGTCGAAACTGGTGGTGAAGGTTGCCGCGTTGGCGCAGTTGCTCGCCGCCAGGTAGGCACTGGCAGCGAACGCACAGGTGAAAAACGCCGTGACCGATTTCATGTTTGGCTTCACCCAGGTCTTCGCGTGATACCCGGTTGGCGTGGCAGGTACCGATCCGTTGAACAGGCATTGGTTCGCACAGGGTGTAGGGAGTGTAAGTCAGCGGCGCAAACTTGCCACATGGCCTGACGGTTGGACCGCTGTGTTCCAATACCCTGCCCAAGCAAGACTGCTCGCTCCCTTGGGATTTGCGATCTTTACATTGCGCGGCGTCACTCCATGGCCTGGCGGGGCGCCAAACCACGCATTGCCGTCCATAGCCCTTCGCTCAACAAAGCCAGCCCAATTGCCGCGCCGCCGATGCAGAAGAGCAACACATGGTTTCCATGGGTACTCGCGAACAAATAGGAGTAGGCATAGCCGGCCAGCGCCTGGAACAGGGCAAAGATGATGGTGGCGCGGCTCCAGGCAGCGCCTTGGGCGCTGGGGTCGCCGGCCAGTTGCTGTTGTACGCGTCCGAGGGTGACAGGCACGATGCCCGGGGGAAAGCTGCCAATGATGAAGATCGCCGGCACCAGCAAAGTTGCCCGGGTATCGAGCGCAAGAACCATAATCGCCAGCAACTGGCCGATCAGTGCCAAACGGTTGCTGGCGGCCAGGCCGATGCGGTCTGCCAGGGCACCATAGGTGACCGGGCCTGCAATCGCGCCAAGGCCGTAGACAACCCACAGCAGCGACGCCGAATGAGTGCCCCAGGCGAGCCCCCGGGCAACGTAGTCCACCAGAAATATCATCATTGGCACCAGACCCACGGCCATCAGCGCGTATTGCACATAGACCAGTCCCAGTCCGCGGGCGCGTGGCGCTGAGTCATTGGCAGGCGCGGGAGCGGTCACGGCATCTGATGGCCAGCCGGACCAACTGATGGCGGTGAGCAGCAACGCGATCACGCCCAGCCCTATCCAGGTCTGGCGCAGGCCAACGTCCAGCAATAGCGGCACCAGCGTGCCAGAGGCGGCGATGCCCAGCCCCAGCCCAAGGAAAATCGCGCCACTGGCCAGCCCTTTGCGAGCGCCCGGCAGGTAGGGCAGGACCGCACCCGCCGCCAGCACCATGATCACGCCTCCGGCCAGGCCGGACACGAAGCGCCAGGCGAAAAACCACAGCACCGACACCGGCAACGCACAGGCAAAGAAAGCGATCGCTACCAGTAGCATCATCCCCTGCAAGCTGCGTCTTGCCGAAAACAGACGCGCCAGCGGGCGACCGAAGAAGGCGCCGAACAGGTACCCGACCAGGTTTGCAGCGCCCAGATAGATCACTTCGTTGGCGGCGAACCAGTGCGCATCGATCAGTGCCGGGACCAGGGGCGTGTAGGCGAATCGCGCCAGGCCGATGCCCACCAGACTGGCGCACAGTCCGGCGACAATGGCGTGGATTGGATGAGGTGTTGTATTGCTCATTGTGCGCTCCTGAGGGGCTGCGGCCGTGGGTGGCAATCATCTTTGACAGGCATGTCATGATTGACAGTGTTGACATGTTTGACAGGTCTGTCAATATCGGCTTCACACCTTTTGCCCGGGACCATTACCATGGTGGGAATACGACAATTCAATGAAGACCAGACGCTGGACCTGGCGATGGACCTTTTCTGGCGCCAGGGTTTCGGGGCGACGTCGATGCCGCAACTGGCTGAGGCGACCGGGGTATTGCGCGGTTCGCTGTACAACGCCTATGGCGACAAGCAAGCGCTGTTTCTCGAAGTTTTCGCTCGGTATCAGGTGCGTTTTCTGGCGGCAGCGCGGCAAGCGTTGGACGCGCCGCGACTGGATCGGGCCCTGAAGGCGTTTTTCGCCTATACCATCGACTCGATGACCCAGGGCAGCCCGCCCAGAGGTTGCCTGACCACCAAGACGGCCATCGACGAGGCCGCCAACAGCGAGCCCATCCGCCTTGCATTGCGAGGTTTGCTCGATGGTCTGGAAGCGTTGTTGATCGAGCGTTTCAGCACCGCAGAGGCACAACAGCGCCTGAGTCTGGAACCCATGGCCGCGGCGCGGCTGGTGGTAACGCAGACCCGTGGGATCGTGGTGATCGAACGGTTGTATCAGGACCCGCAACGCTTGCAGGACATCGCCGATTCCCTGGTCGATGTCCTTTGCGTGCGCTGACTCTGGGGTTCCACAAAGGTTTGCGGGCGCTATGCTTTGGCGAGTCGCAAGCCCTGGAGAATGCTATCGATGGAAGCCAACCGATTCGGTGACATTGCCGCGTTTGTCGCGGCCGTGAAGGCGGGGAGTTTCACGGCGGCGGCGGATTCGCTGGGGCTGACGCGCTCGGCGGTGGGCAAGTGCATCGCTCGGCTGGAAAGCCGGATGGGCGCGCGGTTGCTCAACCGTACCACTCGCAAGCTGAGCCTGACGGACGAGGGCCAGGTGGCCTTCGAGCGCTGGCGGCAGATTCTCGAGGACCTGGATGAAGTCGACGCCACCATGGCCTTGCGGCGTGGGCAGCCCACGGGCACGTTCAAGCTCACTGCGCCGCTGTCGTTCGGTCAGCGGCATATCCTGCCCATTCTCGATGCCCACCTCAAACAATGGCCGCAACTGCGCGCAGATGTGTGGTTTACCGATCGTTTCATCGATCTGGTGGAAGAGGGCGTGGACATCGCCATTCGCATCGGCACACCCAAAGACGATTCGCAGTTGCTGACCCGTACCGTCGGCTGGCAGCAGTACGCGACCTGTGCCTCACCGGCTTACCTGGCCCGTCGCGGGGTGCCGCAAACCCCGCAAGAGCTGGTCGGCCATGACACTATCGCTTTCGGCAGCGGCGAGCGCACGATCGCCTGGCGTTACCAGACAGCCGCCGGCCTGTTCCTGCACGATCAACCCGGACGGCTGAACATCGACAGTTCAGAAGCCATGCGCGAAGCGGCGTTGACGGGTATTGGGCTGATTCACTTGCCGACTTACATCACTGGCAATGACCTGCGCGACGGTTCACTGGTGGAGGTGCTCAGGCCTTTCCGTGCGCCACCCGATCCCATCAGGGTGGTGTATCCGAACAAGCGGCATTTATCGCCGCGGGTTCGTACGTTCATTGATCTTTTGGTGGCGAGCTGGGAAGCAGGAGTGCCTTGGGAGAAGTAGCGCACGCCCCCAGTCTTTGTTTTATAAGCAAGGGGGCTGCTGCGCAGCCCAGCGGGAGCGAGCTCCCTCGCCACAGGGGTTGCAGTGGCCGTTGCAATTGGGGACGCAGAGGACCGGGTGATGGTCGACCGCTGTGATTTATCCGACCTGGGGATTCAATGATCATGCAGCCACTGTCACTCACGAGGCTGCCATCATGACCCACGCCACTCAGTTCGCATCGCAATCAACGGCCAGTTTGCCAACCCCTCATCCCATGCTGGAACGTCACCCCGGTTTTCAACGCCTGTTCAAACCGCACGCGTTGACCATCGGCCTGATCCTGCCGCTGGAGACCCACGCCGGACGCGCCGCGCCGACCATGCGCGGGCACGTGGAGATGGCGCAGCGGGCCGAGGCGTTGGGTTTCGGGGCGTTGTGGATGCGTGACATTCCGTTCTATGACCCGGGTTACTACGACGTCGCGCAGATCTTCGAACCCCTGGTCTACATCGGTTACCTGGCCGCCGCGACCCGCAGCATTGTGCTCGGCACCACGGGCATCGTGCTGCCGACCCGCGAGCCAATGTACCTGGCCAAGCAAGCCGCGTCCCTTGATCAACTCAGTGAAGGCCGCCTTGTCCTGGGGCTTTCCTCGGGGGATCGGTTCAGTGACTACCCGATGTTGGGCATCGACTTCGAAAGCCGTGGCGATCGCTACCGCGATGCCTTTTCGGTGTTTCGCACGCTGATCGAGCAAAGCTTTCCGCATTTTCGCTCCGAACGTTTCGGCGGCTCCTCGGGCGCCCTGGACCTGGTGCCGAAAGCGCCCTACGGTCGCGTGCCATCGATCGCGGTCGGCCAGGCGCAGCAAAGCATCGAATGGCTGGCGCAAAACCTCGATGGCTACCTGGCCGGCGTGCAGAGCCCGGAACGTCTGGAAGCCTTGGGCGAGACCTGGCACAGCACGGTACAGGTGGCCGAGGGTCGCAATGCCTTCAAGCCTTTGGGCCTTGGCGGTTATCTGGACTTGAGCGACAACCCGGACCAGCCGTTCCAGCGCATCCAGGGGGGCTTTCGGGCCGGGCGCAACGGTCTGCGCAATTACCTTGAGCAGGCGCAGGCGGCGGGCGTTTCCCACATCGCACTCAACCCCAAGGTCAGCCGCCAGCCCTACGGCGAAATCCTCGATGAGCTGGGCGAGTACGTCTTGCCGCATTTCCCGTCGCACGCTTGAACCGACGCTCTGTCACCGGGAGGAAGCCTTCATGTCATCACTCTTCGAATCCTATGATCTGGCGGGTCTGCGTCTGGCCAATCGAATCGTCATGGCCCCCATGACCCGCGCTCGCGCCCCGGACACCGTGCCCACCGCCGACATGGCGACCCACTACGCCCAGCGCGCCGGCGCTGGCCTGATCATCACTGAAAGCACCCAGGTCTCGGTACAGGGGCGCGGTTATCTCTACACCCCGGGCATCCACAGCGCCGCGCAAATAGAAGGCTGGAAGCGCGTGACCGCTGCGGTGCATCAGGCCGGCGGCCGGATCTTCGCCCAATTGTGGCATGTGGGGCGCATCTCCCACGGCTCGTTGCTCGACGGTCAGGCACCCGTTGCGCCAGTGCCGGTGACGGCGGCGCAAACGCGGGTGCATGCCTATGACAGCGATGGTCAACCGGCACAGGTCCCGGTCAGCCCACCGGTGGCGCTGGATGCACAGGGCATTCGTCAGATCATCGCTGATTTTCGTCAGGCTGCGATCAACGCGATGACGGCCGGGTTCGACGGCGTCGAGATCCATGCCGGCAACGGCTTTCTGTTCGAGCAGTTCATCAATGGCGGCTTGAACACCCGTGAGGACCGCTATGGCGGCCCGTCGATCAGCAATCGCCTGCGCTTGCTGTTGGAAACGGTGGACCAGGTGAGCGCGCAGATCGGCAGCCAGCGTGTGGGTGTTCGCGTATCGCCCTTTGCCCGGGCGGCGGACCTGCACCCGTTCGAGGGTGAGCAGCAGACCTGGCTGGCCTTGGCCGGTGCACTGGCGCAGCGCCAGATTGCCTACCTGCATGCCAGCGATCTGGGCGACGCGGATTTTCAGAAAACCTTCCGCGCGGCGTTCGGCGGTACCTTTGTGCTGTCCGGCGGGTTCACCGGCGAAACCGCACGCCAGGCTATCGACGACGGCCGGGCTGATCTGGCGGTGTTCGGTCGGCCGTTCATTGCCAACCCCGACCTAGTCGATCGCCTGCGCCATGGCTGGCCGCTGGCCGAAGCGGGGCGTGAGGCGTACTACGGGGGCGGGGCGCGTGGGTATATCGACTATCCCGCGTACGCGATGCGGCAAGCGCAAATGGCCTAGGGCCTCAGAGGACTCATGGACCAATACCCTCGCCACCGATAGGCGACTCAAGGGCTCTGCGGTTTTGGCTGCATCATGCGCAGCAACGGCGCGTACTCGGCATGGCTGACCGGCACAATCCCCGAGGCGTCCTGGGAGGCGAGGAACTCACTCAGTTGCGCCTGATGGTTGAGCATCGCTGCGCGGATCTGTTTTTTCAGCGAGGCACAAAGGCTGCCACTGAACACAAACGGGTCGTAGTAGATCGGCTCCGAGCGCCACAACACCTTGAAGGTGTCGCGATCGATCAGGCCGCTGGCCAGATACGCATCGGCGCGCACGCTGGAGACGAAGGCCGCATCCACCTTGCCCTCCAGCAATGCATCCAGCGCCTTGTCATGGGAGCCGGCGTACACGACGGATCCGAAGAACTGCAGCAACGGCACGCCCACCTGTGCCGGGAATTCGGCATTGGGCACCACGCTGCCCGAGGTGCTGACCGGATCACTCAAGGCGACGCGCTTGCCACGCAGCGTCTGGACGTCGGTGGTGTCGTTGCCGCGGGCCAGCAGCAACGCCTGGTAGTGATGCCCCGCCGGCGTGAAGTAACCGTGGCTGATGGTGAGGCTGGCGAACGGCTCGATGCGCGGGTCGCGCTGGTAAGCCAGGATGTAGGACGCCGGCCCCAGCCAGGCAATGTCCACGCCGCCTGAGACAATGGCATCGACCACGCTTTCGTAGGACGACGACGGGACGATCTCCACGGGCATGCCCAGCGCATCGCTCAACTGTTTGACCAGGGGTTGATGTTCGCGCAACAGCACATCCATGCTTTTTTTCGGTATGACCGCCACCCGCAGACTCTGCTGGCTGCATTGGCCCCTCGCGGTATTGGCCACTAGCAACGCCAGCAGGAAAGCGGTGAAAAATTTCACTGCACGCATGTGTTTTCAACCGAATTGATGAAGGGGGAGTAGTCGCGCAACTGTTGCAGGGACAGCGGCCTGCTGAAGTGATAACCCTGGGCCACATCGCAGCCGGCGAGCTTCAGGCAGACCACCTGGGCCCGGGTCTCGACGCCCTCGGCCACCACCTCCAGCCCCAGGCGCTTGGCCAGAATGATGGTGGAGCACACGATGGGGCTGTCATCGGGGCTGTTGGACAAGGCCGCGATCAGCGTGCGGTCGATCTTCAGGCGGGTCAGCGGTAATGATTGCAGGTGCGCGAAGCCGGCGTAGCCCTTGCCGAAATCGTCGAGGCTGATGTTCAGCCCGGCATCGCGCAGGTGCTGCAGGTGTTCGATCGCTTGGCCGACATGGTCCAGTACGGTGGTTTCGGTGATTTCCAGTTCCAGGTAATGCGGCTCGATGGCGAACCGTTGCAGCAGGCTCAGTACCCGCTGGCTGAAATCCGCCTGACGCAACTGGATCGCCGAAACGTTGACCGCCAGCCGCACACGACGACCCTGGCCGTGCCACGCCGCCAGGTTTTCACAAGCCAGACGCAGCACCTCCCAGCCGAGCGCCACGATGAACCCGCTGCGTTCGGCCAAGGGGATGAAACGGTCCGGATACAGTAGGCCGAACTCCGGATGTTCCCAGCGCACCAGCGCTTCGTAGCCGTCGACGAGCATCGAATCCAGGCGGATCTGCGGCTGGAAATGCAACACGAATTGACGTTCGCTCAACGCACCGACGAAGGCCTGTTCCAGAATGAACTCTTCGACATCGGCGACATTGAGTGACGGATCAAAGAACCGATATTGCCCGCGTCCGGCGCGCTTGGCCGAATACATCGCCGCGTCGGCGCCACGAATCAACTCATCGATGTCCTGGCCATCACGTGGGCAGATGCTGACGCCGACGCTTGGGCTGGTGCTCAGTTCATGCTCGTCAAGGGAATAGGTGGCCGACAGTTTTTGCACCAGGTTGCGCACGAAAGCATCGATCTGCTCTTCGCTGCGCTCGCCGGCCAGCAGCACGACAAATTCGTCGCCACCAAAACGCGCCGCTTCGTCGCCAGGTTCCAGCAGTCGGCTGATCCGCCCGGCCACGGCTTGCAACAGCAAGTCGCCGACCTTGTGGCCCAGGGAATCGTTGATCGATTTGAAGCGATCCATGTCGATGAACAGGATCGCCAGCAAGCGACGCTTGCCGCGCTGTGCCGCCAGGGTGAGGGTGGCGACGGCCAGGAACTGGCGGCGATTGTGCAGGCCGCTCAGGTGATCGGTGGCCGCCGCGTGGCTGCTGCGCCGATGGGACTCTTCGAGCCGGCCAATCAATTGCTGGTTGACCTGCTGGGCCTGTTCCAGTGCATTGAAAGCCTCCTGGCGCCGACCCAATACGCGCAGGGTCCAGAGCAGGCTGCCGACAATCAGCAGCGTCATGCACAGGTTCAACCACAATTGGCGCCTGTAGGTCAGGCGCGAAGAAGCGAGGATCTCGTCGTTGGCCTGACTGACCACCACGCTGAAACCCCGTTGCGGCACTCGCAGGTACATGCTTTGCCACGGATCGGCGCCCGCGTACTGCGTCAGGTTGCCGGCGGCATCGCCCGTGACGGGCAGTTCCGGAAGCAGCGGCATACCGGAGACCACCACGCCGCTGCTGCTGATGCGCAGGCGCTCCTGGCCGTCACTGTCGAGCAGGCGCAGGATGCCGCTCTGGCCCAAGTCGATGTGTTCGAACAGCGCGGCCAGGTAGCCGATATCCAGTTGCACCACCAGGATGCTGTCCATCTGCCCGGTGGCCGAATCCACCAGCGGCAGCAGGAACGGCAGGCGCCAGTTGGGTACCGGCGAATGGGTTTGCACACTCAACAGATTGCTCGGCAGAAGTGCCTTGAAACCGTAGTGCTCGGCATGCCGGCGCATGTGTGCCAGCCACTGGAAGGGCAGTTGCTGCGGCTCTTCGGCGTGGCTCGCGGACAGCAGGTGGCCTTCGCTGTCGTACAGACTCATGCGCTTGAACACCGGGTCCTCGGCGAGCATGCGCACCAGGTCTCGACGATGCTCGCCCGGCACTGCCATGTCGCTGCGGGTCACTTTGCCGATCGCCTGGGCACGATCGACCAGTTGCCGCAGGTTTTCCGCTGCGATGGTGGCCAGATTGAGGTGCTCTGCGGATTTGGCGGCGAGGGCTTCGTGTTGCGAGGTGGCTTTCTGCTGGAAATACAGCGCCCAGAGAAAAACCAACGTCGCCGCGCACAGCGTCATCAGCAGCCATTGCAGAAAGCTTAGCGAGGTGAACGACCGGCGGATCACTGAATATTTTTCCTGCCGAAGAGTGATGGCACATTAGAATCGCCTCATGACAGGTTCATGACAACGCTTCAGACGGCGGCACCGTTGCAGGGACAGATCTGACAACCATTGATCGCTCAACTACGCTGCGGTTGGGGTCTTGGGTCTGAACGTGTGACGTAAGGAATGGCGCATGGTGGGCAAGTCGCTCGCGGTATTGATGATTGGGTTCTCACTGTTCTGGTCAGTGGCTTCGTGGGCTCAGGACGCGGCGACAGCGCCGGAACCTGCAGCGGCGGAACTGAAAATCGCCAATCGCAGCATCATGGTGTTCCGCTCGGCACTGCTGGGCGAGACGCCGGAGACCCGGGTCAAGCGTGCGAAAACCGCGATCAATGAAGCGCTGGATGACGCCGACGATCCGCGGGTGTCCCTTGATGCCATTCAAACCAGCTATCTGGTGCTGATCGGTTCAAAGCGCGCCTTCATCGTCTCGCCCAAGGACGTCGATGCCAGCGAATTCGAGTCGGTTCGCCAAGCCGCCGACAGCGCGGCGGACAACCTGCGCCAGGTGGTCAGCGAAACCCAGGAAGCACGAAACTTTCGCCTGATTCTCAGGGCGCTGGCGATGGCGGCGCTCGCCACCGGCACTTATGTCGCGTTGCTCTGGGGCATGGCGTTTTTGCGCCAACGCATGCTCAGGAAACTGCCGGAACTGATGCATCGGCATACCCGGGCGCTGAAGGTCGGCCGGGTGCAGGTGATCGACGCCAACTACCTGTATCCGCTGGTCAGCCGCCTGCTGGGTGTGCTGCGCTGGCTGGTGGTGCTGTTGCTCACCTATGAATGGCTGGGGTTTGTGCTGTCGCGGTTTCCCTACACGCGGCCCTGGGGCGAGAGCCTCAACAACTACCTGTTGGAAGTGTTCGCTTATTTGCTCCAGGGCATCGTCGGCGCGATACCAGGCCTGGGCGTGGCGCTGGCCATCTTCTTCATTGCCCGAGGCGCCACGGCCTTCTCCCGGCGGATTTTGCGGCGCATGGCCATGCCCGGCACCTTCAGCTGGCTGAACCAGGAAACCCTGCAACCGACCCAACGCCTGACCTCGCTGGCCATCTGGCTGTTCGCGCTGGCCATGGCCTACCCGTATCTGCCCGGCGCCGGGACCGATGCGTTCAAGGGCCTGTCGGTGTTGATCGGCCTGATGATTTCCCTGGGGGCCAGCAGCGTGGTCGGGCAGGCGGCGGCCGGACTGATCCTGACCTATACCCGCACCCTGCGCCCCGGCGAGTTCGTGCGCATCGGCGAATACGAGGGCACCGTGACGGAACTGGGGATGTTCACCACACGCATTCGCACCGGCCTTGGGGAGGTGCTGACGCTGCCCAATTCGATGATCACCGGCACCGTGACCAAGAACTACTCGCGCACCGTGCAGGGCGCAGGGTATGTGGTCGACACCGTGGTGACCATTGGTTACGACACCCCGTGGCGCCAGGTGGAAGCGATGCTGCTGGAAGCTGCCCGGCGTACATCGGGCGTCCTCGAAGACCCGCCGGCGCAGGTGTTCCAGACGGCGCTGTCCGACTTCTAACCCGAGTATCGCCTGGTGGCCCAGGCGATCCCGAGCCAGCCGCGACCCCGCGCCGTGCTGCTGAGCATGCTGCACGCCAACATTCAGGACGTGTTCAACGAGCATGGCGTGCAGATCATGTCGCCGCACTACCTGGGCGATCCGCAGCAAGAGAAGTGGGTGCCGAAGGACAAGTGGTACACCGCGCCTGCGCAACCGCCGCAAGAGCTTTGACCGAACATTGTAGATCGTGCACGTAGCGATCGAGACAAGACCTTGCTGATTGTTCGCCACAGTGAACAATCAATTCAGGTTTTTGCCGTAGTCAGGGCGATGACCGCTGCCTAATCTGGCGATGAAATTTACATTCATCACCGCAGCGAGACTTGCCATGAGCAGCGACAACACAGAAATTGCCCAGTACATCCACGGCGTCCGCGTCGCCGGCAGTGGTACCCGCACCCAACCGATCTACAACCCGGCCACCGGCGCCATCAGCCGCCATGTGCGCCTGGGCAATGTGCAGGACATCGACGCTGCCGTTGCATCCGCCGAAGCGGCGTTTCCTGCCTGGTCGAACACGCCGCCGATTCGTCGGGCACGGGTCATGTTCAAATTCCTGGAGCTGTTGAACCAGCACAAAGACGAACTGGCGCACCTGATCACCGCCGAACACGGCAAGGTCTTCACCGATGCACAGGGCGAAGTGGCCCGCGGCATCGACATCGTCGAGTTCTCCTGCGGCATTCCGCAGTTGCTCAAGGGCGACTTCTCCGATCAGGTGTCCACCAACATGGACAACTGGACGCTGCGCCAACCGTTGGGCGTGGTCGCCGGCATCACCCCGTTCAACTTCCCGGTGATGGTGCCGATGTGGATGTTCCCGGTGGCCATCGCGGCGGGCAACACCTTCATTCTCAAGCCAAGCCCGACCGATCCGAGTGCCAGCCTGTTCATGGCGGACCTGCTGAAGCAGGCCGGGCTGCCGGACGGTGTGTTCAACGTGGTGCAGGGTGACAAAGAAGCGGTGGATGCGCTGTTGGTGCACCCGGATGTGAAGGCGGTGTCGTTCGTCGGCTCCACGCCGATCGCCAATTACATCTATGAAACCGGCGCTCGCCACGGCAAACGCGTGCAAGCCCTGGGCGGTGCGAAGAACCACATGGTGGTGATGCCTGACGCAGACGTCGATCAGGTGGTCGACGCATTGATCGGCGCCGGTTATGGCTCGGCAGGCGAGCGCTGCATGGCGATCTCGGTGGCGGTGCTGGTGGGTGATGTGGCGGACAAGGTCATGCCGAAACTGATCGAGCGGACCCGTGCGCTGAAGGTGCTCAACGGCACCAACCTGGCAGCGGAAATGGGGCCGATCGTGACGCCGGCGGCCCACGCCCGCATCACGGGTTACATCGAGCAGGGCATCAGCGAAGGTGCGCAATTGCTGGTCGACGGTCGCGGTTTCAATAGCGCCGACGCGGGTGAAGGTTGCGAGGAAGGCTTCTGGATGGGCGGCACGCTGTTCGACCACGTCACCCCGGACATGCGCATCTATAAAGAGGAAATCTTCGGGCCGGTACTGGCCTGCATGCGCGTGGCCGATTTCGCCACCGCTGTGAAACTGGTCAACGACCACGAATTCGGCAACGGCGTGGCCTGCTTCACCCGCGATGGCAACGTCGCGCGCGAATTCAGCCGGCGCATCCAGGTGGGCATGGTCGGCATCAACGTACCGATCCCGGTGCCGATGGCCTGGCAAGGTTTTGGCGGTTGGAAAAAGAGCCTGTTCGGTGACATGCATGCTTATGGGGAGGAGGGCGTGCGCTTCTACACCAAGCAGAAATCGATCATGCAACGCTGGCCGGAAAGTATCGGCAAGGGCGCCGAGTTTGCGATGCCGACGGCGAAGTAAGGCTTGTGTGGTGAGGGAGCTCGCGCCCGTCGGACTGTGCAGCAGTCCATGAAGCAAAAGCGGGGCCGCTTCGCGACCCAGCGGGAGCAAGCTCCCTCGCCACAAAGGGGGCAGGTGTGAGAAATCAGTTGATTTATAAAGACGATCAGTCTACTAATCAGCACATGACGAACATGACTGCTACCCCTCGCAAGCGCGGTCGCCCGGCGAAAGCCGCTGGCGACTTCCGAGAAACCCGTGAAATCCTGTGCCGTGCCGGCGTTGCTGCCTTGACGGAGAAGGGGTTCAGCGCGACCGGTCTTGACGAAATCCTCAAGTCGGTCGGTGTGCCCAAAGGCTCGTTCTACCATTTCTTCGCCAGCAAGGAAGCCTTCGGCAGTGAGCTGATCACGCTCTACGCCCGCTACTTCGTGCGCAAGATCGACCGGTTCCTGCTCGATGAGAGCCTGACCCCGCTCCAGCGCATCGAAGCCTTCTGCGAGGATGCCGAGCGCGGCATGCAGCGGTTCGATTTTCACCGCGGCTGCCTGGTCGGCAACCTGGGTCAGGAGATGGGCGCATTGCCGGAGTCGTTCCGGGCCCAACTGACCGATGTGCTGCTGGACTGGCAGGCTCGGTTCGAGCGCTGCCTGGAGCAGGCCAAGGCCGTGGGCGAGATAGCGCAGGACGCTGACAGTGCGCGTCTGGCGGCTTTTTTCTGGATCGGTTGGGAAGGCGCCGTGCTGCGCGCCAAGCTTGAACGCACGGGTGAGCCGTTGCGGGTATTTGCACAACTGTTTTTGATGAGCCTGAGGTCTTAGGCTCTTTTTTTTCACCCTTTATATACGATCGGTCTAATTATTATGGAAGGCTTTGAATCGTTCGTTAGAAGTGAGGCGTCCCAATGAGTGAGCCAACTTTCGACTACATCATCATCGGCGCCGGCACCGCTGGCTGCCTGCTGGCCAATCGGCTCAGCGCCAATCCCGACCATCGGGTGTTGCTGCTCGAGGCCGGTGGTCCGGACAACTACCCATGGATTCACATCCCGGTCGGTTACCTGTATTGCATCGACAACCCGCGTACCGACTGGCGCTTTCGCACCGCGCCGTCGGCCGGTCTCAACGGCCGTGAATTGCTCTACCCGCGGGGCAAGACCCTGGGCGGCAGTTCCAGCATCAACGGCATGATCTACATGCGCGGCCAGTCCCAGGACTACGACCATTGGGCCAGCGTCACTGGCGATGACGAGTGGAACTGGGAAACCTGCCTGAAGGATTTCCGCGCCCACGAAGACCACTATCGCCTCGATGCCGCGATCGCCGAGGGCGAAAATAGTCAGGCTGCGCGCTTCAGAAGTCTGCACAGCAACGGCGGTGAGTGGCGGGTGGAAAAGCAACGCCTGCGCTGGGACATCCTCGATGCCTTTGCCAAGGCGGCCGAGCAGGCCGGCATTGCCGCGACCGACGATTTCAACGGCGGCGACAACCGCGGCGTGGGTTACTTCGACGTCAATCAGCGCAGCGGCTGGCGCTGGAACGCATCCAAGGCGTTTTTGCGGCCGATCCTCAAGCAACGCCTGAACCTGACGGTCTGGACCGGCGCCCAGGTGTCGCGCCTGCGCTTTGAGCAGCGTGAAGATGGCCAGCCCATCTGCTGCGGCGTCGAACTGCATCACGAAGGTCAGCCGCGAATCGTGCGGGCCAACCGCGAAGTGGTGCTCAGCGCCGGGGCCATCGGCAGCCCGCAGATATTGCAACTGTCCGGCATTGGCGATGCCGCCTTGCTCAATGACCACCAGATCCCCGTAGTGCGGCATTTGCCCGGCGTGGGGGCGAACCTGCAGGACCATTTGCAGATCCGTTCGGTGTACAAGGTCAAGGGCGCGTCGACCCTCAACACCAAAGCCACCAGCCTCGTCGGCAAGGCCTCCATCGCCCTCGAATACGCGGTCAATCGCAGTGGCCCGATGAGCATGGCGCCGTCGCAACTGGGCATCTTCACCAGCAGCGATGAGTCGTACGCCACGCCCAATCTGCAGTACCACGTGCAGCCTTTGAGCCTGGAAGCATTCGGTCAGCCGCTGCATCAGTTCCCGGCGATCACCGCCAGCGTCTGCAACATCCACCCGACCAGCCGCGGCACGGTGACGATTCGCAGTGCGGATTTTCGCGATGCGCCAATCATTGCCCCCGACTACCTGAGCACCGACGAAGACCGGCGCGTGGCCGCCGATTCACTGCGCGTGACCCGCCGCATAGCCTCGCAACCGGCCATGGCGCGCTTCAGCCCCGAGGAATACAAACCGGGCGTGCAGTACCAGACCGACGAACAACTGGCCCGCCTGGCAGGGGACATCGGCTCGACGATTTTCCACCCGGTGGGCACGGCAAAAATGGGCAAGGCCAGCGACCCCATGGCCGTCGTCGACAGCCATCTGCGGGTGCACGGCATCCAGGGCTTGCGGGTGGTCGACGCCAGCATCATGCCGACCATCACCGGCGGCAACACCAACAGCCCAACCCTGATGATCGCGGAAAAAGCCGCGCGCTGGATCATCGCCGGTCACTGATCCATCCAAAGAGGAAATAACATCATGGATTTTTCGCAAGGCCTGCCTGCCAAAAAGGGGCCTTTGGACGGCATCACCGTCCTGGATTTTTCACGGGTGCTGTCAGGCCCGTATTGCACCATGGTGCTGGCCGATCTCGGTGCCCGGGTGATCAAGGTCGAACGGCTGGCCACCGGCGACGACACCCGCGCTTTCGGCCCCTTTGTCGAGGATGACTCGGCGTATTTCACCTGCTTCAACCGTGGCAAGGAAAGCATCGCCCTGGACCTCAAAAGCCCGCGGGATCGCGAGTTGGTCGAGCGCATGCTGACCGAGGCCGACGTGCTGGTGGAGAACTTCCGTCCGGGGGTGATGGACCGCCTCGGCTACGGTGCCGAACGCCTGGCCCAGACCCATCCGCACCTGGTGTACGCCTCGATTTCCGGCTTCGGCCAGACCGGCCCCATGAGTGACCTGCCGGGCTACGACATGGTGGTCCAGGCCATGGGCGGCATCATGAGCCTGACCGGTTGGCCCGACGCGCCGCCGGCCCGGGTGGGCACCAGTTTCGGCGATCTCAGCGCGGGATTGTTCGCGGTGATCGGCATCTTGTCTTCGCTGTACAAACGCACCCGCGATGCGCAAGGCACCCGGGTGGACATAGCGATGCTCGACTGCCAGGCGGCGCTGATGGAAACGGCATTGGCGACCTACGACGTGGAAGGCAAGGTGCCCACCCGCACCGGCGACGCCCATCCTTCGCTCTCGCCATTCGAAGCGTACGACGCGCAAGACGGGCGCTTCATCATTGCCGCCGGCAACGACCAGTTGTTCATGCTCATGGCCGATGCACTGGGCAATCCGCAACTGGCGCTGGAGCCGCAGTTCCTCAGCAATGCCCAGCGTTGCCGCAATCGCCCGGCGCTGATCGAAGCGATCCAGGCCATCACGCTGACCGCGCCCGCCGCCCACTGGATCGAGCGACTCAACGAGGCCGGGGTGCCATGCTCGCCGATCAACACCATCGACAAGCTGTTCGACCACCCACAACTGGCGGCTCGCAACATGATCATCCAGGTGGCAGGTGAGGGCGGGCGTGCGTTCCGCACTGCCGGCAACCCGATCAAGCTCAATGCCTACGCCGACATCGACGTCACCACGCCGGTGCGCGCCCCGGGCCTGGACGAACATCGCGAACGCATCCTCTCGCAACTGATGTCACCCACCGGCGACTACGCGCCCGCCGCCGGTACTTTCGACGAATCGCTGCTGCAAGAAGCTATTTGAAACCCTTTCAAAGCCTGCCCCTTTTTCCGGGAGAATGCTCCATGACTGCTGCAACCGTTCCAGCCATCCAAGACAAGAAATCGGCAACCACCAGCGTCAAACCCGCCACCGAAACCCGCAGCGCTCCAGCGCCGCGTTACGAATCGATCCTGGTCGAGCGGCGCGAACGCGTCGGGCTGATCACCCTGCACCGGCCCAAGAGCCTCAATGCCTTGAGCGTGGCCATGTCCCGCGAAGTGGTCGCGGCGCTGCACGCCTTCGATGCCGACGACAACATCGGCGCGATCGTCATCGCCGGCAGCCCACGGGCGTTTGCCGCTGGGGCGGACATCGAGGAAATGGCCGACAAGACCTTGGTCGACCTGCAGCAACACGACGTCTTTGCTGCCTGGTCGCAACTGCCCACCATCAGCAAACCGATCATCGCCGCCGTCAGTGGTTATGCCTTGGGCGGAGGGTGCGAGCTGGCGATGATGTGCGATTTCATCATCGCCTCCGAAGATGCGCAGTTCGGTCAACCGGAAATCAAACTGGGCATCCTGCCTGGCATCGGCGGCTCGCAACGCTTGACCCGATCGGTCGGCAAGGCCCTGGCCATGGACATGATCCTCACCGGTCGCACCATCAACGCCGCTGAAGCCAAGGCTGTGGGCCTGGTGGCCCGGGTGGTGCCGCCGGCGGACCTGCTGCAAACCGCACTGGAAGCCGCCCACACCATCGCCGGCTACAACGCCCCGGCCGTGCGCATGGCCAAGGAAGCGGTCAACCGTGCACTGGAAGTGAGCCTGGCCGAAGGCATGCTGCACGAACGCCGACTGTTCCAGGCTGCGTTCGCCACCGATGGGCAAAAGGAAGGCATGCAGGCGTTTCTCGCCAAGCGAGCACCGGTTTTCCGCCATCGTTGACCGCTCTTCATGTGGGAGCGAGCCTGCTCGCGATGGTCTCAAGGGCGCTGCGTACTGTCAGACAGGGCGCGTCATCGTTGACCTCCATCGCGAGCAGGCTCGCTCCTACAAGGTGCTGGGCTGGATGCAACATTTGCGAACGACACAAGCCCCTGTAGGAGCACAGCTTGCTGGCGATGGCGGTGCGTCAGTCGGTATCCATGCCGGATGTGCCGGCCTCATCGCTGGCAGGCCAGCTCCCACAAGGGTTCTGCTGTGTTCTTGTCAAAGCTCACCGGTCAAAAACTGCGCCCGGCCATGGCCGAAACTCCAGTCGGCATCTTCGTTGGTCACAATGGAAACCATCACGTCGCTCGGCTGTATATTGCAGTGCGTCAGCAACGCCTGAGTCAGCAGCTCATAGAACCTGACCTTCGACGCTTCACTGCGCGGTCGGCTGGTCACGCTGACAATGATCACGTCCCGGGTTCTCGGGATGTCCAGCCCGGTGTCCTGGACGATCATGCGCCCGGGCCGGTGCTCGTTGACGATCTGGTAACGGTCACGCTCCGGCACTTCAAATGCCTCGACCATCGCACCATGCGCCGCGTCCAGCAGGGTTTGCAGCTGGGCGTCGTCGCGGCCCTCCATCACATCGAATTTCATCAGAGGCATGTGGGAAATCTCCAATATCAGGGGATGCTGCATCGCAGCGGCAGACCCACACTAAGCCTTTGCTTTGTTCATGACGAGGTGCAAAAATCGAATTAATTGTTTGCATACGAGAACAATCCCATCATGCCTAAAGTGGAAGTCGAACGACTCTGGACCCATGTGCACTGGCTGGCGATCCTGGAAGAGCAGGGCACCTATACCGCCGCGGCCATCCGGCTCGGGGTCAGCAAATCGGCGGTGAGCCAGCGCATCGTCGAGTTGGAAAAAGCCACCGGATTGAGCCTGGTCCAGCGCACCACCCGCAGCGTGCGCCTGACCGACGCGGGCAACGCCCTGGTGCGCGACGTGCGCAGCGCTTACGAACAAATCGCCCGAAGCTTTACCGACGTTCGCGATTCGGCCGGGGTCGCGAGGGGGTTGCTGCGACTGACCGCGCCCGTCGCCTTTGCTCGCCAGCAACTGGTGCCGGTGCTGGCCGGCTTCTTCAGTGAATACCCCGAAGTCCGCGTGCAGCTCGACGTGTCCGACCAGATCTCCTCCATTGCGTCGGAAGGTTTTGACCTCGCCATTCGCCACAGCAACCAGATCCCCGACACCCACGTCGCCTGGAAACTGAGCCCGACACGCTCGGTATTGGTCGCCACCCGCAGTTACCTGGACGCCTTCGGCGAGCCGCAACATCCAGAAGAGCTCGTTGACCATAAGTGCCTCTATTACCCCAGAGGCAGTGACACCCCAGCCTGGGCATTCGAAGCGCCTGCCACCTCGCCAATGGCAGGAAAACGCCTGACAGTTCCGGTCAAAGGCCTGTTCGCCACCAACAACAGCGAAGCGCTGCGCGATGCGGCGTTGACCGATCTGGGCATCGCGCTGTTGCCGGATTTCAGCGCTCAGGCGGGGCTCAGGAACGGCACGCTGGTGCAGGTGCTGCCAGAGTGGAAATCGGTCGGAGCCTTCCCGGAGGACATCTACCTGGTGCGGCCTTATTCCACCCATGTGCCCAGAGCAGTGACGGTGTTTGTGGAGTATTTGCGCGGGCAGTTTGCGGGGGGATTCATGTAGTGACCAAGGCAGCTCTCATGCGCCGATTCCCGACGAAGAAGCAGGGTAGAGAGGGCGCTTGCCATGGCCCTTATATATAGCTCTACTAAAGGGCTACAGATAAGATCACCTACTGTACTAAGATGACCATGGGCCAGTAGCACTGAGGGCTAAAGCCGCGAGGGATGGTTAGTGTATGTACTAAGGTGCTGTACTACAAGCCATCCCTCCACAGCCCGTCAGA
>Ga0208788_1000408_pt1 | contig 21239 bp, 17 predicted proteins | sample Wag4_2014_7_11_3_FD_187363 | JGI IMG/M metagenome (GOLD analysis project Ga0208788, IMG submission 187363) | Fresh water mixed with fracking chemicals microbial communities from Ohio, USA - Utica-2 Time Series FC 2014_7_11 (SPAdes) (version 2) ...
GGTTTGACGATGCGCTACAGCTTCTAAGCAGGCTATGCTCCTCGTCATGCACGAGGACGTGTCTGCGATAGTCTCCAAAGCGATTCCGCCACGGCCTGTGCCGTGGCGGAAACGTTTTTTCTGGTTTTTGATTTTGCGTATCGCCCGCTACCGTGCACTTCGTGACTGGATTTCGAAGCGCTGGTTGAGACAGGGGTGAGTTCGATGAAAACCGTTTCCATGGTGTTGGCGTTATTGGTCGGTGCAGGTCTCGTCGTGCAGGTGGCTTTCAATATGGCCGTCAGCCGAGCACTCGGCAGCGCACCTTTGGCCGCGCTCGGGAATTTCCTCGTTGGCACGGTTTTATTAGTGCTGTTGTTAACGGCGTTTCGGGTCGATTGGCCGACACGCGAGCAATTTTCGGCCGTGCCGTGGTGGGCCTGGCTCGGCGGTACCCTGGGCGCGGCTTATGTCGCGACCGCCACATTCACTGGGCCGCGACTGGGCGCGCTGTTGCTGCTGGCTTTGACGGTCGGCGGACAAATGATCGCGTCCATCATCGTCGATCACTATGGTCTGCTCGGGTTCGCGCGCGAGCCGGTGGATGCTACGCGCTTAGTCGGCGTCGCTTTGCTACTCGTTGGGATTTTCTTGATCGCTCGCTAAGGCGAGTCGTTCGTCAGGGCGCGGTCGTTTCGCAATCGCTGCAAAGACCCTTCAGTTCGAGCGAACTCGGCTCGATACGAAAACCGATTTCTCGGGATCGTTCGGTCAGCAGCGCATTGATCGTTGGATCATCGATCTCGGCGACGCGATGACAGCGTCGACATACGATGAATTGGGCGATGTGCGGATGGGTGGGTTCGCCACAACCGACGAAGGCATTGAGTGAGTCGATTCGGTGCACGAGACCCGCATCGATCAGGAAATCGAGCGCGCGATAGACGGTCGGTGGGGCTGCCTTATCCCGTTCTTTGGCAAGCTCGGCGAGGATTTGGTACGCACCGATCGGCTCATGTGAGCGCCAGACGATTTCGAGTACTCGGCGGCGAATCGGCGTGAGGTTGAGGCCGCGTTGTTCACAGAGGCTGGCGGCGGTGTCGAGTGCATGCTGGATGCAGCTCTGGTGGTCGTGAGGAGAGACGGATGACTCGCCGGTTTTGGCCATGCCGTACGTTATCATGTACGACACTATGGCTACCACGGATCGGGTTCCCGTCACCGTCCTGACGGGATTTCTGGGGTCTGGAAAGACCACTCTACTCAACCGCATTCTTTCGGAGAATCACGGCAAGCGTATCGCCGTTATCGAAAACGAGTTCGGTGAGGTCGGTATCGATCACCAGCTCGTCATCGGCGCCGAGGAAGAAATCTTCGAGACCAATAACGGCTGTATTTGCTGCACCGTGCGTGGCGACTTGCTGCGTATTCTCGGGCAGCTGCTCAAGCGCCGCGATAAATTCGATTACATCATCGTGGAAACAACGGGTATGGCCGATCCGGGTCCCGTTGCCCAAACCTTCTTCCTCGATGATGAGTTCAAGCAGCAGTTCTTATTAGACGCGATTGTCACTGTCATCGATGCGCATCACATCGAAAAGCATCTCGATGAAATGAAAGAGCCGGGCGAGCAAGTGGCCTTTGCCGATGTGATTTTGCTCAATAAGGTCGATCTCGTGAGTGAGGCGGAGCTTGAGCGTATCGAGCGGCGTATCCGCGCTATCAACGGTACGGCCAAAATTTTTCGCACTCGTAATGCCGACGTACCCATCGAGCGCGTGCTTGATGTCGGCGCTTTCGATCTGAATCGCGCGCTCGCTGTCGATTCGACATTCCTTGAGCCGCAGTATCCTTTCGAGTGGGCTGGGCTATACGAGCTTGCCGCTGGTCGACACGAGCTTCGCACGGGCAGCGGTGAACACGATCACCATCATCACGAGCATCATCATGATGAGAACTGCGATCACGCGCATCATGAACATCATGCGCATGATCATGGGCACGATCACGGGCACGATCATCACGATCATGCACACGAGGGCGGACTGGCGGTCGCCTTGTTAACTGCGGGAGCGGGCGACCCTGCGACCGTGCTTGCCGAGAGCATCGAGCCGGCCGTCCGCGCATTCGCGGAGGACGCTGTGCGCATCGATTGCGGCGGTGCGCTGAAACCGGCCGCCACACCGTACCGCATTGATGTGGGACACGACGGCAGTCACTTTCATATCGACATTGAACGTGCCGGACGTTACGTGCTGGTCGTCGAGCATGCACCGATCGAATTTGGTCTACGCCTCGAGGGTTCTAAACCCATCGTCGAACGACGCTTTGCATCACACCATCACGACGAAGAAATTTCTTCGATCGGTTTGACCGATCCGCGCGCGGTTGATCCCAACAAGCTCAATGATTGGTTGTCCTACCTTCTCAAGAGTCGCGGCGCCGATATATTCAGAATGAAAGGCGTCATTTCGATCAAGGGTGAACCGCGTCGCTACGTCTTTCACGGTGTACATATGATGTTTGATGGCCAGCTAGAGCGACCGTGGCCAGTTGGTGTCGATCGAGTAAATACCTTGGTCTTCATCGGGCGTAATCTTGACCGTCAGGAGCTTGAGGCAGGTTTTCACTCCTGTTTCGCGTGATCTCATGAAGTCACCTCCGGCACTACTCGAACCTCGCGGCACGACGCTTCTCGATGACTACATTGTCGATATTGCGTGGGCGATGGACGGCAGTCGTCTTGCGGTGGCCGGTGGCGAAGGCAAGGTTTGTCGTATCGAGAACTCTGGCACTCAGTTGGGCGTGTCAGAGGTTGGCAACCACGGACTTGGTGCGTTAACAGTCGCTTGGCATCCCAAGCAGCCGCTCTTCGCCAGTAGCGGTCAGGATAGCGAGATCCGTGTCTACGATGCTATCGACGGCCAAGTTCTAGCGCGACAGCGACCTTCAAAGTCCTGGACGACGCAACTGGCGTTCTCACCCGATGGATCGCAGCTGGCGAGTGCAGCAGGCAAGCAGATTTCAATGTGGAATGCGCAGCTCGAGCTGCAGCATGCGCTGCCGCCACTTGAGGCCACGGTTGCCGCACTCGGCTTTGATAAGAGCGGTCGTGATCTGGCGGCAGCGATCAATGGCGGGGTTGTGGTTCACCGACTCGAGGGGCCACGTTACCCGGTTCGTCACTATCGATGGGCGGCACCGTGCATCACGGTGAACTTCAGCGGCAACAGCAAATTTCTCGCCTCGGGCACGCAAGATGGATCCGTCCATTTCTGGTATCTGGCGACGGGTCGTGATTCACAGATGCGTGGCTATCCTGGCAAGGTCGATCAACTCGGGTGGAGCGGCGATTCGCGTTATCTCGCCACTGCCGCTGGCGATCGAATCGTCGTGTGGGACTTCGGTGGCAAAGGCCCTGAAGGGTCTTCACCGCTGCAACTCGCGGGTCATACGGATCGCATCGAATGCCTCGCCTATCAACCACGCGGGAATTTTTTGGCGACGGCGGGTCTCGATTGGCGGTTATCGCTCTGGTTGCCGGGTAAGTTTCCGGCTGCGATCGACGCTCATCTCACCGATTCCGAGCCCTCGTGTTTACGCTGGTCGCCGGATGGTCGTTTTCTGGCTCTTGGCGAAAGAAAGGGTAAGCTGTCGATCTTCGAACTCGTTCGGATCTGAGCGCGCGGGAGGCGCCGTTCCATGAAATACATCGCGACTCGTTCTCTCAAGGTCTTGAGTGTAGCCGTGGCATCGTTATTGCCTCTCTCGTCGCTGTCGGCTGCAGAATCCATCAACGCGCAAGTCGATGCGGCGCTCCAGTCCTTGCAACCTAAGATCATCGAATGGCGTCGAGATTTTCATCAAAATCCCGAGTTGTCTAATCGAGAGTTCCGCACCTCCAAGATCGTTGCCGAGCATCTGCGCTCTCTTGGCCTCAAAGTGGAGACTGGAGTTGCGGTTACCGGCGTCGTAGCAGTGTTGGAAGGTGGCAAGCCAGGACCGGTCATTGCCCTGCGCGCCGACATGGACGCCTTGCCAGTGACAGAGCAGAACGATCTTCCGTTTCGCTCAAAAGCCACCGCCACCTATCGAAATGAAACCGTAGGCGTTATGCACGCCTGTGGTCATGACGTACATACGTCCGTCTTGATGGGTGTCGCGCAAGCCTTGGTGGCCGTGAAGGATCAACTGCCCGGTAAGGTAGTCTTTCTGTTTCAGCCCGCTGAAGAGGGCGCGCCTGTCGGCGAAGAAGGCGGCGCGAGCTTGATGGTTAAAGAAGGTGTGTTGGATCGCTACAAACCCGAAGCCGTCTTTGGTCTGCATGTGTTTGCCAACATGCGCACGGGCATGATCGGTTATCGCGGTGGTCCGTTGATGGCGGCGTCAGACTCATACCGTATCGTCGTCAAAGGGCGTCAGACGCATGGAGCAAGACCTTGGGGTGGCGTCGATCCGATCGTCGTCTCCTCTCAATTGGTCGGCGCATTACAAACCATCGTCTCGCGGCAGACGGATATCACCGCAAATCCAGCCATTGTGACGGTGGGTGCTATCAAGGGCGGTATCCGCCACAACATCATTCCCGACGAGGTCGAGATGGTCGGTACGATCCGTACCTTCGATGCTCTGCAGCGCGCGGATATTTTGAAGAGCATGCAGCGCATGGTCGAGAATATTGCCGAGGCAAGCGGGACCACAGCCACGCTCGAGATCGATCCGGGTAGCAATCCGGTGGTGAACAACGATCCAGATTTGACTCGGAAAGTGATTCCGACCTTGCAGCGTGTTGCCGGCGAGGCAAACGTACGTACTGTGCCTCTAGTGACGGGCGCCGAAGACTTCGCTTTCTTTGCACAGAAAGTGCCAAGCTTCTTTTTCTTTGTCGGCGTCACGCCATCTGACAAGGTTCTGACAGCTGCTTCCAACCACTCGCCATTATTCCTAGTGGATGAAGCTGCGATACCGACGGCAGCGCGCGCAATCGCGAACGTTGCCGTCGATTATCTGGCAGCTGGAGCGCCTTAGGCGCTGAGCGATTTACTGATCGGTAAGCGACGGATTCTTTGGCCTGTAGCGGCAAAGATCGCGTTGCAGACAGCTGGTGCAATCGGCGGTGTACCCGGTTCGCCGATGCCGCCGATTGGTCCGCCGCTGTTGACGATATGCACGTCAATAGCGGGTGAGTCCACCAATCGAAGCACGCGATAGCTGTCGAAATTACCCTCGACCACGCGACCGCCTTCGATGTTGATTTCACCATCGAGTGCCGCCGAGAGGCCATAGAGAATTCCGCTTTCCATTTGTGCAACGACTTGGCTCGGATTGACCGCAAGTCCGCAGTCGACAGCGCAGGTCACGCGATGGACCGTCACTTTACCTTGGGAGACCGATACCTCGGCAACTTGGGCCACGATGCTGCCGAAGCTCTCTTGTAGTGCGATGCCGTGGAAGTGCCCACTCGGCAAGGTACGACCCCAGTTGGCTTCGGTAGCAGCCCGTTCCAACACCGCCAAGTGACGCGGCTTTTCTTTGAGCAAGTCGCGACGATATTCGTACGCATCTTTTCCGGCAAGAACCGCCAGCTCGTCGATGACGCTGTTCGTCACAAAGCCCGTGATGGAATGCCCCACTGAGCGCCACCATAGAATCGGGACGGCTTCGCGGGTGTTGTGCACTTCGACGCGTAAATTCGGGATCGCATAGGGCATATCGGCCGAGCCTTCGATCGTCGAAGGATCAAGACCTTCTTTGGTCACGGCCATCTTGCCCATGGCCGTATTTGCGAGTACCGGCTTGCTGACAGTCGTGTGATGTATGGCGAGCGGCATCCCATCGGTGCCGATAGCGGCTTTGACGCGATTGAAGCTCAGTGGGCGGTAGTAGCCACCGCGCATATCATCTTCGCGCGTCCACACCACTTTGACTGGCTTGCCGATTTCTTTTGCGACAAGAGCGGCTTCTACGGCGAAATCCGACACCGCACTGGCTCGGCGTCCAAAGCCACCGCCTAAGAACATGGTGTGGATGCGCACTTTCGAGGGCTCTATGCCTAAGGCTTCGGCGACGAAGCGCGCGTCTTGGGATTGCGACTGAGTGCCAAGCCAAAGTTCGCAGCCGTCCGCCGTCACCTCGGCGACCGCGTTCAGCGGTTCCATGCAGGCGTGAGCGAGATAAGGCAATTCGTACTCGACATCGATAGTGCGCGTTGCCGAACGGAAGGCCGCGCTGACGTCGCCGATGTTCTTACCCACTAAACCTGGACGTTTAGCGAGCGCTCGCCATTCGTCGCGCAGGCCATCGCTCGAGAGTGAGTCGTTACCGCTGGTATCCCAGTCGAGTATGAGGGCCTCTCGACCGCGCAATGCGGCATAAGTGTGTTGTGCAATGACGGCGACACCGCTGGGTACCGCTTTGACGTCAACTACGCCGCTGACCGCTTTGGCTGCCGTCGCATCGAAACTTCGCAAGCTCGCACCGAATACCGGTGGTCTTGCAATGACGGCCGTGAGCATCCCCGGCCGAACGACGTCGATACCGAAAGTGGCTTTACCCGTAACTTTGATCGGACTGTCGAGTCGGCGCTGAGGTTTGCCGATGTACTTAAAGGTGGATGGATCTTTGAGCGTGACGCTCGTTGGATCAGGTAGTGGCAGTCTATTGGCAGCCTCGACCAACGAACCGTAACGCAAGCGCCGACCGCGGGAGTCACGGACGACTCCGTTATCCGTCGTCAGCGTGACCACATCGACATTCCATTGCTGCGCCGCCGCCGTCAGCAGTGCGCTGCGCGCTTGCGCACCGACTCGTCGCAATGCGTCGTAGGTCGTCATCACGCTCATACTGCCGCCCGTGAATTGTGCGGGCAGAAATGGATGATTGAATGCCGGATCGACACCCGCTATCTCGACTTCGACGCGAGTCGGATCGACGTCGAGCTCTTCGGCGAGAATCATGGGCAGGCTGCCATATACGCCTTGGCCCATTTCGCTCTTACCGATGATGACCGTGATCGTGTCATCCGAGCCTATTCGAACGAAGGCATGCGGTTGGAAGTCGACAGGCGGGCGATTAGCCTCGGCAGCGCCGACTAGCCAGGGCCGCAGTGCGATACCAGCCGCAGTTCCGCCAGCGACGACGCCGATACCGATCAAAAATTGACGCCGACCGTTGTCTGCGGAACCTTTGCCTTCCGAGCTCATGCGGGTTTGCCGCCTCGCTTGATTTCGGCTGCGCGCTTGATGGCGGCACGGATTCGCGGGTAGGTGCCGCAACGGCAAATGTTGCCGTTCATCGCGGCATCGATATCCGCATCATTCGGATTCGTGTTGGTCTCGAGTAAGGCGACGGCAGACATGATCTGCCCTGACTGGCAGTAACCACACTGCACCACATCGAGCTCGATCCACGCCTGCTGGACAGGGTGCAGTTGTTCGCCCTGGGCGATCCCTTCGATGGTGGTGATTCGACCGCCGACCGCCGCCGACACCGGAATCGAGCACGAGCGGACCGGCTGGCCATCGAGATGGACCGTGCAGGCGCCGCATTGTGCGATGCCGCAACCATACTTCGTGCCAGTCAGTTGCAGGATGTCGCGCAGTGCCCACAAAAGGGGCATGTCCGCGTCAGCTTCGACCTCGCGTTGAACGCCGTTGATATTCAAACTGATCACGAGTGCTCTCCGGTTCACATCTGCTCGGGTGAAAGCACAATATACCCAAATGCGCTGCGGATCGGGTGTCGGCGCGAAGGCTTCGGGAGAGCTTGACGATGGAGATCGAGTTTTACGGCGCCGCCGGCGAAGTGACCGGCTCGTGTCATATTTTGCGACACGGGGGTCGGACCGTTCTCATCGACTGCGGCATGGTTCAGGGTGGCCGCGCCACGGCGACGCGTAACCGCGAGGAGTTTCCCTTCAACCCGCAGTCCATCGAAGCCGTTTTTCTCACGCACGCCCACATCGACCACAGCGGACGTTTGCCATTACTCGTCAAGCGCGGCTTCCGCGGCCCGATCTATACCAGTGCGGCTTGTCGTGATCTGCTGCCGATTCTGCTGCATGACAGCGCCGATCTTGCGCTGCGTGAAGTTGAGCGTATCAACCGACACCGCGAGCCAGGCGAGCCGGCCGCTCAAGTGTTATTTGATGTCGACGACGTAGAGCAATGTCTCAAACTCATTCGGGTCATTCGCTATGACACCGAATACGCCCCATTCCCGGGGATGTCTGTGCGGCTGCGTGAAGCAGGGCATATTTTGGGATCCGCGAGTATCGAGTTCGAGTTGCGCGAACTCGATGTCCTCAGGCGAATCGTCTTCAGTGGCGATCTCGGTCAATATGATTCACCGATTCTGCAGGATCCGTATCACTTCAAGACAGCGGACCTCATCATCATGGAGAGCACTTACGGCGATCGCGACCATCGAGATCGTGCGGCCACACTCATCGAGCTCGGTGAAATCATTGAACAAGCCGATCGTGACCGCGGCAATATTGTCATTCCCGCTTTTGCTGTAGGTCGCAGTCAGGAACTGCTGTATTTACTCGGTCAGCATGCCGCACAGTGGCATCTGCATAGGTGGCAGATATTTCTCGACAGTCCAATGGCAATCAAGGCGAGCGAGATTTATTGGCGCCATCCCGAAAGATATGACGAGGAAGCTGCTCGTTTGCGGGGCGGCTTTGCATCGATGCCGAGCCTGCCGAATTTGGTGCTAACACGAACCGCCGACGAGTCGAGGCTCATCAATGCGCGACGTTCGCACGCTTTGATCATCGCGGGTAGCGGTATGTGTAACGGTGGACGCGTACTGCATCATCTCGCGCACAATCTGCCGCGCGCCGAATGCCACGTCATTTTTACCGGATATCAGGCGCCAGGTACCCTAGGTCGAGCCTTGGTCGACGGTGCGCATCGGGTCACGATCTACGGGAGTTCGGTGCCGGTTCAAGCAACGGTCCATACCGTCGGTGGGTTGTCCGCCCACGGCGGTCAGCAAGATTTATTGCGCTGGTATGACAGCTTCGAGGGGTCTCCCCGCGTATGTTTGGTGCACGGTGAGCCCGAGCCCGCACGATTATTGCAATCAGCGCTGCAGCAGCGCGGCGCACATATCTCTATCCCCCATCAAGGAGATATCATCGACCTCGTCTCGATGCGATTGGGGAGAGTCGATCGATGAAATTGAGATTACGCGCGATGGTCTGGGCGCTCTCGCTGTTCGCGCTGTCATTCACCGTTTGTGGCTTCGCGGCCGAACCATCGGGAGCAAACACCCGAACGGTTCTGGTTATTGGTGCAACCGGTAGAACGGGCCGCGCCGTCGTAGAACAGTCGGTCGCCGCTGGCTACCAAGTTCGTGCGCTTGTTCGTGACGAAGCGCGTGCACGTGCAGCGTTTGGGAGCCAAGTGACGCTCGTCGTTGGCGATGTGCGCACAGGCGAAGGCATTTCCACAGCGATCGATGGCGTGGACTTCGTCATTTCTGCCTTGGGTTCCAACGTGCGGAACGATCCATCGAACACGCCGGAGCTGGTCGATTACGGTGGTGTTCGTCGTTTGGCAGAGGCGGCGGCGAAGGCGAAGGTTCGTCATTTCGTCCTCGTCTCGTCAATGGGCGCAACCCATCGCGATCACCCTCTCAATAAAATGTATTCCAATATTTTGGTCTGGAAACTCAAGGGCGAGGATGCGCTGCGTAGCTCTGGCGTCCCGTACACGATCGTACGGCCCGGTGGTTTAACCGAGGCAGCGGGTGGCGAGTTTTTGCCGACGATGATGCAAGGTGACGATCTTTCGCGTCAGGGACGCATCGCGCGCGCCGATGTCGCCGCGATCTCAGTTGCAGCTCTTGATCGCCCGGAGGCGTTTCGAAAAACGTTTGAGGTGATTGCCAGCGATACGAAAGGAACGCCGAACTGGCCGCTCCTCTTTGGAGCCATGAAAGCCGATGCAAACTGAGACGGCTCTACAGCGACAGTTGGCGCGCTTTGCCAAAGTAGAGCCACGCGAAACAGCCGCCGTGGTTGCGGCGTTTTGTTTATTTTTCTTTGTTCTCGGTAGCTATTTTACCGTAAGGCCTGTTCGCGAGACCGTGGCAACCTTGCTAGGTCGCGAGCGCGTCGCAGATTTGTGGTTCTACACGGCATTGTTCGCGATTTTGATCGTTCCGCTCTACGGCTGGCTGATCGCCCGTTTCCGTCGAAGTATTTTGTTGCCTTGGGTTTACGGCGCGGTTGCCGTCATTCTCGGCATCATTGGTTTCAACATCCAGATGGATGAGTCCAATCTGCGAGTGGGGACCTTCTTTTATGTCTGGATCAGCGTGCTAAATCTCATGCTGGTTTCGGTCTTTTGGAGCTTTCTGCTGGAAATGTTTTCGGCCGAACAAACGAAGCGCTTGTTCGGCTTCATCGCAGCTGGCGGAACATTCGGTGCGCTGGTCGGCCCGTTGATTGCTCGCTTATTAGTCGATTCGATCGGAAATTCCGGTGTGTTGTACGTGGGATCAGTCGGCTTTCTCGGTGCCATCATCTGTCAACGCATTTTGATCGGCATTTGGAATCGTGAGCGCAACGCGCGTTTGACTGAGACGACGAACGAGGTTGCAGCCCCATCCGATGCGGGGCTCGGCGGTAATCCGTTTGCGGGTATTTTCATTGTGCTCCGATCTCCCTACCTTTTGGGTATCGCGTCGTTTGTAGTTCTCTTATCTGCCGTCAATACTTTTTTGTACTTCGAGCAGCTGCGCATCGTCACCGAGACTTTCGAAGACACGACTCGCCGAACCGAGGTTTTTGCGATGATCGACTTCGTCGTACAGTCCTTGACGATCTTCTCGCAGTTATTTCTGACGGGACGCATCGCCTCCAAGCTCGGTGTTCGAACGCTACTCACTTTCGTTCCGGTTTTGATGGTGATTGGATTCATGTTGCTGTCGATCTTCAATGTGTTCGGCATGATCGCAGCTCTGCTCGTATTGCGACGCTGGGGTGAGTACGCCTTCATTCGGCCAGGCCGCGAGATGTTGTGGGGCTCGCTCGATACTGAATCCAAATACAAAGCGAAAAGCTTCATCGACGTTCCGGTCTATCGGGCGGCCGATTACGTCGGAGCCCAAGCAAAGACAGCACTCGACGCCATCGGCACTTCCCCGACGAGCGCCGCATGGATCGGTGCGCTGTTGGGTGTACTGTGGGTTGGAAACGGATGGTTATTAGGTCGTAAGCACGACAATGCATCAGGGGGAAAATAAAAATATGAGCCGCTGGTCAGATTGGTTTCGATTCGACGAACGTGAAGAGGCCGCGAGCGCGGACAGTCCGAATGCACCGCTCCGGGACGAACAACGTCGTGACGCGCTGCCATTATTGACCCTAGCGTTTGGCTGGGGCTTTTTGATCACGGGTTTGTTAGTGGGCAGTTCGCTTGGGGCCGGGCTGTATTTTCCTGATTTGATTCGTAATGCCCTGTGGGGCAACACGATCAATTTCATTGTCGGCGCTTTAGTCGGATACATGGGCTATAAGACGGCGTGTAACAGTGGTCTGCTGTATCGATTGACCTACGGCAATATTGGCGCTTATCTGCCAGTGCTCTTTCTGGCTGCGCTGACGATCGGCTGGCAAGGCATCGTGGTGGGTGCCATGGGTCTTACTTGGGCGGGCAGTTTCGAGAGTCCGCTTTTCTACCCCATCGCGATCTTTGCAGGCCTGCTGTACACCGCAACGACCTATCTCGGCGTCAAAGGGCTTGAGCGTGTGGCAGTGCCATCCACCATCGTACTGGCATTGGTTGGTCTCTATGCCGGTTGGTTTAACGTAGATCGCGCCGGTGGATGGGATGCATTCCTGACCCTGTCGGCAAGTGCATCTGCAACCAATCCTTTGACGGACAATCAGGCCATTAACCTCGTGATCGGCTCATGGATTGTCGGTGGTGTCGTGATGGCGGAATACACGCGTTTTGCGCGTAAGGCTTGGGTCGCTATTGCCATCCCATTTATCGTTTTGATCGTGACGCAGATTTTTCTGCAAGTCATCGGTGCCATGGGCGGCATCGTGTCAGGCAGCTTTGATTTCAGCGCTTATCTCAAGACCGCAGGCCCGGTGATTGCGTTCGTGGGCCTGATCGCGATGAGCCTCGCTTTGTGGACTACGGGTGATACCAATCTGTATCTTCCATCGATTCAAACGGCGAGCGTGTTCAAGTTGCCAAAACGCGTGACGATCGTAGTGTGCGGCTTGATCGGCACGATCCTTGGGCTTGGCATCTATCAGCACTTCATGGACTGGATCAATCAGATCGCCAATTTGGTTCCGCCGTTGATTGGTCCCGTCATCGTTGATTACTACCTCTTCCAGGGTCGGCATTACGACACGAGTCGACTCCCCCATTTGCCAAGCTGGAATCCACCGGCTGTTGCGGCATTCGCTGCGGGAGTGATTGCAGCGCAGGCCTTTACGCCCCCGTGGATCGCGTCGGGTCTTTGGGGATTGCTCGTGTCGATGGCTGCATACGTCGTTCTATTTGGTGCGACGCGCTTATTGGGCTGGAAGTTTGGTTATTCGGCAGTGGAAACCCGCGAACCCAACAAGAGTTGATTTGCATGAGCCGTCTTCTCGGCGTTTCACTGGGCATAGTTTTCTTTGCAACGGCAGGCTCTCTGAGTCACGCCGAATCGGTCGGTGGCGCACAACGTCAGGCCGCCAACGATTATTTGCTAGCACTGTCCCGTAGTGATGCTCAGGCTGTTGCTTATTCGATCCACCCCGCTGAACTTGATCGTTTGCGCTTCAGCGTTCTCCAAAAGTTACGCGATGAGGCAAGTCGTGGTGGTAATGCGATCCGCGAGCGCTTGTTTGGTACAGCGATGCCGCTTGCCGAGATTGAGCGACTGACCAGCGTGAACTTTTTTCGTACCTTGGCGCGTCGCTGGTCGCCCACGGTGCGTGCGCACGAGAGCCTCGAGGGCTTGAGTGCGACTCGCGATGGCGAGCGTGTACATGTACTCGTGAAGCAGCGGCCCGCCAAAGATGCCGGTCGTATCGAGATGATCGAAGTCGTCACGTTACTGCCCTATGGTCGAGAGTGGCGTGCAGCGCTACCGCCGCAGTTCGAAGCTTTGGTCGATGATCAGCTCGCGGGTCGTCAGATACGAAGCGCCGCCGCGCCAGCAGCGGCAGTGACCGATACTCCCGCTGCGCCTCGCACGGCTTCGACCAATGTCGCCGAGCGGAACCCGCCAGAAGTGATCAGCATGTTGGAAGCTGCCGAGAAGGTACTGGTCGAGGGTCGATGCGATCGGTATTACAAAGAATTTTTAACCCCGGAACTTCAGCGCAGTCTCGCGGGTCGTACTTTAGACTCCCTGATCAGCAGTTGCCGGCGTAGCATGGCAAGTCGAGAGCTGTTGATTGCCGCGCTGCGGATCGTGAAGCGCTCAGCCGCGATCTTCGAGAATGGCGGTAATCGTGCGGTGTACGATGTCTCGGGTCAGGGCTTGCCCTTCGATCGCTATGTGCTCGAGCGAGTCGACGGGCGTTGGTACGTTGCTGAGTAACCTCAGCCAAGGCAGTTGGAGTAGTCAGTCATGCGAAATGCCTCAGGATCGTTGCCTCGAATGGGTCGTCGCACCGGATGGTGGGTTTTAGCGCTCGCGATGTTGCTGAGCGGCTGCGGCGTCAACCCGCAGAAGGTGACGGTGCCGGTCGTCCCGTCGGTCGACCTGCCGCGTTTCATGGGGCCGTGGTACGTGATCGCGGTCATCCCGACCTTCATCGAGAAAGACATCTATAACGCCGTCGAGTCGTACGAACTCGCGTCGGATGGCACGATTCTCACCACCTTCACTTTCAATAAGGGCGCGCTGGATGGCCCTGCAAAGGAGATGAATCCGAAGGGATTCGTCATCCCGGGTACCAATAACGCCATTTGGGGGATGCAGTTCATTTGGCCGATCAAGGCCGAGTACGTCATTTCGCACGTTGACGCGAATTACACCGAGACGATCATTGCCCGCAGCGCTCGCGACTATGTCTGGATCATGGCGCGCACTCCGACTATCGACGAGGCTCGGTACCAAGCCTTGGTGGGCAAGGTCGGCGCCATGGGGTACGACGTCGCCAAACTGGTGCGCATCAGTCACCGCACTGCGGCGCCACAGTAAGCATAAGCCACTGATTTTAAAGCTTTAATTTGCGAGCCTGCTGTTCTGCGGGCGGCTTGGCCGCAGCCGCTCGCCGCTAAAGCCCCCCCTTGCTAGACTGCCGAGGTTTTTCGCCCGGTTGCAGGGATGTCATGAGCAAGGACGATATTCTGAACTCCGACTCCATCGGGGTCTGGACCAAAGCCGCCGCCAAGTCCGCACCGGGGGGCAATCCCGATGCGCTCGTATGGACGACGCCCGAAGGCCTCACGGTGAAGCCGCTGTACACGGCAGCTGATCTGGAGGGTCTCTCCTATACCGATACCCTCCCTGGCTTCGCCCCTTTCATTCGTGGTCCTCAAGCGACCATGTACGCGGTGCGACCGTGGACGATCCGTCAGTACGCTGGCTTTTCGACCGCCGAAGCGTCTAACGCGTTTTATCGCAAAGCCTTGGCTGCTGGTGGACAAGGCGTCTCCGTCGCGTTCGACCTAGCCACGCACCGTGGCTACGACAGCGACCATCCGCGCGTAACCGGTGATGTCGGTAAAGCGGGTGTCGCCATCGATTCTGTCTTGGACATGAAGATTCTCTTCGACGGTATCCCGCTCGATCGCGTTTCGGTCTCGATGACCATGAACGGAGCCGTGTTGCCGGTTCTAGCCGCCTATGTAGTGGCTGCGGAAGAACAGGGCGTTGCGCAGGATCAGCTATCTGGAACGATCCAGAACGACATTCTCAAAGAATTCATGGTGCGCAACACCTACATTTATCCGCCGGAACCTTCGATGCGTGTCGTCGGCGACATCATCGAATACACCGCGCGCAAAATGCCGAAGTTCAATTCCATCTCGATTTCCGGCTACCACATGCAGGAGGCCGGCGCTAATCAGGCACTCGAGTTGGCGTTCACGCTTGCTGACGGCAAGGAATACGTCAAAACCGCGATCGCCAAGGGTCTCGACGTCGACGAATTTGCCGGACGCCTCAGTTTCTTCTGGGGTATCGGCATGAACTTCTACCTCGAGATCGCCAAAATGCGTGCGGCTCGTCTGTTGTGGTGGAAGATCATGTCGGGCTTTGGTGCCAAGAACCCAAAGAGCCTGATGTTGCGCACCCACTGCCAAACTTCGGGCTGGAGTCTCACCGAACAAGACCCCTACAACAACATCGTTCGCACCACGATCGAAGCCATGGCTGCTGTTTTCGGCGGCACTCAGAGTTTGCACACGAACTCGTTCGATGAGGCGATCGCATTGCCGACCGAGTTCAGTGCGCGTATCGCTCGGAACACCCAGCTGATCCTGCAGGAAGAATCGCAGATCACCAAAGTGGTCGATCCTTGGGCTGGCAGCTACATGATGGAGCGCCTGACTCAAGAAATGGCTGATAAAGCGTGGTCCATCATCGAGGAAGTCGATGCGATGGGCGGCATGACTCGAGCCGTTGATAGCGGCTGGGCGAAGTTACGTATCGAAGCGAGTGCCGCCGAGAAACAAGCACGCATCGACTCCGGTCGAGATGTCATCGTCGGCGTCAATAAATTCAAGCTCGAAAAGGAAGACCCTGTCGAAATTCTAGAGATCGACAACGTCGCGGTTCGTGAAAATCAAATCGCACGTCTCAAGTCACTTCGGGCATCGCGAGATGAAGCACGCGTACGTCAGACGCTCGCTGCACTGACGAACGCCGCGCGCGAGGGCAATGGCAATTTGCTAGAGCTCAGTATCGCTGCCATGCGCGAGCGAGCCACCGTGGGTGAGGTCAGTGATGCGCTCGAGCAAGTGTGGGGGCGCCATCGTGCCAACTCTCAGGAGGTTAGTGGCGTGTACGCAGGAGCTTACGAGAGCGCAGATTCCTGGAATTCACTGAAAGTCGAGATCGATACATTTGCAGCCGCCGCTGGGCGACGACCGCGCGTGATGATCGCCAAGCTCGGTCAAGATGGACACGATCGCGGAGCAAAAGTGGTTGCGAGCGCCTTTGCAGACCTCGGCTTCGATGTGGATGTCGGGCCCTTATTCCAAACGCCAGAGGAATGCGCTCGTCAGGCCATCGAGAACGACGTGCATGCAGTTGGCGTCAGCACACTCGCAGCCGGTCACAAGACGCTGGTCCCAGAAATTATTCGGGCTCTGCGTGCACAGGGCGCCAACGACATCATCGTGTTCGTAGGTGGCGTGGTGCCACAGCAAGATTACGAGTTTTTATATAGCGCTGGAGTCAAAGGAATCTACGGACCCGGCACGCCGATCCCGGAGAGTGCTCGGGACGTCCTGAAGCACATCAAGGATGCCTGTGCCATTGGTTGATATGGACGATCAGACCTTGATCGCCGCCGTGCATGGCGGCGATCGTCGGGCACTGGCGAAGACGATCACGCTGCTCGAATCGACGCTGCCGGAGCATCGCGTTCGCGCTGATGCGGTACTCGATGCACTGCTACCTTTGAGTGGCCGCGCATTGCGTCTCGGCATTTCGGGCGTGCCTGGCGTCGGCAAATCCACCTTCATCGAATCGTTGGGTATGTATCTCATCGATCGTGGACACAAGGTTGCCGTGCTCGCCGTCGACCCGTCATCGGGTGTGTCGGGCGGGTCGATACTCGGTGATAAGACGCGCATGGAGCGATTATCTGTGCACGAGCGCGCCTATATTCGGCCAAGTCCATCGTCTGGAACTTTGGGCGGCGTTGCCGAGAAAACTCGCGAGGCGATGCTCGTTTGTGAGGCCGCTGGCTATGACGTCGTCATTGTCGAGACGGTGGGTGTTGGTCAATCTGAGACCACCGTTGCCGGTATGACCGACATGTTCGTTCTACTGCAATTGCCGAACGCCGGCGATGATCTGCAAGCGATGAAGAAGGGCATCATGGAGATGGCTGATCTCATCGTCATTAACAAAGCCGATCTTGATCCGGATGCAGCGACTCGCGCCGAAGCGCAGATCACGAGTGCACTGCGTGTGTTGCGCTTCACGGGTGCACCCGGTACGAGCGGCGAGAATCGTTGGCAGACTCGCGTGATGCGCGGTAGTGCGCTGCGTGCTCAAGGCCTCGATCAATTTTGGGCCGAAGTCCAAGAGTTCAAACGATTGCGCGAGGCTACCTCGGAATTTACCGAGAAGCGCCGTCAGCAGGCGCTGACCTGGATGTGGGATCAAGTCCACGCCCGGTTGGCTGCCGACTTTCGTGAATCTGCGGCAGTCCGCGCGGCGCTTCCTGCGGTGCTAGACGATGTCAGCCATTCGCGAATGGCGCCATCGTCGGCTGCCCGCAAGTTGCTAGACCTATTCGAAAAAAGGGAATCCACTCATGCATGACATCATTCAGCAGCTCGAGAAGAAGCGGGCACAAGCGCGTCAGGGTGGCGGGCCTAAGCGCATAGAAGCACAGCACGCCAAGGGCAAATTGACAGCGCGAGAGCGTGTAGAGCTGCTGTTGGATGAAGGTAGCTTCGAAGAATGGGACATGTTTGTCGAGCATCGCTGCAGCGACTTTGGCATGCAGGATCAAAAAATCCCTGGCGATGGCGTGGTGACGGGCTGCGGTTTCATCAACGGTCGATTGGTGTTCGTATTCAGTCAGGATTTCACGGTCTTTGGCGGTTCGCTGAGCGAAGCTCACGCTCAGAAAATCTGCAAAGTCATGGATATGGCGATGAAGGTGGGCGCACCCGTTATCGGCATCAATGATTCGGGTGGTGCGCGAATCCAAGAAGGTGTTGCCTCACTTGGAGGCTACGCTGAGGTATTTCAGCGTAACGTCACGGCGTCCGGCGTCGTACCGCAAATCAGTCTGATCATGGGGCCGAGCGCGGGCGGTGCTGTTTACAGCCCTGCGCTTACGGACTTCATCTTTATGGTCAAGGACAGTTCGTACATGTTCGTGACCGGTCCAGAAGTCGTCAAAACCGTCACCCACGAGGAAGTCACGGCCGAAGATCTCGGTGGTGCGATCACGCACACCACTCGTAGTGGCGTCGCCGATCTCGCCTTCGAGAATGATGTCGATGCGCTTTTGATGGTGCGCCGATTCTTCAACTATCTGCCGTCAAACAATCGCGAGAAGGCACCGATGCGCGAAGCGGGTGATCCGCCCGATCGCGATGATTTCTCGTTGGACACGCTGATTCCCGATAACCCGAACAAGCCTTACGACATGAAGGAGCTTGTCACCAAGATCGTCGACGACGGTGAGTTCTTCGAACTTCAGCCGGATTACGCCAAGAATATTCTCATTGGTTTTGCGCGCATGGATGGTCATGTCGTCGGAATCGTCGCGAACCAGCCCTTGGTATTGGCAGGCTGTCTCGATATCAAGAGCAGCATTAAAGCTGCACGCTTCGTGCGTTTTTGCGATGCTTTCAGCATCCCGGTCGTCACCTTTGTCGACGTGCCCGGGTTTATGCCCGGCACTGCGCAGGAGTACGGCGGCATCATCAAGCACGGTGCGAAGCTACTGTATGCCTATGCTGAGTGTACGGTACCGAAGATCACGGTCATTACGCGTAAGGCTTACGGTGGCGCCTATGACGTGATGGCGTCCAAGCATCTACGCGGCGACGTGAATTTTGCTTGGCCGAATGCCGAGATCGCGGTGATGGGCGCCAAAGGCGCCGTCGAAATCATTTTCCGCAACGAGAAAAGCGATCCGGAAAAGCTGGCCGCTCGCGAGGCCGAGTACAAAGAGAAGTTCGCCAATCCGTTCGTGGCGGGTGCTCGCGGATACATCGACGATGTGATCATGCCGCATGGAACTCGCCGACGTGTCTGTCGTGCATTGACGGTCTTGCGAGATAAGAAGATCGAAGAGCCGTGGCGCAAGCACGGCAACATTCCTCTGTGATGGCGTGAAGGAGCAAGCTTAATCATGTTTAAAAAAATCCTGATCGCCAATCGTGGTGAAATCGCCTGCCGCGTCATCAAGACGGCACGCCGGATGGGTATCAAGACGGTCGCGGTGTATTCAGAAGCAGACCGCGACGCTCGTCATGTTGAGTTGGCAGACGAAGCTGTTTTGTTAGGCTCAGCGCCGTCGCGCGAATCGTATCTGGTCGCCGATAAGATCATCGCAGCCTGTAAGCAGACCGGTGCCGAGGCCATTCATCCGGGTTACGGGTTCTTGTCCGAGAACGCAGAGTTTGCTCGTCGCGTCGAAGAAGAAGGCATTATCTTCATCGGTCCGAAGACCGCCTCGATTGCGGCTATGGGCGACAAAATCGCCTCCAAAGAATTAGCAGCCAAAGCCAAAGTCAACACGATCCCGGGCTACAACAACCCGATCGAGACGGCAGAGAAGGCCGTCGATATCGCCAAGGGTATCGGTTACCCGGTCATGATCAAGGCGAGTGCAGGCGGTGGCGGTAAGGGCTTGCGTGTGGCTTGGAACGACAAGGAAGCTTTTGATGGCTTCACATCCTGCCGTAACGAGGCGCGTAACAGTTTTGGCGACGATCGAGTTTTCATCGAGAAGTTTGTCGAAGAGCCACGCCACATTGAAATCCAGGTTCTAGGCGACGCTCACGGTAACTGTGTTTATCTGTGGGAGCGCGAGTGTTCTATTCAGCGCCGACATCAGAAAGTCATCGAAGAAGCGCCAAGCCCATTTCTCGATGACAAGACTCGCAAAGCCATGGGTGAACAAGCGGTGTCCTTGGCCAAAGCAGTCAACTACCAGAGTGCGGGTACGGTCGAGTTCGTGGTCGGTAAGGACAAGAGTTTCTACTTCCTCGAGATGAATACTCGACTGCAGGTCGAGCACCCGGTGACCGAGTGCATCACGGGTCTTGATCTCGTCGAGCAAATGATTCGTGTTGCAGCAGGTGAGAAGCTCTCATTCAAGCAAAGTGAGATTGCACGTAACGGCTGGGCCATCGAGTGCCGCATCAATGCCGAGGATCCGTATCGCAACTTCCTGCCCTCGACCGGACGGCTGGTGAAATATCGTCCGCCTGAACAGAACATGGAGGCTTCGCAACCGGTTCCGCAGGGGGGCGGTGTGCGGGTCGACACCGGGGTCTATGAGGGTGGCGAGATCCCGATGTTTTACGATTCGATGATCGCCAAGTTGATTACTCATGGGCGAGATCGCAACGAGGCCATCGCGCGAATGCGCGAAGCGCTCAATGGCTTCGTGATTCGCGGTATCTCGAGCAATATCCCCTTCCAGGCAGCATTGCTCGCGCATCCGAAATTCGTCGCCGGCGATTTCAACACCGGGTTTATCGCGGAGCACTATCCAAAAGGATTTTCAGCCGGCAGCGTCGCCCACGAACAAGCCGGCTTTTTGTTGGCGCTGGCAGCGGTATCACATCGGCGCTCACGCGAACGGGCTGCCACCTTAACGGGTCAACGTCGTCATCGCGAGGTCCGTATTCGCGAGGATTTTGTCATCGTCTTGACCGATGAATCAGGTCGTCGCGATCAAATCCCCGTAACGGTGCGTCCGGCTGGCGCGGCGTTTCATGTGACGATCGCAGGGCAAACTCACGAAGTGTCCTTTGAGGATAATCTTCGAGATATCGCCGTGCACGGCAGCTTCGATGGGCGCACCTTCTGTGCGCAGATCGAAAGAGTGGGTCTCGGCTACCGAATTTCCCATAACGGCGCCTCTTTGTTTGCGCGCGTCTTTTCACCGCGTCAGGCGGAACTCGAAGCTTTGATGCCATTCAAAGCGCCGCCTGATCTGTCGAAAGTGTTGCTATCTCCAATGCCTGGCTTGCTCGTCGATGTGGCGGTCCAACCGGGACAGACCGTTCGTGCTGGTGAAAAGCTTGCTGCAATCGAGGCGATGAAAATGGAAAACATCCTCTTCGCGACGCAGGATTGCGTAGTGACCGAGGTGGTTGCCAAGAAGGGCGACAGCCTCGCGGTCGATCAAGTCATCATGCGATTCGAGTGAGGGCGCCCGGCATGTCGATCGCAGTAGAGCGACCATTCAAGGTTCTCGGTATTCAGCAAGTCGCCATTGGTGGGCCTGATAAGCAGCGTCTCAAGACGCTGTGGGTCGACATGTTAGGGCTCGATGTCACCGGCAACTTCGTCAGTGAGCGTGAGAACGTTGACGAAGATATTTGTGCGATGGGTCGTGGGCCGCATACGGTCGAGGTCGA
>Ga0208788_1000409_pt1 | contig 21238 bp, 22 predicted proteins | sample Wag4_2014_7_11_3_FD_187363 | JGI IMG/M metagenome (GOLD analysis project Ga0208788, IMG submission 187363) | Fresh water mixed with fracking chemicals microbial communities from Ohio, USA - Utica-2 Time Series FC 2014_7_11 (SPAdes) (version 2) ...
GGCCGATGCCACTGAACTTTGCCGCGGCTTACAGCGACTATCACGTCACGGGCTTGAACCCGGCGGGTAATGCCACATTGACGGATCTCGCCTTTGTAGCCTCGCGATTTCGGATCACTCAGTCGCGTCGCTTGGTCAAAGATTCTTAAGTGGCGCTGCCTGCGCAGGATCGAGATATTCATCGAGTCTGCTGATAAGCCCATCTCGCACGGTGATGACGCAGCACGCCAGCATGCGAAACGGCGATCCATCGGGCAGCGTGGCTTCGAGAACGTGTTGTTGGAACCAGCCGTCCGGCAAAATTTCGCGCCGTACGACACGATAATGGCGCTGCGGCAGTTTGCGCGACATCCAGCCGAGCAACTTCAGGTTTTCGTCGACCGTTTGTGCCACGTCGTCAAAGTTATGCCAAATGCGCGCGTCGCTCGTATAGAAAGCGCGAACCTCATCCGGATCACCACGCTCGAGTGCGGCGAGGAAGCGATTGGACAAAGCGCTGATATCTTCTCGATGACCCATGATCGAACCCCCTTTGGTCAACGCCCGTTAAGTCAACGAAGTTGTCTTGCACAATTAGACTAATGGACACGAGCGAGCAGCGCCACCTCCGAGACTTCATGAACACCTGGCGGGCGTTCGCGATCGCCGCAGTGCCGTCGATGCTCGGGTCCGTGTGGGCCACCGCGCGCTTGGGCTCGTCGATGTCCGCTCTCGATTTGGCGGAATGGGCCTTACTCATCGCCTTGCTGACCGTCGTCGGCAGTATCAGCCAATTTGGAATCAAACCGGGGTACATGCAGGAGGTGAGCGATCGCGGGGGTGAGCATCGCCACGCAGCGCTGCGCGCTGCGTTGCTGGCGATGGGTGCGAGTGGTGCTCTCGCCGGGATCATCGTGGCCGCATTGCTCTATGGGCTACACACGCAGGGGCATTGGCATAACGTCGCGGTGCTGCCTTGGCTGCCGTTGTACGGCTTACTCGCCAATGTCGGCATGATGTTTCATACGGATCTGCGCATCCTCGGCGGTGCGAAGGTGTTGGCGATCATCGCTGTCGTGACCTTCCCCTTGTTCGTGGCGCTGCTCGAGGTGATGTTGTGGATTGCTATGGATCCGCTCGCCGCTTTCTTTGCGACGCAATGTGCGATCTCGCTACTGGTGAGCGTGCTTTTGGCCGCTCGCAGTGGCGTCCTGAAGTCCGCGGGATCGGATGGGCGATTTCTTCGACGCGCGTTCATCATGGGGCTGCCCGTCATGGCTGGCCTGCTAGCGAAGTACGTTGCCGATTTCGCCGTTTCGGGGAGCTTTCGTTGGGCTGTCGATGAAACATCCGCGGGTGGTTATGGTCTTGCGGTGCGAGTCACCGAGCCCTTGATGATGCTGTACATCGGCTCGTTCCAAATGGCCTGGGGCGCGCAGGTGTATGGATGGATCAAAGAATCGCCAAGCGGCGAGCTGGTGGCGCAACACTCCGCTCGTTCGTGGTGGCTAGCGGGACTTGGCATACCACTCGGTATTTTCTTGGCTTGGGCCATCATCGTCGCGACGGATCCCGCCTCGAGTGCAGCGGGAGCGTGGTGGTTCATCGCGATGATGCTCTCGCGCACGCTGGCGTTCGGCATGGCATCGGCGATGGGTTTTGGTCAGACTTTACAACGCAACTATCGGGCGGGAATGCGCTTCGCGCTTATGGAGATGGTGCTGACGGTGACGCTACTACCCGCGACCGCTTTGGCAGCCGATGCGAAGACGGCGGCCGTCGTGGCCGCCGTCATTCCGTGGATTACCGTGTGGCGCTTACGCGCGATGTCGCGTCTTACTGTTGCAGCTTTGTCAGCTCCGCCAACACCATCTTCGAGTGCCCGTCTGGGTTGACGTTATCGAAGCGCTTGGCGATCCGACCCTGCGGATCGATGATGAAAGTGTCACGTCGCGCGATGTCGAAGAGTTTGTATTGCGGATAGCTCGTCAGCGAGCCATAGGCTTTGGTGATGGCCGTGTTGCTGTCGGAGAGCACCGGGAACGGCAAACTGTGTTCTTTGGCGAAAGCTTCTTTTGAGTCGACCGCATCGACGCTGACACCGAGGATCACGGCGTTGGCGCGACGGAAGGCAAAGATATCGTCGCGCAACTCACAGGCTTGAGTGGTGCAGCCCGGAGTGTTGTCCTTGGGATAGAAATACAGCACGACCCACTTGCCGCGATAGTCTTCCAGAGAGCGCCAAGCACCCGTTTGGTCTTGCAGCTTGAAAGCCGGGGCAGGGTCGCCCGCTTTAGGAATCGCCAACGCCAGGCTGGCAGCGAGTGCGAAAAACAGAGTCGTGAGAGCACGGATCATGGCAACTTCCTTTGTCGTCGAACCGGGATGCGCCGACTGTACCGAAGGCGAGGCAGGCTTGCCATCGTCAGTGACGGTTATCCCTAGCAACCGCCGCCTTAACGTGGATGCCAGGCGATCTCATCAACGGGCAGGTCACGCACCCGATAGGTCTCCGAGACATATTCGTCCTCGACCATGCGTCGCAGGATCAGCCTGAGGTCCTGGCCGCTATTGCGAGCTTTTTCTGCGACCTTGGCCAATTGAGAAAGACTCGAAATGGCCTCACCGTTGACGGTGACCACTTCCTGCCCGTATTCGATGCTGCGCAGTTCGCCCTGCGAGCCGGGTTCGATGTGATGAACGAGCAATACGCCCGCCTCGTCGGTCGAGGCGATTTCGTACATGAGGCGCGGTGCGAACACGACGCCGCTGATGCGCAGACCGCGGCGGTCGAGGTATTGGATGCTCGGAACGAGGTTCGCCTCGATGGTCAGTTCTCGATCGCCGCGCCGAACGAGTAGCGGTGTTTTGCCATAGCGCCCGCGTAGATCGATCAGCAGATCGGATACCGCAAGGTAACGCTTCTCGGAGCCCGCTAAACCGATCACTTCGTCGCCGCGCTGCAAACCAAAGCCATCGGCTGTAGCCGGTAGATCGGCAACGATCAAAGTTTCGATATCGCTCTCATCGACGGCGAAGGCGGTCGCAATGCGCGGTACCGTTGCGCTACGGCCCGCGCGTAGCAGTTCGAGCACGCGGCAGGCGTGCGGCATCATCACGGCAAAGTTCATGTTCTGAGAGCGCCGATCACCGAGCGAGGCCGTATTGATACCAATGACGCGACCGGTCCCGAGATCGATCAGCGGGCCACCAGAGTTGCCGGGGCTGATGGGCGCATCCGTCTGAATCATCGGATAGCCATTCGAGCGCGAAACGCCTGCCATGATGCCGCGCGTTGCGGTGAAGGCATAACCGAGCGGATGCCCGAAAGTGCCAAGGTCGGCGCCGACGCCCGGTAGTCCCTCGCAGGCGAGGGGGGCTTCGAGCGCTTCGCTCGGAATCGCCGACACGGGAATCTCGAGCACAGCGATGTCTTGCAGATTGTCGACGAAGAGTGCCTTAGCCGGGATGTTCTTGCCGCCTCTGAATTGCGCTTCGATCAAGGCCGGTACATAGCCTGCGACGTGCGCGTTGGTCAGCACCCAACCGCGTTGTCGATCGACTAGAAAGCCGGCGCCGCGCCAGCTGCCGGGTTCACTCTCGATGAAACCAAACTCGGAAGTCACGGTGAGTTTGACGGTGTAGCTTGCGGCTGCGACGAAGGCGGCCTCGGCGGCTTCGTCGGCGCGGGCAAGCATCGAGGCTGACAACAAAATCAGGGTGAAAAGCCAACGGGTGGTGAAGATTTGCATGCGAGGCATTATCACCCTTTACCGCTTCAACGGTTGATCTCGAGGGGCGCATAATGGGGCATCTCTGTAGGAGACCGACTATGTACAAGTGGATGATGATCTCGGTAGTGGCGCTGTCGCTTGCCGGGTGCGAAGCAGGGTCCTCGCCCTTTCAGCGCCAGAGCGCGACGAAGGCAACGCCTTCTAGTTCGTCATCGGCGGCGGTGACGAGCGTGACCAAAGAACCGAAACTGTTGCAGCTCGGTGATTTCACGCTGCCGGCAGGTTCCAAGTTGGACGATGCCAACACCTTGGTGGTGGGCACGGATACGCGCTGGGTCGGGCGGGTGGTGTTGCGAACCACGCTCTCGCCGGTCGATACCTACAACCATTTCTTTCGCAGCTTGAGCGGAGCCGGCTGGAATCTCATCACCGCTCTGCAAGGTAAGACCAGTGGGTTGACGTTCTCGCGCGGTGAGCGGGTTGCCACCGTCATGATCGAAGGCTCGGCCTTGTCGGGCACCTTGGTCACGATTTTGGTAACGCCGCGCGAAGGGGCAAATTGAGCCTATGAAATTTTTGACAGGATTCTTGGGTGGTTTAATCGGATTCGTTTTAATCGCAGCGCCTGCCAAAGCGGACGCCGTAATCACCGAATGCGATCGTCTGGCAGCACATCCGGAAGATCCGCAAAAAGTGACGCCGGGCGTACATCAAAACGACATCGATTACCCGAAGGCGATCGCCGCCTGTGAGCAGGCTCTGCAGGCTAATCCACGCGATCCGCGTGCTCGCTATCAACTCGCGCGCGTTCTCTTTTATACGAATCAAAACGAGCGGGCCGTGGCTGAAATGAAGTTGGCGGCCGATGCGGGTCACATCCAAGCCCAATACATCTTTGCCACTTTCATCGCTCGCAATCGTCCGTTTGCGCCAACAGATATTTGTTTGGCGGAACAGTATTGGCGTCAGGCGGCGACCGCGGGGCGTCAAGCTGCGCGAGTGCAGTATGTTCGTTTCACGTTGCAGAAGCGCTTCGACGGCTGTGCGACCGTGGCGAGCGATGCCGAGCTGCGTAGTTTCGTCGATGGCATTGCCAAAGATTCCAAGAGTGTGTACGAGAATTTGTTCGTCGAAGATTTCAATGAAGGTTTAAAAGCGCGCCCCAGCGAAGCGGCACGCGCCAGTTGGCAGCGCTGCCGAAATTCTTTGGGTCTCACTGCCGATGAGCCGTGGCGAGTTCGACGCTTTGGTGATACCGAGGCGATGACCAATGCCTTGACCGCGCTGATCTTGAGCGGCGAGAAGACGATTACCGCCACAACGCCTTGGGCTTACGGACGTGATCCGGAGCGCAGACCCTACGAGGGCGCGTACGCGGTGCTCTTGAATGGCAACGGCGAGCCAGCTGGCGTGTTACGCACGACTTCGATCTACACGAAGCCCTTCAATCAGGTCACCGCCGAGGATTCCCGCTACGAGGGCAAGCCGGTGCGCCCCCTCGAGGCTTGGCAGAAAGTCCATCGCGACTTCTTCAACAGAACGCTCGCACCGATCGGCAAGGCGTGGTCAGAGAGCATGCCGGTCACGCTCGAGAAGTTCGAGGTGGTTTGTCGTTAAGGTGCGAGCGGCGCAGGGATAGCCTGTGCCGTTTTGCTCAATTCTTCGATCAACTCGATCAGCTCGCCATCCGGGCCGCGCGTCGTGCCGGCCCGACGACCTTCGTAGGCGGCACCCGTGCGCCGAGTGGGCGGGGTGATCCACTCGACCTTCAGAGCGTCGAGATCCGGCACGGTAAAGCTCGTCATGGCAACCCCAGGCGGCAGTTCACCTGCGACGATGGGCCGCGTGATCGCATTGGCCGAGTAGCCGTCGAATTCGATCAAATTGCCGTGCTCGGCAAGTCGTGCCGTGGCGATCGGCAGCGGTGTCGCGAGGTCGATGCCTTGAGCTCGATTGATCATCGGGTTTGCTCTTGCGCGTAAGGCGCCCGGCTGTAAGGCGAAGCGCTCGGCGTACCAGTCAAGCGTCGCGCGCGGGTTGGTCGCGGCGAGCACCATGATGAATACGCGGCCGATTCGTCCTCGCGGATCAGGCAACACCGAGCGCGAGCGATCTCCCATTTCTGCGGTGAGATAAAGCACCTCTTCGTCGTTTCCGACGACTTGGAACGCGCGGATAGACGGAATGGTGGCGAGCGGCTTCGGTTCCCCGATCACCCTGAAGGGTGAGGCGCGCATGGACTCAAACAGCGCATCGGGGTCATCGACTACGATTTCGATCGCGTTCCAGCCGAAGCTGGTCAGTGCTTGGTAATTTTGAGCTCGCGGCGACTCGACGGCACGAATATAAACGCTCGGCGCCGAGTCTGGGCTCATCATCACATATCGGCGCCCTGCCACGGCTGGTGCGCCCCAAGAAGCCGCGAGTTCAGGTGAGATCACGCCTCGCTCGCGCACGCGGTAGTCGAGCCAGCGGCCGTAATTCGTCTCGACCCACTCAAGATCGCGCGCCGAGATCGTGGCGATTTCGAAGCGCTGCAGCAGCGGCGCCGCAGTCGACCATGCTGAGGTCAGACAGACGAGGGCAAAAACCGAAATGGCGGATAGGAGTCGCTGCACCGCGGGCATGCTAGCAACGGCGTTGCAACGGTGGCAAACCCCTATATTCGTCCGTATCGGCCGCCCGTGTATATTCCGGTTCATTCGTAACCAGTCGATGGGAAGGAGTTTTAGAGATGACGACCAGCGCCGAGGTTCGCCTGCCGCGACAGACCAAGGGCAAGCGACCCCATTTCTTCGACGACCCTTCTATCGACCAGATGATGACCTTTCTGCTCGAGCTGACCACCGAGGTCGGTGTTTTGCGTGAGCGTCTCGATACGGTCGAGCGTCTGCTCGACAGCAAGGGTAGCGTGACGCGCGCGGCGATCGAGGCTTATCAACCGGATCCGGCGGTCGAGCAAGAGCGGGCGGCTTGGCGCGATGCGTATTTGAAGCGCGTCTTGAGAATGCATGCGCCGGAGTGATTCGCGCGCACATTGAGTTTTGACGAATTCGAGGAGGATGCTGACATGGCTGCGAACCCGAAAGATATTCCGATACCGAACATCGAAGAATTGTTCCGCCCGACGCACGATGAGCGTGCACGGCAGGGTATGGTCAGCATGATTCGCAAGCACGCGATCATCGATATGCGTCGCGCGCTGAAGAGTGACTACGAAGAGCGGATAGAACCCAAGCTCGAGCGCGAGGGGCGTAAGCCCGAGGACTCAGCGGCGATCGAAAAGTCGCTGAACCGCGAAGCGTCATATCGTTTTTACAGTTCCATACGCTATAACGCGCAAGAGATGTGTTACCTCTCGGTGCAACCGGCGGTAGAGCGTGCATTGCCGGGCATGATCGATCTTGCCAAAGATCTCGCCGTGCGCAATCCGACCGGCGGTTCGCTGCGGTTGAATCCGAACCTCGAGATTCCGCGCTACATCACCGCGCTCGATGTGCACTTGGCGCCAGGCTGGGTACATGCGGAGTACACGGCCGATGACGTGGCGCAAGGCGCAGTCGTCACGTTCGGAGGCAAGGTTTTCTCGGGTCAGCACCCGTATCGGAAGAAGCCCGGCGCAGTGGGTGAATCGCTCGCTTACTGGATCAAAAAGAAATTCCCGAACTTCAAGCCAAAGCGCATCCTCGATCTCGGTACGACGACAGGTAAAAACTTGCTGCCGTATTGCACCGCGTTCCCAAATGCCGAGGCGCATGGCATCGATGTCGGCGCACCGGTGCTGCGCTATGGTCACGCGATTGCCGAGCATGAAGGCATTCCGGTGCACTTCAGCCAACAAAATGCGGAGTCGACCGACTTCCCGGACGGACACTTCGATTTGATCGTCTCGAGCTTCTTCTTCCATGAAGTGTCGGTGAAAGCCACCAAGAAAATTCTTCAGGAGTGCAACCGTCTGCTCGCTCCGGGCGGCGTCATGGTGCACATGGAGTTGCCCGACGAAGCAACGGTCTCACCGTACGAAAACTTTTTCTGGAATTGGGACACGCTCAACAACAACGAGCCTTGGTACACCTCTTATCGTGCGCAGGATCCGATCCAGCTGTGCGAAGAGGCAGGGTTCGCGCGTGATCAGTCTTTCAAACTCCATGTGCCCGACATTCTGACTTTTGGTGAAGAGCGTCACGCGAAGTTCATGCGCGGCGAACTGGAATCACCCGCTCATGGTAGTGGTGGCTGGTTCGTCTTCGGCGCGACGAAGAGGTAAGAGCCGACAAAGTTACGCTGGTTTCGAGGGGGGTTAATGAAACGGCGATCATTCGTAGCAGGGGTCGGGGCCTGGGCCGCGGCCGGATGGTTTGGCGCAGGTGCAGCTCGGGCTTGGGCTGCATCGGGCGATACGCGCTACGATTTGATCGTCATCGGTGCGGGCACCGCGGGCATCCCGGCTGCGATTTTCGCCGCTGCTCGCGGCGCTCGGGTGTTGATGCTCGATGCGGCGAACGATATCGGCGGCACCTTGCACCTGTCGACGGGGCAGATGAGCGCTGCGGGCACGAAGTTGCAAGCCTCGCTCGGTATCGTCGATTCAGCGCAGGCGCATTTCGATGATGTCATGCGCATCAGCAAAGGCACGGCGGATCCCGAGCTCGTACGTCTCGCGGTCGATCATGCCGCAACAACCTTCGATTGGTTGATGGATCACGGTTTCAAGACCTTGCCCGATCATCCCGTACTTGGCTTAGGTCACGAGCCTTACTCGCAGAAGCGTTACTACTGGGGCCCCGAAGGCGGACGCACCATCCTCGCTGTCCTGCGTGAACAACTGAAGCCCTGGGTCGATATGGGGCGAGTCGACGTGTTGTTGTCGACGCCCGTGACGGCGCTGCTCACGAATGATGCGGGCGACATCGAGGCCGTACGAGTGAAGTCCGGTCTCGCTGAAACGCTCTTCCGCGGTCGACACGTGTTGCTGGCTTGCGGCGGTTATGTTTCGAATCCGCAGCTGTTCGAGCGACTCTCGGGTGTGCGCGATTACGGCGACAATGGCTATCCGTATTCGCAGGGCGCCGGCATCGAGCTTGGTATGTCGGTGGGTGGATTCGTGCGCGGTAGGGAGAACTACCTCAGCAACTTCGGCTCGATCCTGGCCGATGATCAATTCCCGTCAAAGATGTTCGCGCGGTTCATCGTCATTCCGCAGCAGCGTCAGCCTTGGGAAATTTTTGTGAATGCGCGTGGCGAGCGCTTCATCCGCGAGGACGAACCGAGTTTCGACAAGCGCGAGATATCGCTGTTGTCACAGCCTGACCTTCGCTACTGGATCGTATTCGACGAAGACATTCTCGCGAATGCGCCGCCGGGCGTCGGTGGATTTTCACGTGAAGAAATTCGCGATGCCTTCGACGCGCACTCGTGGTTCGTCAAGGCAGATAGCCTGCCCGAGTTGGCTGCGAAGGCGGGTATCGATTCGGCGGGCTTGTTGCGTAGCGTCGAGGACTACAACCGCGGTGTTGCGAAGCGTCGTGATCGACTGGGGCGAGAGCACCTGCCGAGGCAGATTCTCAAAGCACCGTTCTATGCCATTCGTCACCAAGGGCATTCCACAACCTCCACGGTGGGGCTTGCCGTCAACGGAGCGTTGAATGTGGTGCGCGCACGCGGTGAGCCGGTGCGAAATTTATACGCGGCGGGTGAACTGCTGGGCGCTGGTCAACTGATGGGCCAGTCGTTCGTCGGTGGCATGATGGTCACTCCCGCAATGACCTTCGGGCGTCTCTTGGGTCAAAGATTACCGATCGGGGGAGCGCGTGCATGATGTTTCGATGGATCGGGGTATTGATCGCTTTTTTTGCGATGCCGCTCGTGACGCTCGCTGCCACTGATTCGGCGCAACAGCGGACAGTGCTCGCCTCGCTCGAACTGGAGGGCGTGCGCGTCGAGCGAGGTTATGCCCCATCCCCGCTTGGGCAAATCCACTTCCAGGATGTAGGTGTTGCACGCGAGGGTCAGCCCATCTACGTGCTGTTCCATCAAGTTCCGTGGTTTCACATCTATTACAGCCGCGCCCAAGCGGAACTCGCCAAGCGTGGTATTCGCTCGATTGCCTTCGACACACCGGGATACGGTTTATCGTCGAGACCGCAGCAGCCGCCTTCGATTGCCGATTATGTGGGTGCGTTGCGCGCAGCCCTTGCGCATCTAAAAATCGATCGTGCGGTGATCGTTGGTCATCACACCGGCGTCACGCTCGGTGTGGAGTTTGCGCGTCGAGCGCCAGAACAAGTGCAGTGTCTCGTCGGGCACGGAGTGCCGATCTACACCGAGGCCGAAGCGAAGGCGCGCCTCGCCAATCCGCACTGGGATCAGACTTATAAGCCTGACGGTGCGCATCTGTCAGAGCGCTACGCCTTCTTGTCGGGACGACTCGCCGGCAGTCCTGATGCGCTGCATTGGTCGGTGTTTTCGCTCTTTCTTGCAGGGCCCAATGAGTGGTTCGGTCATCATGCCGTGTTTCGTTACGACATGGCTCAGGCACTCAAAGAATTAAAAGTGCCGATGGTGGTGCTCAGCAATCCCGATGATCTGCTCGACTTTACGCTCGATCGAGTGCGTGCTTTGCGACCGGACTTTACTTATCGACGACTCGACGGGTCGTCATCCAACATGGCGTTCGACGAGTCGAGCAAGTGGGTCGATGCGGTTACGACGTCTGTTGCAGCTGCTTGTACTCGCTGAAGCCGACGGTCGAGACCCAGGGTGCGCTGTCTGCGACGGCGTGTTCATAACTCGCCAGCAAGGTGCGTTGTAAGTTACTCGGTAAAGCGATCGGCGGGGTGTCCGATTTAGCCGCCTGAATTTGTCTTTGACGTATCAGGGGACTGATGTCGCCAGCGCCTGCTTTGCCGGTATGGCGACTCAGTTCGTAGTGGTTTTCCAGCGGTGTGGTGAGTTGTAGATGAGAGCTGATGGCATCAAGTGCTGCTCGTGGATTTTGGACTAGGTGGTCCGAGTCCACCAATAACGCGCGGTCACGCAGCTCGATAGCGAGACCGGTCAGTGTCGCCAATCGTTCGCAGTAATAGGCTGCAGCATGAAGGGGGTTGGCATCGTTTCGATTGCCGGTGCGCTCGCCCATCCTGACGATACTCGAAACGGTCTCCATCGGCGGACGGATCAAGATCACGGCTCGTAATCGATCTGAATGGCGCAGCTGGGCCGGAAGATACATTCGATTGTGCAGCTGCTTGTCGAGCAAATACCGGCCGGTGGGCCAATGGCCACCCGCTTGCGATATATGCCAGCGCAAGCGCGCGAGATCCCAGCGATTCCGATACTTGATGTGCGATTCCGTGTAGCCGCTAATCTCGGGATGAGACCCAAGCAGATGGGTTAGCAGGCTCGATCGACTGCGCATGTGTCCGAGAATAAAAACGTATTGCATCGGCCATAGCGTTTCGAGCAGTTCGAGCCATTCGTGCATGACTCGTATTGGACATCACTCAGGCCGAAGCAAGACCAGCGCTTAACTAATCTTTACGCAACTTTGCACATCGCGTCGCCAGGACTCGATCAATTAAGACGAACGAGTTTTCCGGGTCGCACCTGCGTGACTTCGCCATGACGTGCAACGGCGTGCCCTGCAACCCAAGTACCGAGATAGCCTTCGCCTTTTTGCAGCAGACGACGACCACCCGCCGGTAGATCGCGAACGATCTGCGGCATGCCTGTATCGAGACGCGACGGGTCGATCAAATTGAGATCGGCACGCTGACCGATCGCAATTTCGCCGCGATCGTGCAAGCCCATATGGCGGGCATTACGGCGAGACAACATCTCGATGACGCGTTCAATTCCAAGACCACCATCTTCGATTGCGTGGCCCCAACGTGTCATGAGGTAGGTCGTGGTGCTGGCATCGCAAATCGTGCCAACGTGAGCGCCCGAATCCGACAGGCCATACAGGGCGCGTGGATGGCGCAGCATGTCACCGACGATCGCGAGCGAGCCATCGTTGTAGTTGAAGATCGGAAAGTGCACGAGATTCGAGCCATCGCCTTCGACTAGATAATCGTAGAGCGCTTCGATGGCACTACAGCCGCGCTGCTTCGCGGCGACGTAAAAACTTTGAGTGACCGGAGGTTCGTAGTCTGGCGAGCGGCGTCCGTTGGTGAGCAACGGGAACATACGCGCGCTGATGAGATCGAGCTTGGCAAGCATCAAATCGACGATCGGCGGTACGGAGGTGCCATCGCCGCTCAAGCGGCCCGACTTTTCGCCAAGAATGCGCGCTTTGCGCGCAGGCTCGCGTAGGGCGCGTGCGCGTTCGGCTAAGGGCAGCATTGCCACTTCGAGATAGCCGGGAAAGCCCATAAAGGGATGGAAGGTGGTATCGAGGCCGAGTATCACGCCGATGCCACGAGCCCCGGCTTGCAACGACAGGGGTAGGCCTCTTGCGACGGCAGCTTCGGTTCGCGCCTGAATAGCTCTCCACTGCTCGCCGCCAGGATCACGCTGTAACCAAGTCATCGACAGCGGTCGACCGCTCTCGCGTGCCATCAGCTCGACGAGATCAAACTCGGCATCGAAGCCTTCGGGTCCGTGCAGCAAATTGAAGTCACTAACGAGCTGCACCACGCCGCGATCACGGCTACGGAATACGGCGGCGAGTGCCGCGAGCTCTTGTGCGTCCGCATCTGAGGCCGGTGTGGCGACACCGGCTGTGGTTCGGTGGTTGTCGGTGCGCCCGGTGGAAAATCCGGCAGCGCCCGCATCGAGCGCTTCACGGAGAGTGCGGCACATCGCCTCGATCTCTTCGGGTGTTGCTTGCTCCTGAGCCAGAGCGCGATCGCCCATGATGGCCATGCGCAGCGGGTCATGCGGAACCTGCACGAGAAAGTCGAGGCTGTGCGGCATGCGATCGAGAGCATCCATGTACTCGGGAAAGCTCTGCCAATCGAAGCTGACGCCCTCCGCCAGCGCTGCGCCCGGAATATCCTCGACACCCTCCATCAAGGAGATCAGATCATCGACCGCGCGTTGCTTATCGCCACTGCGTAGCGGCGCGAAGCCGACGCCGCAGTTACCGAAAACGACCGTGCTGACGCCATGGTGGATGCTCGGGCTGAAAGTTTGGTCCCAACTTGCTTGGCCATCGAAGTGGGTGTGGATATCGACGAACCCCGGTGTCAGCCAAGCACCCTGTGCATCGATGCGCTCGTGCGCAGAGCCACCGATTTTTCCGATATCGGTGATGACGCCGTCTTTGATGGCGACATCGGCAGTTCGAGCTGTTTGCCCACTGCCGTCGATGACGGTTGCGCCTTCAAATACCAGATCGTGCATCGAACTGTCTCCAAAGAAATGCCAGGCTCATGCCCGAGACGATATGCCAAATACCCCAGAGGCTCGCAATGATCACCATGCCGAGATCAGAATCGAACTGCAAGGCGATGATGCCGAGCGCGAGCCCCGAGTTTTGCATACCGGCTTCCACGGTGATTGCACGGCGTTGTGCAGTGCCAAGACCGAACAACTTGCCGGTCGACCAACCGAGTGCGAGTCCGAGCGCGTTGTGCGCGACGACCAAGGCGAAGGGCAGCACGATGGCCGCATTCAACAAATGCCGTTCGCGAATCAGTCCGATCACGATGAACATGAGCAATGCCATCAATCCGAACCGGCCGAGCGGTGCACGCCAGCGCTCGGCGAGATCAGCGCGACGGTGTCGCAGCCAAAGGCCTGTCAGCAACGGCGCCCCCAGCAGTAGCAATAAACTCGAGGCGATGTCCATCGGTGATAGCGACAACTCCTGCATGAAGGAGTGCGTCGCGGGATTAGCCGCCATCGTCCAGGCGAAATTGAAGGGGGTGAGCATGAAGGCGAGTACGGTGGCGACCGCCGAGAGGCTCACCGAATACGCCGTATCGCCACGACCCCAGTGCGTGACGACATTCGATAGCGAACCGCCAGGACAACAGGCGACGAGCAGCATGGCTGCCTCGGTTGCAGAGGGGAGGTCGAGCGTGAGTGTGATCAGCCACGTGGCCACGGGCAGCCAAACGAACTGGGGAAGTAAACCAATCGCGATGCGACGCGGCATGGCGAATACGCGCGCAAAGTCGCTCGTGCGCAGATCCAGCGCTACGGCGAAGACCATCGTCATCAAGACGAGGCTCAACACCGCTTGCTGCAGCTGCATGGCGTGACCGATTAGCGCGCCAAAGACACTTCGATGCCGACGGGACAGTGATCCGAGAGCTTGCGCTTGAGCGCATCGCCTTCGTTGAAGGTCGTGCGGATGAAGGATCCCGGTACGCGCTCAGACGCTAACTTTTCGCCGAGTACGACATGGTCGATATAACTGCCGTAGTTCTGTGCTGCGGAGCAATTCACGAAACGCTCGCCACTCGAGACGTTCACGAGCTTGGCACCGGCGGGCTCACCATCGTCGATTTCGGCCCAGAAGTTGCGTAGCGTCCCATCTTCGGTGCGAGCGGGACCGCGTGTGCTGAAGTCGTGATTGAAGTCACCGAGGATGGCGAATCGACGATTGGCCGCAGCCTGTTCGTCGATCCAAGCCTCGAGCAGCGGTACTTGTTTGGCGAGCGTCACGCAATCGCGCCGCGAGTCATCGAGCGGTCGTCGCGGACAGCCCGCTTTGAGGTGCACCGACAGTAAATGGATCTCGCGAGGATCGTTGGGGTAGAGAACGAGATGGGCGCCGCTGCGTACTCGGCCGCCCAAAGATAAAGATTCGACATCGGCTTCGCAGCGAAAAGGAATGCCGCGTCGGATTGCGAACCCATTGTTCTGTACACCGGGACGCTTCGTGAAGCAGAACTGGTGTTTCGGAAATACCTTGCGAGCTGCTGCCGGGCCGTCCACCTCTTGTAGGGCGATAACATCGGCGTCGAGCTCCTCGGCAACTCTGCGCAGTGCGCGAAAGTCCGCCTCGGAACGCTGCAGTTCATCGGCGACGTTGCAGGGGATGTATCGGTCTCGGTTGCCTGGCGAGGCATTTCTCGGCAAACAGCTGGCAGCGAGCTCGCGGAACTCGCGTGGTGCGATCAACCATTCGAGGTTCCAAGTGGCCATGCGCAGGTTGGTGTTGTTCGCGCCGTTAGCGGCGGTCGCGAGACCCGATTGGCCGAGCAAGCTGAGCAGCAGAGCGGTCAGAATGGAGGTGTGACGCATACCGCGAATTACAGCATGCTAGGCTGAAGTTTGCTCAAGAAGGGGGTGGCCATGGGTCGTGATGCAAGAGGTTATCGGCGATTGTTCGGGGTGTTAGGGCCGTCAACCAACACCATCGTGCAACCGGATTACGATGATATGCGGCCTGTCGGCGTGACTAATCACTACAGCCGCATCTACACGCCGAACTCCCGTGCCATTAGCGATGAGACCTTCATGGCAGCCACGCATACCATCGGTCAGGGTGTGATCGATGCGGTGCGTAGCGTGATGACTTGCGAGCCCGACTACCTCGTCATGGGTATGTCGGCGATCACCTTCTACGGCGGCTACGCCGGTGCCGAAGCGTTCCGTGAGAAGGTCGAACAGGAGGCGGGGGTGCGTATTTCGATCGGCTCGCATGCGTGTACTGCCGCCTTGAAGGCCTACGGCAACATTCGGCGGATTGCATTTCTGTCGCCTTATTATCCGGTCGCTAATGCGGAGGTTCGCCGCTACTTCGCCGACGCGGGCTATGAGACCGTGCGCGACATTCCCATGCGCGCACCCTCGTGGACGGCCATTGCGCAAATTCCGGAATCGCGCTGTCGCGAGGTGCTGCGCGAGCTCGATGGTCCCGATGTCGATGCCATCTTGCAGGTCGGCACGAATCTATCGATGGTTCGACTTGCAGCAGAGGCCGAGCAGTGGCTCGGCAAACCGGTGATTGCGATCAATACCGCAACGTACTGGCATGCCCTGCGAGCGAACGGTATCGACGACCGTATGCCGGGCTACGGCCGGTTGTTGTCCGATTTTTAGCTGCGCATAATCGACCTAACGGAGGTGCGCTCATGTTGGAACTGAAACACGATTTACGGTTAGCCAAGACGCGCGACGAGAAGGCGCGGATGAATTTCGTTTCGGGTTTGCGTGCCCACGTGTTGAATGACATGGCGAGCGGCATGCGCTCGGTTTACGACGCCGATGTGGAGCCGCAGTTCCGTCGCGAACATAAGCGCGCTCCCAAAGACGGTCCGGAAGTGCACAAGGCCATCAAGGCCAACGATTACTTCAAGTTCTACTCGACCTTGCGCGTCACCGCGCAAGACATGGTGTGGCAGTCGGTGATTCCGCCGCTCGAACGTAATCGTCCCGAGCTGAAGCAGAAGGCAGCTAAGCTCTCGGGCAAGGGCAAAGCTCGCGGAACGCTACGTCTGAAACCCAATTTCGAAGTGCCGCGCTACGTGTCGGCGATCGATGTGCATTTGATGGCGGGCAACTACGACGGTGAATACGAAAAGGACGATCTCGCCGCCGGCTCGCTCTACGACAATGGTCTTGCCGTATTTTCTTTTGGTTTGATGGGTCAAAATCTCGACGACATCGGTCAGTCGATCGCTGGCTTCATTCGCCTGAAATATCCGAATCTGAAGCCTAAGAAAATTCTCGATCTCGGTTGTACGATCGGTCACAACACCGGTTCGTGGAAGGATCACTTCCCGGAAGCGGAGGTGCATGGCATCGATGTCGCGGCGCCGTGCCTACGCTATGCGCATGCGCGTGCGCAGGCTCAGGATCGCGAAGTTCACTTCCAGCAGATGAACGCTGAGAAACTCGATTTTCCGGATGCCAGCTTCGATGTGGTGTTCTCGTCGATGTTCTTGCACGAAGTGCCGAAGAAGAGCATCGCCAAAATCATGGACGAGGCCTACCGAGTTTTGAAGCCAGGTGGTCTCATGCTGCACATGGAGTTGCCGCCCAATTCGCAGTTGTCGGCTTATGACGCGTTCTATTTGGATTGGGACAGCGCATATAACAACGAGCCTTTCTACAAGCCTTTCCGTGATCTACGGCCCGAAGAGCTTTGCAAGAAAGCGGGGTTCGATCCCAAGAAATACGTGCAATTCGTCATTCCGTCGGTGGGTTGGTATGGCGAAAAAGTCTGGCGCGAGGCGGCAACGCGTCCGCCCGAGGTCGACAGTGACAAGACCGGCCGTCTGACCGACGGCATCCTTTGGTATTGCTTCGGAGCCTGGAAATGAGTCGACAACCGATGCGCCGCACCATTCGCGGTGGCCGCCCGTATTTCTTTGCCGATCCCGCGATCGACAAAGTGCTCAACATGGTGGTGGTGCTGGCGAGCGAAGTTTGGACTCTGCGTGAGCGACTGATGGCGATGGAAGCCATCCAGGTCACTCGCGGCGGCTTAAAAGCGGGCGAGATCGATCGTTTCGAGTTCAAGCCCGAAGACGAAGCCAATCTCGCCGCTCAAAGAAAAGAATATATCGATAGTCTTTTCCGTGTGCTCGCCGAGCAGGTCGATGAGGCCCGGCGCAGTCAGCCGGCTGCCAAGCCTGTCACGAAGCCTGCCGCGAAGAGCGCTCGAAAGAGCGCGCCGCGGAAAAAGAAATGAGCTGCGATCAGGCGCTGCGTAGCGCCTGATCGAGATCTTCTTTCAAGTCGTCGATGTGCTCGATGCCAATCGACAGGCGAACCATGTCTTCCGACACGCCGGCTTTGGCGAGTTCTTCCGGCGACAACTGACGATGCGTCGTCGAGGCAGGGTGAGTCGCGAGTGATCGTGCATCGCCAATGTTCACGAGGCGAATCACGAGTTTCAGTGCATCGAGAAACTTCTCGCCCGCTGCGCGACCGCCTTTGACTCCGAAAGTCAGAATGCCAGAGGCACGACCCGCCAGATATTTTTGAGCCAACGAATGATCGGGATGATCGGGCAGGCCTGCGTAATTTACCCAGGAAACGGCCGGGTGCTGCTGCAGGAATTTCGCCACAGCCAAGGTGTTGTCGCAAATTCGATCCATGCGCACGGCCAAAGTTTCGATGCCCTGCAAAATCAGAAATGAATTGAACGGCGAGAGTGCAGCGCCCATGTTGCGCAGCGGTACCACTCGCGCACGTGCGATGAAGGCCGCCGGGCCGAGTGCCTCGGTGTAGACAACACCGTGATAAGAAACGTCGGGCTCGTTCAGGCGTTTGAACTTTGCCTTGTGTTCCGCCCAAGGAAATTTGCCCGAATCGACAATAGCGCCGCCGATGCTGTTGCCATGACCGCCTAAATATTTGGTCAGTGAATGCACGACGATGTCAGCGCCGTGCTCGAAGGGACGGCAGAGATAAGGCGATGGGACGGTGTTATCGACGATCAACGGCACACCGCGCTCGTGGGCGATTTTGGCGAGCGCCCCGAAGTCGGTCACATTACCGAGCGGATTGCCGATCGATTCGCAGTACACGGCTTTCGTGCGCGCATCGATGAGCTTGGCGAAGTCAGCGGGTTTGCGCGGATCGGCAAAGCGCACTTCGATGCCAAACTGCGGAAGGGTGTGCGCAAAGAGATTGTAGGTGCCCCCATAGAGCGTGCTTGAGCTGACGATGTTGTCGCCTTGTTCTGCGATCGTCATGAGCGCGTAGGTGACTGCTGCACTACCCGAGGCGAGAGCGAGAGCGCCGATACCACCCTCGAGTTCGGCGACACGCTTCTCGAGTACATCGGTGGTCGGATTCATGATGCGGGTGTAGATGTTTCCCTGCACCTTGAGATCGAATAAATCGGCTCCGTGCTGCGCGCTATCGAAGGCATACGAGCTTGTTTGATAGATCGGTACCGCGACCGATTTGGTGGTGGGATCGGGTGTGTAACCGCCGTGGACAGCAATGGTTTCGGGGCGCATGGCGATAAGCCTCGTCAGTGATGTAACAGGTCGATCATAGCGGCGCAGCGTCTTGCCGATGCAGACGGATTCGCATGACCGGATAACGAGTCGTTATGCCTCGATCGAGACCGATTAAGATGTCCCCGCCTATGAATGAAGACACTACGGCCGAGAGGCTGCAGAAAGTATTGGCAGGCCTTGGCCTCGGCTCGCGACGTGAGATCGAAGATTGGATTCGTGCGGGGCGCGTGACGATCAACGGCCAGCTCGCTGAGCTTGGGATGCGCGCCAGTTTCGCTGATGAGATCGCGATCGATGGTCGGCCCGTACGCCGAGAGGCGCCGACCGTCAGTCAAGAAACCGCCGTGCTCGGTTATCACAAGCCCGTGAGTGAGGTGACCACCCGCAAAGACCCCGCCGGTCGTCCGACCGTATTTGATCGCCTGCCAAATCCGCCATCCGGGCGCTGGATCGTGGTGGGTCGACTCGATGTGAACACCTCTGGCTTATTGTTGTTCACCAATGACGGCGAGCTCGCACATCGACTCATGCATCCATCATCCGAAGTCGAGCGCGAGTATTTGGTGCGAGTACGGCATCAGCCCGATGAGGCCACGCTCGCGCGTTTGCGGCAGGGTGTGCAGCTCGAGGATGGGTGGGCTCGCTTCGATCGAATCTCGGCGGAACGCACGACCGACGGGCACGCTTGGTTCAGGGTGGTGCTACACGAGGGGCGCAACCGAGAGGTACGACGCCTATGGATGGCCGTCGGTCACGAAGTGAGTCGATTGATTCGTCTGAGATACGGTCCGGTCGAATTACCCCGGGATCTGCGCCCCGGTGAAGCGCGTTTGCTTCCGAAGGCGCTCGTGCAACAACTCAGCGAAACTTGTCGGGCCGCAGCACTTCCACATCCTGCACCCACATGACGATCGCGTAGTGCTCGTAATATTTCTCGCGTAGTTTCGCGAGCACCGTTTCGGCGAGCGGCGTATCGCACACGATTTCGACACGGATATTGCTGCTATGCCCCCAGTGGGAGGCGCGCAGACCTTTATCGCCGCGACCGCGCGCATCGCTGATCGTGTATCCCCGGACGCCCAAGGCCTCGATTTCCCGAACGAGATCGCGTTCGAGATTCGACTCGGTGATCACGGTCAGTAATTTTCGGTGCGATTGCGCAAGACCGGTCATGACGGCATCTCCAAGAGCAGGGTGGCGATCCGCTGATAGAGCGGAATGCCGATGAGGATGTTGAAGGGGAAGGTGATCGCGAGCGCCGCGGTCAGGGACAAGGCTGGGTTCGCCTCGGGAACCGCACTGCGCATCGCGGCAGGGGCGGCGATGTAGGACGCACTACCGGCGAGGGTCGCAAGCAGGATCGTTCCGCCGAGCGAGAGGCCCATGAGCCCGGCAAAGCCGATGCCGATCAGGGCGAAGATCGGCGGGATCAGCAGGGCAAACGCCCCCATGAAAAGCCCGTGGCGGCGGAATCCGCCGAGGTGATCTGCGGCGATTAAGCCCATTTCAAGCAGGAAAATCGCCAAAATACCCTTGAAAAGATCGAAAAAGAGCGGTGACAGGGGCTCAAGACCCACTGGTCCTGCCGCCCAACCGATGAAGAGGCCACCGAGTAGCAGCAACACGCTCTTACCGAGCAGCACTTCGCGGGCGATCTCGACCCAAGGGGTGCCTGCTTGGATGCCGCGCGCGAGCAGGATGCCGAGAATGATCGCGGGAATCTCGAGTAGCACGAGTAACAGCGGCAGGGTCGGCTCGTAAGCAATGCCGGCGGTCGCCAAGAAGGCGACGGCGACTGCAAAGGTGCCGATGCTGACCGAGCCATAGTGGGCCGCAACGGCGGCGGCGTTCGCACGGTCGAGTCTGCCGAGGCCGCGCAGGATAAAAAAGGCGAGGAAAGTCAGTAGGATACCGAGCAATAAGGTGAGCAGCAGGTCGCCGACGAGGCCGGTCGCCGGTTGGCGCGCGAGCTCGATCCCGCCCTTCATACCAATCGCGAGCAGCAACAAAGTACTGACAAACTCGTAGATCGCGGGGGGTAGCCGGAGGTCCGCCTTCAAGACGCCGGCTAGCAGCCCAAGGGCGAAGAACAGAACGATGGGGTCGATTCCACTCAACATTCAATCATCTCCATTGACACTCCCTAGGCTGGAAATCACAATAGGCGGCTCGTTTCACGCGGAGGGGTACCCAAGCGGCCAACGGGAGCAGACTGTAAATCTGCCGGCTTACGCCTTCGTAGGTTCGAATCCTACCCCCTCCACCAGAAACGGTGGCGTTGAGAGACGTATACCGACAGTAGCGGATGAATCCTGCGGGCTCACCCATCAGATGATTTTTTGCGGGTGTAGTTCAATGGTAGAACCTCAGCCTTCCAAGCTGATGACGTGGGTTCGATTCCCACTACCCGCTCCAGGTTTCGGCTCACGTAGCTCAGTCGGTAGAGCACGTCCTTGGTAAGGACGAGGTCACCGGTTCAATCCCGGTCGTGAGCTCCAGTGATTAGATGTTTTAGGAGAAGGAATCGTGTCCAAGGAAAAGTTTGAACGCAGCAAGCCGCACGTAAACGTTGGGACGATTGGTCACGTTGACCATGGTAAGACGACGCTGACGGCGGCGCTGACGAAGGTGATGGCTGAGACTCACGGTGGT
>Ga0208788_1000412_pt1 | contig 21199 bp, 7 predicted proteins | sample Wag4_2014_7_11_3_FD_187363 | JGI IMG/M metagenome (GOLD analysis project Ga0208788, IMG submission 187363) | Fresh water mixed with fracking chemicals microbial communities from Ohio, USA - Utica-2 Time Series FC 2014_7_11 (SPAdes) (version 2) ...
CGTATCATCGTTACCCCGACCCACATCATCATGGCGCAGGATGGCCCGGGAGGGGCTCAAGTTATCTTTAAAGAAGAGTACGACCCCGGACTCTACATCCGAGACACCGAACGTCGAGGCCTCCACCGCATCCAGACTCGGGGTGGACAACAAATTGCATTCCACATCACCTCGAGCTGTGGTTGTGGATCGCGCCTGCGCTCATGGAACCCCTACAAGGCTCTCGCATGAACTTCACAGACCCCGTAACCCTCGTAATCCTAACCTTGGCAACCTTTCGGCTCGCCCGAATCATCACAACTGATCAAATTTCCGCCCCCATCCGAGAGCGAATCTGGGGTAGGTTCCCGCCCAACACCCAACTCGGGTATCTGCTCACCTGCAACTGGTGCACGTCTATTTGGACGGCCTCACTTATTGTAATCGGTTGTATACTTATACCAACCATATGTTTCCCTGTCTGCGTGGTGCTCGCACTCTCGGCTGTGACGGGAATCATCTCTGATTTTCTAGATAGGACGTAAGCGTGGGCGTTTTTCGCAAGGACTCGGGCACTCCTTTCACCGCTGCTCCCTACGCAGCTCCGCGAGGACTGACTGCTGCTGCTACTCGCATGCGTCTCGACGACAAAGCCGAGGGCGAAGCCTTCAAACGTCGCAAGGCCTCGGGCGGAACGCAGTGGCAACAAGAGGCGTGGGAATACTACGACGCTATCGGTGAAATCAAGTACGCCTTCAACCTCGTTGCGTCCATCGTCTCCCGAATCAAACTCTACGCAGCCGTTATTGAGAACCCCGCCGAGACTCCAGTCAACGCTCGCGCGTCCGATATCATTCCCGATGGAATGGCGGAGGCATCAGAACGCGCCATCGCTCGCCTTAGCTCCACTTTTGGTGGTCAGGCTGGCCTCTTGCGCGACGCTGCTCTCAATCTTTGTGTTACCGGCGAGTGCTACCTCGTCCAGCGTCCCGAACTGATTGGTTCTGGGCTTCCTGAGAGTTGGGATATCCGTTCCACCGACGAATTGGTCATGGACGCACGTGGAAACTACTCAATTCTCCACCGACGCGATTCACCAGCGGGAGATTCGACCCCTATCGCCAAGTCAGCCTTCGTCGGACGTATCTGGCGAGCTCACCCCCGCTTCTCGGACGAGGCTGACTCGAGTATGCGAGGCATTCTTGACCTCTGCGCCGAGCTTCTCCTCTTGAACCGCACCTTCCGCGCCACGGCACGCTCTCGCCTCAACGCCGGAGCCCTCTACCTCCCCGACGGCCTCTCTTTGGCCGCTTCTGCCGACGCTGACTACCCCTACTCGGACGAGGACGAGCAAGGAAACAACATTTTGCCCGAGGAGCAGGAGGACGACTTCGAAGATCAACTCGTTGACGCCATGACGACTCCGATTTCGGACGAATCCTCCGCGAGCGCCGTTGTTCCGCTCATTATTCGCGGTCCAGCCGAGCTTGCAGACAAGATTAAGCAGTTTAAGTTCGAGCGTTCCTTCGACCCCAGCCTTGCACAGCGCGCAGACCGCGTTCTGGAGCGTATTTTGCAGGGCCTCGACGTTCCCAAGGACACCGTTACTGGTCTTGCCAACGTCAAGTACTCAAACGCCGTCCAAATCGACGAAAGCCTCTACAAGGCACACATCGAACCCATCATGTTGCTCCTCTCGGACGCGTTGACCGTTGTTTACCTCCGCCCGTACCTCAAGAGCCTCGGCTACGTCGACGCAGAGATTGAACGGGTTGTTGTTTGGTACGACCCCGCCGAAGTTTCGACTCGAAACGACCGCGCGGCTGATGCAGACGCTGGATTTAGCAACATGGCGATTTCGTACCAGACGTGGCGACGTGCTCACGGCTTCTCGGACGCCGATGCACCCACGCCAACCGAGCTTACGCTCCGCCTGCTCCAGTCTCGTGCGGTTATCACCCCCGAACTCACCGAGGCCATGCTTTCGGCGTTCGCACCCGAGGTTATGGAGACAATCCGACAGGGTGCACAGGCCAACAGCGCCGCCCCCATCCCACCCGAGGTCCAGCAGGCTCTCGCGGGACAGCAAGTCGCTCCCCCCGTTGCCGAAGAGCCTTTGGGCGCTCCCGGACCGACTCCCGTTGACCCCGGAGTTGCTCCGCCCCAAGATGCACCCCCCGTTCCGCTCGTAGAGCCAGAGTCCTAGGAAGAATAATGGATCTTTCTCCACGGGATTTGTCATTCTCCCGAAACGTCGAGGCCAAGCTTGTTGACCTCTCTCACCAAAGCAAGACGAACCTTAACACTTTGCGTTCTCGGTACCGCCATGCTATTGTTGCCTCTGGAATGACATCACACGACGCACTCAACTACATCACCTCCGGAAGTTACCAAGAACCCCTCGGGCTTCCCGACGTTCCCGACGAGGTGGCTGTCCTCGAACTGGAAAACTGTAATTCGGCTGAGCACGCTATCAACATGCTTGCCGAATTCTCGGGCCTCGGCTACGCTGCCGTTCCTGCTCTGCGCGGTGCGTGGAAGCGGGCCGTGCGCGACGACGAAGACCCGTACCAGCGCACCCTGAACCTCGCATACAAGACGTATGAATCCCCTGACGCAGACCTTCTGCCTGTTCAGTTTTACACGGACTAGGAGACCCCATGTACGATCCGCTTGTTGACCTGTATGACAGTGAGCCACTTCGCGCCGTTGTTTCCCTCCCCGCTGAGGAGACTAACGCCTTGTTAGCGTCCGCGCTCGAGGCCACCACCAACCCCATTGTCAGCAAGGCGCTTGTCGCGGCCGTATTCCAGCGCGAACTCCCCAATGGAGAAAGCGTTGCCATGCGCGAGGCGCTTAGGTACATCAGCACCGTTGAGAACTACGCCACCAAACAGCCAACCAAGCACACTGATCTTCTCCCGTCAGGACACCCCCTCGGAGCTGACGATAGAGTAACTCGAGATGATATTGCAGGGTACTTTTCATCCACCTTCAGCAAAAAAGAAGACAGCGACCTTGTCTACGAAATCCTCTCGACCACTCCAAACAGTGTTGAACGGGAGTTTGCCGTTAACCGCATCCAACCACAGCAGTACGCAATTGTTGCTGCTGTTGAGGCGGCTGAAGACATGGTTCCTGTTGAGGAACAAGACTGGGGTCCAATCCTAGAAATATACGACAGGCTAGAGGATCCTAGGATTGGTGACGAGTTTGAATACTATCTCGTTGACGAAAACGACAATGAGACTTTGGTTAAAGTTGAGCTCGATCTCTACAAACCAATGTTCTACGGAACACACATTTTTCCCGACGATCCTGAGACGAACATAGAGAATCCTTTTTTCGAAGACCAGTAGTCAATCTGGTACGTTCGTAGTAGAATAGACCTAGACAAATTCATCCAGTTGTAAGGACAAATCTTCATGGCGACAGACGCAGAATCTGAAAAAGATCCTACTCCAACTTCCCCTCCTCTTTACGGAATTATTGAGGGAGAAAATTCTTCAACACCAATTGATGACGAGTCAATCAAGAACATCTCTGACGAAGACCTACTCATAATGGTAATGACTAGGAACCTTGCGGCAGTCGGAGAGTACATGCGTCGATACGACGTTCTTCGCGCAGAGCAAAAAAATAATCCTCCAGCAGCCACCGAAGAAGGGGTCGCGTAGTATCTATGTTTGACGAAAATTATACAGAACTTTTTTCGTGGTTCGACGACAATCTTGAGGCGCTGGTTGCCGTAGGAATTGGCGGAAACTCTGCTCTTGCCAAACGCCTCCGTGTCAAGGCTCAGTGGCGTGACCGTTATGGCCGCTGGGTCAAGATGGGCATCGGTGTCAAGGTTAAAGTTCGTCTGCCCGATGGAAGAGTTGTTTCTGTCATTGGAAAATTTGTCGGGGCCTCTAGCCGTAAAGGCTGGGGCTGGATTCGCGTTGTTGACGATCCCAACGTTCCTAACGGATATCTAGAAGTTGAGTCTGCCAACGCCCAAGAAATTCTTGCAAGTCTTGATGAAGACTATCTAAAGGATGTCGGCGTCGAGGCCGGAAAAGACGTTGACGGCAATGTTGTCGGTGTACGGGATAACGCTGTTATCCCCAACCTAAGTGATATTAATCGTATTGATCTTGAGACCAGTACGATGGAGCCCCCAACTGTTCCTGGCTGGAAAGTCATGAGCCCTGGACGCCTTGCGGCGCATAAAAGCAAGCTTGTTGAAGACGCAAGAAAAGACTTTTTTGAGGCAAGAGAAGCGGCGAGGTTAGAAAATCCCTCCCCCTCTGCCGACGAAGTAGATATCTCAGAGTATGTAACAAATTTTTCTGCAGAAGTTGATGAGTTTTATGACTCACGGTTTATTTACGAGTCCGAATCTGGCGGACTCAGCACAATTATTGTTTCTCCTACCTCTATTCAGGACTTCCCTGGCAAATTAGAAGCCACCGCAGAGATGCTCACTAATCTTGAGCGGGACTACCCAGTTCCTGGCGGAGTAGCTGTCCACATAACTCCCTTTGTTCAGGAGATGAAGGACGAAGCACAAAAATTCGGTATGATCTCTGGGGGTACGGCCTACTCAGGCGGGTTTAGACCAGAAATGGAAGACAACCCTTATGCAATTCGTATTCAAACATCTAATTTTGAACGTCGTTTTCCAGACGATTACACTAAAGAAGACAGAGCAATTGATCGCCTGACCAATCTGGTTCCTGCACATTTCTACCAAAAGGGAGACACAGCTAGATCTGTCGTCGCGCACGAGTGGGGCCACGTTCTGGACTTCGCTACGCCCCGGGAAGATTACCCCGAATTTGGCGGTGGAATGTCGGAAAAGGTTGAAAAACTAGCAGCAGAAGATCCGTCTGTTCTTGACGCTTTGGGAACCTACGGTCGTAGTAAACCCGTAGAAACAGTTGCTGAAACCTTTGCTCAAATGGCACTGGATCGATATGACGGGCTTGGCCGAGCCCAAATTGATGCGCGTCTTTTTGACATTGTCGAACAACCAGTTGAACGAGCTCAACTTCGAGGTGTCAGGGCTAATAAAGACTGGTCTCGTGTAGCTGAAGCGTCTCCAGAATTTGCCCAGAAATACGACCAACGAGGCAGCCACCTGGCAGGACCTGCTCTTGACGACGCTCGCGTTGATAAGCATATTGCATTTCTCCGCTCAACTGGTTACGACCTTGATTCAACATATGAAGCTAATTTCCCCGCCGAAACTTCTGGTAGAGGGAAAAAGAAAAAGACTGCCGCACAGCTCCAAAAAGAAATAACCAAGCTCAATGTTGACCTCGTGGGGTTGGACGACGCAGATCCTGACTATGAGGCCAACGCCTCGGGTATCCAAGATAAAATTGACGAACTCCAAGCGGAACTTGACGTGCTTGAGGGGTCAAAAGCTGAAGACAAAAAGAAGCCCGTTGCAAAAGTACCCGCTACCCCCGAAAAGAGTACAAAGAATGTACTTCTCACCGAGGAGACAGCCGCTGAGCTCACTGCAAAGAATCAAGAACAGTTTGGTAAATTAACTGACCCCAACTACCTCCAAAGTGAGTACGGACTCTCGGAGAATGAAGCTAAGCAGCGAGCAAGCAAGATCGCTCAAAGTCTTGCTGCAAAGCCTAATTCAGACACCGAAGCTTCCGTTCGCGGTCGTATCCACAAGTCAGTTGAGCCACTCGTCAAAGAACTCGCGTCTCGACAAGAAGGAATCAAGGCCAAGGGACTCTATGCTGACATCCACGAGGGCGAGCCCCCCACACAGTATGAGCCATTCGATAGGAAGTATGGCAAGGTTCCGGATGTTCCAGTTGTCGAAGAGCCAGTAGTAGACGAAGACGAAGACGAAGACGAAGGCGTAGATCTCGATAGTCTCGATCCGCTGGAAGCGCAGGAGATTCAAAAGCGACTTGGACAAGGGTCAGAAGGTCTTCAGGGAGTTCTCTTCGGCGTAAAGGGCAAAGCTGCCACAAAAAAGGGACCTGCCATACCGTCCATTCCTGTCTCGCGCGAGCGTATTGCTGAACGTCTGGGCATGGATCCCAAGGACATCTCTGATGCAGATTTGAAGCAGCTCAAGCAGCTCCAGAATTCAGCATCGTTCAAGGCGTACCGAGACCGCATTGCTCGGGCCAACTTCAGTACCACTAACGCTAACTATCAGTCCCTGTCTCCGCAGGAACTTTCTGACCTTTTTTCCGACATGGAGACCGACGTACTCGCGCTCGACAACGAGAATCTGGGAGGCCAGCTCCAGGGTCAGTTGTTGGACATTGCAGCACAGTATAGCCTCCCCAGCCCCACCCCCGAAGATAAGAGAAAGCCTGCAGCCCTCAAGGCCGGAGACACAGTCTCGTCTCTTGACGACTTTAAGAACCTCCCTGCTGGATCTAGCATAATTGCCAAAGCGCCAGATGGCACACTTTACCGACAAACTCGTAGCAAGAAAAAAGACCCCGACAGACTTGTTTCTATGACAGAAATAAAGCGTGTAGACAGCGAAGAGTGGAGAGAACTATATCAGCGTCCATCCTCCAACGACGAACTCGCCAATCAAGTCACATTTGCCGACACAACCGTTGAGCGTGTCGGCCCAGAAACCCCTTTCACCCCTGCTCCCGAGGGTTACGAAGACGTAGGACCTCTCAGAATATCGGGTATTAAAGCCGGAGATATCATCAATGGCAAAACAGTTTCTGCCATTAAGCGCCAAAATACTAGCGGTAGAGGCGACGGTGTCACCTCCTTCGATGTTACTTACGAAGACGGCACAACTAAAGTTATCAGTGACTACGATGAGATTGAATACGTCTTCCGCCCAACTTCCACCGACGCTGCCACCGTAGAGGGTCCCAAGATTGGCGACGCCATCACCTCGGGCGAACAGCTTGATAAACTTCCCGTCGGATCTGTTATCAACGCCAAGCAGGGCCGCTCCAACCCCTACCGTCTCGTCAAGCAGGAGAGCGGTAACTTCCAGTCGTACTACAAGCGCAGGAATGGAAACTGGGAACGCACTTCATTGGCCACACGCGACGAGGTTGTAGAACTCCTCAAGGCTGACAACATGAAGATGTCCTACGAGTCTGAGAAGCTCGAGGAACAGGTTCCTGCTGTTTCTGATGTAGCCGAGGCTGCAACGCCCGGCACCTCAATTACTTCGCTTGACGAAATGAACGCTCTGCCTGACGGCACAAAGCTTTCAGCAACTGAGACTAGCGGCAATCAGTACACGCTCACCAAGCAAGACGGTGTTTGGTACGAGCGACCAGAGGGCGGTGTCGCGCTCGAAGACCAAGACCTCCAAGGCTTCCTTGATGCCGGGGATACATTTGTTGTCGCTGGTGAGAGAGATACAACTCCTGCCTCCACAACTACTACAGACACCGCAGTCTTTGTAGACACCGAGCCTCTGTCTGCTGTTGTCAAAATTGTCTCTGATTTCTGGGACGGAGACGAATCGAAAGCACCACTTCTTTCTGCTGCTAAAAATCTTTCTGACTCTCTACAAGAGGCTCAAAACAAGATTGATGCTGGAGAAGCACTTGATGCAGAAACTGCCCAAAAACTCAATGATCAGTACGAGGAGCTAAAAGCTTTTCTTGATGTTGAAATGCTCACCCTCAGCGAAAACCCAGAAGAAGATCAAGCAAGCATTACGTTTATAGCGAACGATGTCGAACGAGAGTGGGATAATTTCCAAAAATCTCTTACTCCGACTAGGGACACTTCTGCACCTTCTACCCCCGCTTCTACTCCCCCCTCTACCCCAGAAATTGGTTCAACCCTTGATTCCGTTGACCAAATAAACAGCCTACCTAACGGTTCTGTCATTACCATCCGAGCTGAGGGAACTCAAGACCTTATCCTGATAAAAGAAGATGGAAAGTGGTTTGCACCTACGTCGGACGAGCCTGATGTTGCGTACAGTGACGAAGAGCTTCAGACCTTTGTTGACAGCCCCGATGACGTCATCACATTCGAGTCCGGGCCTAGTGAGGTAGTCGACGATACCCCAGCCACAGATGAAGTTGTAGCCCCAGAAGTTTCCACAAAAGACCCACAAGAAATGACGCTGGAAGAGATTTATGCTGAGACGGCGGCCTACTCCGACTATCGCAAAGCTCTGCCCCGAGGACAGCGTACGCCTGAGCAGCAAGCAATTATTGATCAAATGTCTCGTCGCGAGACGGAACTTCGACCTCAGACAAGTTTTCTGGAGATGCAGGCTGGGCAAGAAGCAACAGCAAAAGCAGTACGCGAAGCTCTTGCTGATTTAAAAGTAGGTTCAGTTCTTCCATCGAGAGCACTGGCCGATAAGGCTGTAGAGGTAGAGGGATTCAAGATCAAGGACCCTAAAACCGGAGAAATTTTTACATCCAATGGGTTAGGTGATTGGAGCGGAGACAACGGCACCTACTACTCTGGGATAATTACCCCTCTATATCTGCAGGGCGGTAGCTACGAAGTTGTCGAAATTCCCACAAAGTCAGAAACTGTCTCAACGCCCCCAACTGAAAGCCTTGTAAAAGCTATCGGTCTTGAAAAAATCACAGTCCGCACAAAAGACAGCGATTACGACGACGAACCGTATCTTCCAACAGATCAGCAACGTAATGTTATTGACGCTATTGTTAGCGACATTCCTCGCATCAAGGTTCCTGCACTTGCTGGTACAGGAAAAACCACGACGCTAGTCCGGGCCGCTCGTATGAAGCAGAAGTATAGCCCCGATCAATTTGGTGTCTACATCGCCTTCAACAAGTCCGTGCAAACCGAAGCTGAGGGCCGTTTCCCCAACAACGTTGCAGCTAGAACTGGTGACTCTCTTTCCTTCAATGGGTTGAAAGAGATGAAGCCCGAACTACACGCCAAGTTTGACAAACAAAAGACCCAAAAACCCATCACTCGACAAGATGAAATTGCTGATGCAATTGGCGTCCCTTTTGGTCAAAGAAACCGTGGAGCTCACGCTCGCCGAATTCTTGCTGCCATCAGTCAGTTCTCTATTAGTGATGATGATGAGATTTTAGAAGAGCACTTTATTCGTGCCGGAATTAAAGAACCGAGTGCTGAAGATTTTGCTGCGGCCAATAAAGCATGGGCAGACATTAACAATCCAAATGGACGCTTAAAGTTTAACTTTGACCACATCATGAAGATTTGGGCTCTCAGTGATCCCGATCTCTCTAGGTCCATCCCCGGTATTGGCCGCAAGGCCGACTTTATCTTCATGGATGAAGCGCAAGACATGAATCCTGTTTTGTCCGGAGTTATTGAGCGACAAGACGTTCAAGTAATTTATGTAGGGGACAGCTATCAAGCCATTTATGGATTCCGAGGAGGAAAGGACGAGCTTGATAGAGTTGAAGCTGATGTTGTCATTCCTCTGACGAAGACTTTTAGATTTGGAGAAAAACTCGCTGGCCCAGGGAACCGCATGCTGTCCCTACTAGAAGCAAAATACAAGATTGAAGCTGCTGGAAAGACTGAAGGTAAAATTCTTCCCGCTGGGACCATGAAAGATGCTACTGCGGTTCTGGTCCGCACTAATGCGGGCAGATTCTTAGAAATGATCAATGAGCTCGATCGCGGTCGCGTGGTCGGCATGATTGAAAAAGACTACAAAGATGCTGAGACGCTAGTAGCTACAGTTAAGTGGCTACAGACTGGTCAAGGGAACAAGCCATTCCCCTTCCACGAGGACCTTACGGGGTATAACACGTGGAAAGAGGTTGAAACTGACATTCTCAAAGAGAACGCTGACGCCAAGGTAGAAATGATTGGCCGACTCTTTGAAAAGTTTGGTACGGAAGAGCTGGAAGCACTTTTGAAGAAGGTTGTTGTCATCAAGAATGACAGCGGTAAGCCTGCTCCAGACCAGAAGATCGATGTCCTAGTTATGACGGCTCACAAGTCCAAGGGGCTTGAGTTTGACAAGGTTCGGATTGGTAACGACTTCCGGGGACCGAAACTTCAAGAAGACGGATCATTTATTTATCCCGACCCCGAGGAGCTTCGCTTAGGGTACGTGGCGCTGACCCGTGCCGAGAACGAACTTGATCCGGGATCACTTTCTTGGATTTACCAGCACTCCGAGGAAAAAGACGAAGATCCCGCCGTTCCATCTCGCGGACCCGTTGAAAACCCAAACGGTAAGGCCCCCGACGACACTGCTGAGACTGTCGACACCGTAGATGATACTACCGACACCGTAGACGACACCGTGGACGACACGGCTGACACCGTAGACGACACTGCAGACGACGACACCGTAGACGACACTGCAGACGACGACACCGTAGACGACGACACCGACACCCCCATCTCCAGCTCCGCTGAGCTTGAAGCTTTGACTGAGGGTAGTTTCGTCAGGTTTGTACACGATGACGCAGTAACTCCTGATCAGATTTATCGTAAGATAGACGGTCGTTGGGTTGAGGTTGATAACGACTCCGAAAAACCACTGTCGGAAAATGATCCAGGAGTTGATAGTGACGGCCTACTTGACAAAATAGGCGGAGAGTTCTTTGTTGACTACGAAGAACCTGCTGAAGGCACCGACTCGGATGGGGACACTAGCGACGACCCCCAGCGCGCCATGGACTGGGAAGCTCTGGTAAAAGATTACGATGCAGGCATTGATGAGTTGAATTTCTACATAAGTGCTTTCGACAAGCGTACAATCGAAGGCTATGATCAAGACGGAAAGGAAATCATTAATCTTGATGAAAGAGTAGTAGCAGAAAACCCTCAGGGAGAACAGATAGAAATGTCTGTTGGAGAAGCCAAGCAAGGTGGTAAAGACGCCACGCAAAACTTAGATAACATAATTATGAGGCGAGCTCAGTTAGGTGAGCTAAATGAAAACGAACAAGCCACTCTCCGAGACACAGTAGCTGGTATCCGTCGCGAGCTTAACTCCGTCGGTGAGGCCTATGTTCGTCTATCAGCTCCTAAAAATAAAGCTATTGAAGCCACCTACATTGATCGCAGCAATGGGCGAAAGACTGCAACACATGCCGAGCTTGAGGCTCTCTTAGAGTCAACTCAATTTGACTTAATTATACGCGACGCATTTTACAGTGGCACCAGTATAGATGAGACAAGTGACAAAGTTAACGCCGAGGTTAAAAAAATCTTGGGCGTTCCATCCGAGCCCACAGGTGATGAGTCTGGCGGTCCTAGTGACTCTGGCGGAGGCAGAGAACCTGGCGGAGGCGGAGGCTCTGGAGGAGGCGGCGGAGGCGGCGGTAAAAAGCCTTCTCGAGACAGAGACGGCGACGGCCAGCCTGATGAAGAAGAAGAGGAAGAAATTCCTTGGTATGAACGCCCTGAGTATCAGCCCGACCCCACACTTCCTCGCCTTACGCGGGACGACTGGAACTCTGATCTCTATAAGACTCCAGAGGTAGTTCGAGCACAAGAGTTGCAGGCTCGCTACAACCGAACCCGTCAGCGCTATCAGGCCCTCATCCGTCAGGCTGAAAACTCCAAGAACATGTCGGATCGCGACAAAATGAGTTTGGCATGGCAGATCAAGGTCGCCGAGGGCGAGTCAATTATTGCCGAAAAGAAGCTCAAAAAGTACATTGAAAACATGTCTCAGGCAGACCTCGCTGCCTACAACCGCACCCGTCAGCCCGACGAGGCCAACGCAGCATCGCTTGCTGTCGACGAAATGGCTCGCACCACCTCGCTCGTTCAGAGCAAATACGATCAGTATGTTCGGGTCCAAGATGAACTGTTTGCGGCGTCTAGAGCTGCTCCCGGCAGGGGGCTCAGCGCTGAGCGTACGATGTCATTGACTGCAGAAAAACTCCGCCTCGAGGGCGAGCTTGCACAATACACCAACTACATGCTTGAGCTAGAGTCTCGTCTAGACGACAACGACCGCAACAACTGGGAACGCTGGGCTTTCCAAGAATCTATTCGACTTCGTCAAGAAGAACCCGAAACTTACCGTCAGCGCCTTGAAACCATGCAGGGCATGCTTCCCTGTGTTCCCGAGGAAGAGTGTGGAGATCTTGCGTCTCTGTATAAAGGCCGTCGGACTGACAGAGAAGACTTTGAGGGTCCGGGCCGCAGTCGTGTCCCTGGACAAGAAGAAGGTGAAGGGGGAGTCATTGAAAAGCTCGACAACCCTCTTGCCGAGCGCTCGATCAACGAGTACGAAAACATGCCCCTCGAGCAGCTTCTTGAGGCGCGTAGTTCTGCTACTGCCGAGTACCGCGACGCCACCGCCGAAATCGGTGATATCAACAACCAGATTCGCTCAGTCAATGACTCCATTGAAAGCGCTGAGTCTGTTTCCGATGAAACGGTAGCAGCCCTTGAAGCCCTTCACAAACGGAGAAGTGACAACCAGTCGCGTGTAGAAAACGCTCAGCGTATCGTGGCCGCCATCGCCAACGCTTCGAAGAACCGTGCTGACGGCGGAAACCTTAATCAAGAGGCGGTTGACGCCCTTGAGTCCGAACACCGCGCAGTGGTTGATGCACGTGATCTCAACACATCACGCCCTGGAACTATCGTTGCTGGCTACCTTGACAATGACCCCACACCACGTCGCTTCGTCAAGCACCTTGACGGAAACTGGTATCAAGAAGACCTCTACCAGAACCCCATTCTCTCGAAGCCATACAGCGCAAACTCTCTCTTGGCCGCTATGGACACTGAGATTGCCCCTCGCTTTGCCAACAACCAGCGCTCTGGTGTCCCCATTGCTGCGATTGAGGGACGAGACGCCGGAAAATTTGGACCAATGTGGCAACACGACAACGTGTTCGACACCTTGGACACCAACTCTCGGATTATTGTGGCCGACTACGATGGCCTTGACCCCGCGCGCCTGAGTGCCTCGTTGTATGACGTCAACCACGAAGCTTTTATTAAAGCTGCTGATGGCAAGTGGTACAAGATTAACAAGGGTGGAAAGAGAGCCGCTAACGCCCTGTCAGAAACCAAAAAGAAGCAAATTCTCGACGCTCTCCGCAAGCGTGAGAAGTACGGAGAAATTTCTAGTCCTGTTCAGATCCCACCGTATACCGGGGATCCTATGGAGTTTGACTTCCCGTCGGATGCGTCGCCAGGTCGCCGTCGTGGACGAGGCGCAGCGCCTGCAACCCCCGCAGCCGATGCAGCACCTGCAGCTCGCCGTCGTGGGCGAGGAGCAGCACCAGCTGCAACCCCAGCTCCTAGTGCTAAGACACCCGCAAAAAACAGCTTGGACAAGTTCACTAAAGTGGCTCTCAGGGGAGAACGTCTCACTCAACCAGTTTCTCAAATGAAAGAACGTGTTAAAGAGGAATTTGGATATGAACCTAGTGACGAGCAGTTAGAAATTCTTAAGAGTGTAGATCTTCAACGCGATACAATTGTTCGAGCCGTCGCTGGTGCAGGTAAGACAACCACTCTTCGCATGATTGCTCTTGCCAACCCTGAAAAAAACATTACCTACATCGTATTTAACAAAAACAATCAAGTTGAGGCTCAAGCTAAATTCCCATCAAATGTACAGGTCTTGACTTCGTCAGCTCTTTTTCTGGGAATTACTAAACGCAACCGACCAGGATTTGTTGAGAAGTTCAAGTCTCCAGGCGGCGTGGGCCGCGATAGGCGCCCCAAGTTCTTACAGGATGCAACAATTAAGGGTAGTGCAGCATTAGCCGAAAAATTTGAAGTCCCAGGAGTGTCTCTTCCGCCTAAAAAGGTAGGCGGAAAAAATGTCAACTTTGCTCCCAAAGACGTGGCAGCGGTGCTTCTTGACCGAGTTATTTCAGCATTCGCAGCATCTGTCGATGAGAAAGTCACTAGTAAGCACTTTGACGGGTCGGTGCTAGCCAAAGTACTCAAAGACCACCCAGAGCTTGTTGACATTGCTCAAAAAATGTGGGATGACATCTCCACCCCCGTCAAGATATTGACGCGTGCACAGATGGACGAAGATGGCAATCCAATTTTTGACGCTGAGGGACAGCCCGTTATGGAGTCTTATGTCAACGGTCAATTTATCCTGATCGACATCAACCACATGACAAAGATGCTTCAGTTGGACAAAAACTTTAGCATTACCGATGATGAAGAGTTTGCTAAGTTGGATTTGTTCATGATGGACGAGGCTCAGGACATGAACCCCGCTGACACCGAAATTTTCTTCCGAATGAACCGAGAACGTCGTAAAGAACTGGGCTGGGGAGATCGCCCTGGTCGCGTACCAATGGTTGTCGTTGGTGACCCTGCCCAGTCTATCTACGGATTCCGTGGCTCAATTGCTGGTATGTCTGGGATGGCCCCATACATGGACGAAGTCCTCCCTCTCACTTCGACCTATCGATTCCCACCAATGCTAGCTTTTATGCCTAATGCTTATTTGGCCTTGCTAGGCTACCCCGTCAAAGTTAACGGGGCTGGCGGCAAAAAAGACGCTGACGGTAAATACTCAACGGAAGACTATAAAGTTTATATTGACCCACAAGAAGGTCTTGACTACGAAGATTTTCCTGAAGAAATGCGTCCTTACATTGAGTTTACCACTCCAAGTCTTGTGGACTTCTTAGAAGGTATTCCCCGGGACCCACAAACAGGGTTTCTTACGGAAAAAACTTATGCAATTGCTCGCGAAAACTCAACTCTCTTGACTGAGGGAATTGAGCCACTGGTTAACGCAGAATCTGATTTTAGAATTGGAGCCCCTCCACAAGCTATTGAAAAAATTCTGGCCAACATTAAAGCAATTGAACAATTGTTTAGGTCTCCCGAGAAGCGTAATGAGCTGTTGATGGGGGTTTTTGCCAAATTTAAAGAAGACACTTATGGTGAAATTCTGAGAGCGGCTTCAAATGATGCATTAGGTAGTGGCGAGGCTGCTGCCTTCCTGAAGTGGGCACAGGATGCAGAACTTATTCCCCCGTACAGCAAACTAAAAGACAACCCTACTCCTGAAGAAAGAGATCAGTTTGAAAAGGCTGTGGCACTTGCTCGACTGAAGGCAGCGGAAACACGTCAGAAATGGTATATTCGAGCTCGTCAGATTCGACCAATTATTCCTGAAGAACAGGTTCTTGCAGAGAAGTTCTATGTTGATGCACTCAAGGTTAAACTTCCTGAAGAAAATATGCCAGAAAAGAGAGGATCTTCTGGTTCAGATGGAAATCTTAGAGGGTTCTTGTACGGACGAACAGTTAAGTATGAGATTTGGCAGTCTACAGCGGACTCGCAGAAAAACGAAGAAGTTACCATGAGAATTCATGGAACTCCTCCCGTCATAGCTGCATTCCAAGATCGCCTAACTCGTATTCAAGCTAAACTACAAGCTGATGGAAAAATTAGTCCTAGATCTAAAATTAGGGCTCATAAAAATGGCGGGTTTACTATTTCTAAATCTTCCGCAAAAGATTTTCGTCTACTGTTTAAGGAGTTAGATAAGCCTGCTCGTCGATATGAACCTGTTGGCGCTAAAAAAGTAGTGGTTCCTGCGTATGATGATTTAGCAGAAAATAAAGTAGCTACTGGTGTGCTATTAAGGCAGCCTCGTTACAAATTTGAAGTATTCACTACCACTACAACAGGTAAAGATGGCACCGAGTACGTCAACAATAGGTACAAAGCCAACTATAAAGATGGCAAGGTTGACACCGATATTAATTATGAAATCCGTCAGTCTGGATTGGATGGGTATGTTGAACTGCTTATTGACGACTGGCAACTAGCGTCCCGAAGCGATTCCCAATTTGGCGACACTGGCATTGGTGCAAGCTCTACCACTTTGTCGCATGACATGTACCTGTCGCTGGGCTTCGTTGCAGAATATGACCTAGAAAGGGGTCGTGCACAGTACAGTTTTGTTGGTACACAAGAAGAAGCGCAAAAAATTCTTGACACGATGCGACTAGGGTCTGTTGTGGGAGACCCTATGACTGATCGATTAGATGCTGATGTGTTCTTTATGACTGGGCACGGTGCCAAGGGTGCAGAAGCTGACAATGTTTATATCATGGCTGGAGGCTACAAGGACCCGACAAAAGAAGTAGACAAAAATGGACTCCCTCGGTACGATACCACAGCTAAAATTATGGAAGAGGCCCACAACCAATTTATGGCTATCACTCGACCAAAGAAAAAAATTGTTATGGGTTCTTTGTCTTATATTGCTAAAATTGCCACCAAAGAAGAGATGGGGCCCGATCCTAAAAACCGACGCGCCCCCAAGGATGTTTATTTTGCCAAAAAGACAGCTCGCGGAGAGGCTATTCCCGTCCAAGAAGATGGGATTATTGCTCGTCAGGTGGACCCTGTCGATGCAACTCCGGCAGCTCCTCGTCGAGTGGGGGCTCCTCGCCGAGCAGCTACGGCACAGCAGCAAGGTGCAACCCCTAACGTTGGCAACACTACAACCACTCCCGTTACAACTGCTCCTGTACGGTCTTTCCCTGCTATTGAGATTCCCGAAGGCCTCAAGAAGTACGACTTTAACGGAGATCTCAAGCCGCCTGGAGATGCAAGAGACTTTACTCCAGCCTCTACTTTGGCGGTTATGAACAGAAACACTATCTCCCGACTTCGTGAGATGTTGAAAAGAGAGGCTCAAGTAGCCTTACCGACGGAAGATCCTCGAGCAATCTACGAAGCCATTATTCTAGCAAGTCAGTTGAATAAAATGTCCAAGCCTGACGCTGAAAAAAATGCTCGACGCGTGCTCGCTGAGGTCTACGATGAAATTGCCGGAAACAACAACAATGTCCAGGCTCTTGATGCGGCTCCCACGACTCCTACCGCACCTTCAACTCCCGCGACCCCTGCTACCCCCACGGTTCCAGCGCTCCGGACTCGAACTCGGACCCAACGAGCTGCTGACGACGCAGCGAATCAGGTAGTAGCGTTGGAGAGCCTGCCTGATGCTGGCGGTGAGTTGTCTCTGTCTGGCATCTCCCCTGAGTCTTTGGATCAGATTAATTCTGCCATTGTAGTTATAAACGGAGGACGTTTTTCATTCTTTGACGCCATTAATAGAACAGGGGTGAGTAAGAGGATAAATCCAGGATTTAGCACGGTTGATCCCAATACTGGAGATACATTGGAAGTTCCTGATTCGTATTTGATTACTTTAAGTAGTGGTTCGGAGTTGTCAGTTCCTAAAGATGTGTACGACAACTTTACTCCTCCTGCTGGGGGGTCTGCTCCCGCAGCCCCCAGAGTCCCCAACTTGCCCATCCGTCGAGTACGTCAACGTGCTCCGCAGACTACACCTGCAACCCCTGCAACGCCCCCCGCTACTCCAGACGAAGTTGAAGTATCGACCCCCCGACCTGCTGCTCCTCCGGTAGCATCTAAGATTGATGAGTTTGGTCTGTCTCTTGAGGCCGCACAAGAGCTGACAGAGTCTATTCGTATTCTTGGGGATGATATGTCTAAGAAAGACGCATTTAACCGTTTTGGTATCGGCAAGCAAGAGGCTGATGGAAGATACTTCATTACCCTCGATAGTGGAGATTCTATTGAAGTATCACAAAGCCTCTACAATAATTTTTACGCTAACCCTGACGAAATGCCGATGTTCCCCGGAGATTCTTCTGGAAGACGCCGAGGTCGCGGAGCTACTACGGGAGAGAGCCAAATCTCTCCCGATACGATGGCCGAGATCTTCGACCGATACGCGCTCATGGCCGAGTACCGCAAGGCGATTGCTCAGGGCCGCATGTCCGTCCCACTCGAGTACTCGACGGGCGGTGTGTCTAATCGATACAACGCTTCCATGGCTGAAGTTCTAGAAGCCTTGAAACTTACTGGATTCACAGATGAGGAGATTAACGAACAATGAGCCCAGACTTAGCACGCCGACTCGGGTGGTCAGGTTCTGCCGTCCGCCTGTTCTTCCCTGAACTAAATATTCAGTATATGGAGATTAAAGGCCGCGCCCAGAAAGCCCAGTATCAGACTTTTGACCAGCTTCCCGAGGAAGATCAACGTTTCATTCTTGACCTCGAGACCCGGGAAATTAATGACCCAAACTTTCCACTCTCCCCGCTGAAGATGGAGTTGTCTGGTGCCTCCAAGAAGTTTAGTGGCGACGGCAAATCAGCGGTAAAATAAAGTAATAGACTGTGGCCATTGTGAAAGGGCTGTTTTGACTAAATTCATCGGAAGTTTTGAGGATTTACACCTCTTTGCTAATGAAGACCGTGGAGTTATTATCAACTCAGCGTCGAATATTGTCGTGTCTACTGGAAACATAAATTTGTTGTCTGCCTCTCAGCCTGGATGGGATCCCGAGATAGTGCCTAGTGATGTTCACGCCGAGCTGGCAACAGCCGCACTCTCGACTTTAGACGTTGCTGTCGTGGCGGGAGCTCAGAACAGGATGTACACCATTCCTGAAACTGTTCAAGACGAAGCCAAGAAGGCCCTCAAGTGGCGTAAAGAAGAGAAGCGCGGTGGCACCTCCGTCGGCATGAATACTGCTCGCACCCTTGCTAAGGGTGGACAGATCGGTATAAAAAAGATTCGCCACATTGCTAAGTATTTCCCCCGTCACGAAGTAGACAAAAAGGGTAAAGGCTGGTCACCGGGCGAAGACGGATTCCCCAGCAACGGGCGTATTGCGTGGGCGCTGTGGGGTGGCGACGTGGCCAAGCGCTGGGCGTCAAGCATCGTTGAGCGCGAAAACAAGAAGGCTATGACGTCGGATGGGTACCCAACGCCGATGTATGAGCCCATCTACATTTACCCCACTACTAACTTGTCCGATTTTGATATTGCTCGGAACGCAGAAGACGACACACTAGCACCCTCATTCATCGTTCGTATGCGCCACGATGGCTCGGGTATTGACCGACTCTACAAAGTAGACCTTGACAACCGTACCTATATGTGGGATGACGGACAGTGGGATGACTTTGGCGGTCGCGACACTGACATCTGGTCTATTGATGACGAAATGGACGATCGAGAGGGAGAAGACTTCCCCATTGAGAAGAGCCACATTGACGTGGACCCCGAATCCGCCATTGCTATCGCAGCAAAGATGCAGTATCACCCAGGCCAATTCGTATCGCTTGAAGACATCAATCTAGACGAAGCAACGATGGTCGCTTCCGCAATTTATGAAATTGACTGGAAATTTATCGACACACTGACCGCTGCTGGAAAGCCTGTTACTAACCAAGATGGCGTCTACACCCCTGAAGAGCGATCGCAGAAAGCGGCCACTCAAGTTAGAGATGCTACGGGCCGATTTGCTAAGACTGGCTCCCGTGTCTCAGTCGACAAAGACGGCAACAAGTCGGGTGTAATTACAGGAATCAACCCAGCACAAGGAACCGTTCAAGTCCAGCTCGACAGCGGAGCCGAAGTTGAGGTCCCCGGTAAATCAGTAGGCCCAGAGATGGCCCCTGCTGCTGCACCTGCAGCAACCCCCACTAGCAGTTCACCCTCGCTCGACACCTCGGGCATCCTAGGAGAGCCCCGCGATGTCGGAGGCCCTGCTGCCCGTCTCCCCGGAACGCTCCCTCAACTTACTTCTGACGATCTCCAGCAAATCCTCCGCGACTGGCCTGCATGGGTACAGTCTCAGCGTGATGAATACCAACCTATTAGTGTCCCAACAGTTCCTGTTCAGGGCGAGGATGAGCGTGGGCTCGGTAAATACGGTCGACGTCTAGAAAAACAGACTGGGCAGAAATATCGGACCAACCCCGACTACCACCCCCTCCTCAGCAAGTGGCTCAAAGGAAAAAACAAAACTACAGGTACTTCAAATAGTCTGTGGTTTCAGCCTCTTACGTCGGCTGCAGGTGAGCCTGAAAAAGAACTCACTCCTAAGACTTCTGACGTTCAGCCTATTTACTTGGCTGTCGTGGATCAAGAAGACCCTCGAGCGGTTCTAAAGGTTGTTAGCCTCATTCCCGCGAGTAGCAAATCTAGCCAGCCTATGACCTACAAGCGTCAAGACGGCAAGTGGGTCCGCGACCCACAATCACTGCTGGAACTCAACTCTGCTACGCCTCCACCCGTTGTTCCTCTTGATGAGACCGTCCTCAACGACGTTCTTGTACAGGTTGACGAGTCGCAGGGCGTTGAAAAGAAGAAAGACGCTGCTCCCATTGCGGCGTCACTGGCTCTCGCTGTTCTGCTTGGCCCCAGCGTTCCTGTTACCGCAGCAGGCGGTCTCGATAGAAACCGTGGAAACGCCGAAGAACTGCGTCGCTACTGGACAATTGGTCGCGGTGGTCTCAAGATTCGCTGGACGACACCTGGCGACTGGACCCGCTGTGTTCGCAACCTTCGCAAGTACATGGGTCCTCGCGCTAAGGGATATTGTGCTCTCCGTCACAAGGAGATGAACGGCTACTGGCCTGGCGACAAGCGGAACCGCGAAACCGGAATTATTGACGACGCTACTTACCTTGTATCAGAAGAGCAGGTTCTCACGGCTGCCGTCCTTCGCGCTGAGCGCGACGAGCTTGTACAGCGTATCTCAGCTCTCCGTGCTGGTGGGCAGATTCAGACTGTCGGCGACGACTACAATTCCAGCACTTCAAACTACTTCCACCGAGATCGCATTGAAGTTCCTGAAACTATTCGTGACATGGTCGAATACGGGGACTCCGATGAGGTCGAAGAAATTTTGTTTATGGACCTAATTCCCACCCAAAAGAGTGTCAACATGCGTCGAGTTGGTCGCAACTACACTTCTGACAAGCCTGTCAAAGTCTGGAAAGACGACGAAGGCTACAAACTTATTGACGGCCACCACCGCTGCGTCGGCCACTACCTCAATGGTAATGACTACGGCAAAGCCAAGGTATTTAGCGCTCACGCGGAAGAAGGAGCAGAATAATGCACAACGACAAAGAAATCCGCATGAGCGGGTCCAAGTTTGTTATTCCTCTGGTTATCCCAGAAGAGACTGAGTCGGGTGATGGTCGTATGTTCCGTAAGGACGCCATCGAAATCCGTGAACTTCCTCTCCCACTCTTGTGGCAAATCAAAACTGGCTCCGGCCACGACGGCTCTGTAGTTGTCGGACGCATCGATCAAATGGAGCGTACCGAAAAAGGAATTGGAAACTGCTACGGCACTTTCGATGATGGTCCCTACGGACGCGAGGCCGAGCGCCTCGTCCGAAACGGTTTTCTGCGCGGTGTTTCTGCGGATATGGATCGCTTTGAAGCGGACGATAATCGCAAAGATAAAGACAAAGATGTGTCGG
>Ga0208788_1000413_pt1 | contig 21178 bp, 14 predicted proteins | sample Wag4_2014_7_11_3_FD_187363 | JGI IMG/M metagenome (GOLD analysis project Ga0208788, IMG submission 187363) | Fresh water mixed with fracking chemicals microbial communities from Ohio, USA - Utica-2 Time Series FC 2014_7_11 (SPAdes) (version 2) ...
ACCTGCCGCCGCCACCAAGTGATCCAAGGTGTGCGCTCCCGCATCACCAAAGGCAGCCGCATCCGGTAGCTCGCCCACACCTAAGGAGTCGAGCACAAGCACAAAGACGCGCATGGACGCTTACTTACCCTGAGTCTTGTTGCTTAGGGCCTTGGCGATGGTGGCGCGGACTTGGCTATCCATGTCCTCGACCCAATCGACGCCAAAGTCTCGTTCCAGCAAGTCACGCTCACTGAACTCATAGCGACCCGAACGCGGGTCGAAGTCGAACTGGTAGTCGTGTTCACTGCCATCGTCCTCCGTGATCATGACGAGGACGATGTGGTTGGGTGCGTCGAGTTCGACTCGGAAGGATGCCATGTCCGGATTCTAGCCTGTGCGAGGACCAGAGTTCCGGTGTAGCCTCTGACTATGCGCCCGTGGAGTGTGTTCCTGCTCGGCTTGGCCCTGACCGCCTGCTCGACTTGGCAGCCGGTCGAGCGCTTTGACGGTTGGACCCTCTATGCGCACGAGGACACCCACGCCGACCCGCAGGTGTGGAACGCGGCTTATGCACCTGCCTACGAGGCCGTCGAGGAGCTGTTGGGCCCCTTTGAGTCATCGGTGCGCGTACATGCGCTGAAGGACGGCACCCCCACTCCGCTCGGCACGGATGCGGTGCAGATGGTGCCCGGCATCGGGGCAACGCGCGTGCGCGCGTGGCATGCACGCGGCGATGGGTTGTTCACGCCGCCTTCGGGTGTCTATGCCGGCACGCCCGACCCGGGGACGGCGGCGCATGAGCTGGTGCATGCACGCTGTTCCGAGCTCGATCCCCACTTGCCCTTGTGGTTCGAAGAAGGCGTCGCGTGTGTCGTGGGTGATGGGATCCTCGAAGACGGCGAGTGGATCGTCGATGGGTATGCCTGCTGGCCGGTGCACGAACTACGCAACGAACGCTTGTTGGATGACGAGCTTGCGAAGCTGTTGAAGGTGCGTGCCGAGGACGGCACCGACACGCGTGAGAATGTGCTGGTGCACTTCATCGGCTGGGCGATCGTGTTCGACCTGTACCGCACCGAAGGTGGCTTGCGCTTCCATGATTGGCGCGATCGCTACAAGCGCGGGATCACGGTGCAAGAAGCGCGCGAACGCATGGAGCGTTCGATCTCGACAGCCGTGGAGGAGTCGTGGTTGCTGCGTCTGGAGCATGCCGATCGACGCGTGCGCTTGGCGACCTCGAAAGGCCTGTGGAAGTTGGAGTCCAAGCTCGCCATGGAGGCCATGGTCGATCGAATGGAGCTCGAGCAAGACCCTGAGGTCAAAGCCTCGCTCGCGGTGAACGCGCTCTCGGTGGCCGGTGAAACGCGCGTGGGACGCGACCTTTCGCGGCGTATGTGGAGGCTGGTCGGCCCGGCGTTGCGCACGCTAGAGCTGCCAGAACCAGCGGAAAACAAGGCCTTGCGTGACTTGTGGAAGTCCTTCCGCTGGAACACCAATGTCTCCAGCCGTCAGGCTCTCGAAGGCTTGCGTCGGTTCTGGGCGGAATGAAAGTAGGAGCAGTGACTCTGCTGCTGTGGCTTGCGCTGAGTGACGCGTCGGCACAGGAAATGCCGCTGCAACAGACGCCGCAAGTGGGCTACGACAATGGCTTCTACATGCGCTCGCAGGATGGTGCGCACGAGTTGAAGATCGGCGGGCTGTTCCTTGTGCGCGGTCGCGCCTACAGCGGCGATGTAACCGACCGTGCCAACGAAGTAGACCTGCCGCTGAGCCGATTGGAGCTGTCAGGTAAACTGGACAAGCGCTTTGTGTTCCTATTTGAACCACGCTTTGGTGTCAGCAATGCTTCACTCGACGAAGCGTGGGTAGGTTACGAGCTTGCACCAAATTGGACTTTGCGTGCAGGGCGCCTGAAGGTGCCGTACAGCCAAGACGAGTGGCAGCCGCGCCGCTTTCGCGACACCATCCAGAAGTCGTTGTTCAACTCGTTTGGAGTCGGTGACGACAACGGCGTGGGCACATACTTCGGCTCGCGCTGGACACCTTGGCAGGGTGGGGTGGCTGTCGTAGGCGGCAGTGGGTCAAGCGAACTTGACGATGGCAAGGAGCTGGCTGCGCGTGTGGTGCACAGGCCGTGGCTGGAAACAGGCGGCTTGTTCGAAGGCTTGCACCTGGGAGCCTCTGCAACCTTCGTGAATGGCGAGCAGGACTTGAGCGAGCGCGAGCTGACCAACGAAGCCGCCGTCCCCTATGCAACCTACAGCGCGGATGCACGCCTTGATGGATCGCGCACGCGCGCCGGCCTTGAGTTCGGCTGGATGTACGCCCGTCACGAATTGCATGGCGAATGGACCATGGCGCGCGCCGACCTCGAAACAGATGCACAGGCGGACACGGCGAATGTCACTGGTTACACCGTGACCTACTCGCACATGCTTAGCCAGCACAAGAAGAGCTTCTTTGGCTTCACCAAGGACTCGCCGCTGGCGACAGAGCCTGGCCTTGGGGCTTGGCAGTTGGTCGCCCACTGGTCGCGCATCGAGCTTGATGAAGGCTTCCAAGGTTCGGGAGTGCTCACCGCAAACTCAGATCCAGGCAGCGTGCAATCCTTCGATCTGGGCGTGAACTGGTGGAGCTCGGCCCACTCGGTGCTGCGCATGCATGCGATCACCACGCTCTACGAGCAGCCGGTCACCTACGCTGGCGACGAGCTCAGCGACGAGCAAGCCTTGCTCGTGTCGTGGCAACTGCACTTCTAGTGCAGCGTGTCAGCAGAGCTGACGGTAGACTGCTTGGCTAACCCCCGGCTTTGTGCCGCCTAGCCTATGCAACCCACTGCCGCACGCATGGACCACTCTGACTGGACGAAGCATCTCGCGCACTACAAGAAGGTCGGCGCCCTGATCGACCAGTGCATCGACTTGATGCTCAACCTGCGCCAGTCGGGCCATCCGGGTGGCTCGCGTTCCAAGGTTCCGTTGCTCGTCTCGACCACGCTGGGTCCAGGCATGCGCTTCGACATTCGGCGGCCTGAGCTCGCCTTTGGCGATCGCTTTGTGTTGGTCGCGGGTCACTGTGCGCCGGCTGTCTATGCCATGCTGGCGGTCTACAACGAAGCACTGCGCGCGCGGCATGCGTTGACCAAGGACGCGCGCTTCCTTGTGCCGCATGCAGCCGAGCGCGAGCTGGTGTTTGAAGACCTGCTGTACTTGCGCCGCAACAAAGGCCTGCCCGGCCATGCGGAGATGGAAGGCAAGACGCTCTTCTTCAAGTTCAACACTGGGCCTTCGGGTCACGGTGCTCCGGCAGCGATGGGTGAAGCTCTAGCGCTCAAGCATGCGGGTGCGGGACACACGCGCGTCTTTGCCATGGAGGGCGAAGGTGGTCACACCGCGGGCGCTCACCATGAGGTCAAGCACACGGCCTACGGCTTGGGTCTTGACAACCTCGTGTACCTCCTCGATTGGAACGACCACGGCATTGATCACCGTGCTCACAGCGAAGTCGTCCACGGCACACCGCGCGATTGGTTTGAGCCGTACGGCTGGCGCGTTGCGGGCGCGGAGGATGGCGAAGACTACGCGCAGATCTGCCAAGCGCTGGAGACGATCGTGCAGGCCAAGGACACTGGCGGCCGCCCCGGGATGGTCTACATCAAGTCGCGCAAAGGCCGCGGCTACCACAAGTTCGATGCCGCTTCGCACGGCAAGATGCATGCGCGCAACAGCGACCTGTTCTGGCGCTGCCGCAAGGACTTCGAGGACGCTTGGGGTGTCAAGTTTGCTGGACACGGCGACACGACGGACCCGGGCGAAGAGGCCTGCCGCGTGCAGACGCGCGGCTGGTTGGACACCGTGCGCGAGGTGCTCTGCGCGGATCGCGCGTTCCTCGAATGGCTGACGGACACGCTGCTGGCCAAGGCCGAAGCTGTGCCGCAAGAGTTGGCTGGCAGCGCGATTCGTGCCAAGACCAACCTCCACGAAGACCGCTCGTGGCTCGCCGCGGACAAGCTGCCCGCGGGTCTGTTTGTGGCACCTGGCACCAAGATCGCGAACAAAGAGGGCTTCGCCAAGTTCGGCGCGTGGGTCAACGAAACCGCGCGGCAAGCGATGGGTCGTCCCTTGGTCATCGCATGTTCGGCTGACTTAGCAGAGTCGACCTCGATCCACGGCTTCTCCTTGGGCTTTACCGATCCCAAGCAAGGCTACGGCTGGTACGAGCGCACGAAGAACCCCAGCGGTGCACTGTTGCCCACGCAGATCACCGAGTTCAGCAACAGCGGTCTGTGCGCCGGCCTCTCATCGGTCAACATGTCCGCGAACCCCGAGCAGGAGTTCTGCGGCTATTGGAGCACGCACTCAACCTACGGCAGCTTCGGCTACTTGATGTACGGGATGATGCGCTTGTACTCGCAGTTGGCGCAGGATTGCCCGTTGAAGGTCGGCAAGATCATCTGGGTGCTCGGCCACTCGGGTCCCGAGACCGCCGAAGACAGCCGCACGCACTTCGGCATCTTCTCGCCAGGCGTGTCGCAACTCTTCCCATCGGGCAAGGTCATCAACTTGCACCCGTGGGAGCACAACGAAGTGGCGCCGATGCTGGCGGCTGCGCTGCGCTGCGAAGCGCCTATCGTTGCGCTGCACCTGACGCGTCCTGCTGTCGCCGTACCGGACCGCAAGTTGCTTGGCGTGGCGAGCCACATGGACGCGGCCAAGGGCTGCTATGTCATCCGCGACCATGATCGTCGCCGCCCCAAGGAAGGCACGATCTTGGTGCAAGGCACCAGCACAACCGAATCGGTGTTCCAACTGCTGCCTCGCTTTGCGCAACCCGACGCGCCGAACGTGAAGATCCTCGCCGCGACGAGTTGGGAGCTGTTCCAACAGCAATCGCGCGAGTACCAAGACTTCGTGCTGCCGCGCGGCGATTGGCTCGATTCGACGGTGATCACCAACGGCGCCAAGCGCTTGATGCACGATTGGTTGTCCTCGAAAGTGGCCGAAAAGTACGCGCTCAGCCCCGACTTTGATGACCGCTGGCGCACCGGCGGCTCGGTCGACGAGGTCAAGCGTGAAGCACAGATCGACCCCGAGAGCCTGTGGCAAGGCATCGTACGCTTTGCCAAAGACCGTCAAGTACGCTTGACACGCCTTGGCCACCCCGGCGACTGAACGACGGCGCTAGCTTGCGAAGAGCTCGCTCACCACACGCCCATGCACATCAGTGAGGCGGAAGTCACGACCTGCCCAGCGATAGGTGAGCTTCTCGTGATCGATGCCGAGCGCGGCCAACATCGTTGCATGTAGGTCGTGAATGTGGACCTTGTCCTGCGCGGCATAGAAGCCGTAGTCGTCCGTTTCGCCGTAGCTAAAACCACGCTTCATTCCCCCACCGGCCATCCACATGGTGAAGCCGTGCGGATTGTGGTCGCGACCATCGCCTTGTGCGGTGGGCGTGCGTCCAAACTCGCCACCCCACAACACGAGCGTGTCTTGCAACAAACCGCGCGCGTCGAGGTCATGCAACAAACCTGCAATGGGCTTGTCGACTTCGCGCGCGTTCTTCTCGTGGTCGTTCTTGAGGTTGCCGTGCTGGTCCCACTTGTAGCTGTGAGTCACTTGCACAAAGCGCACGCCTGCTTCGCACAGACGCCGCGCCATCAAACATTGACGACCAAAGTTCTCGGTCTGTGTGCCGTCGATGCCGTAGAGCGCCTTGGTTGCCGCGGACTCGTCCTCGATCGACAGCACACCAGCCGCTTCGCTTTGCATGCGGTACGCCAACTCGTAGCTCTCGATGCGCGCGTCCAAGGCGTCATCAGCCACGCGTTGGTCCGCATGATCCTTGTTGAGCTGCTTCAAGTAGTCCAACTGCGCGCGTTGCTCGGCACCACTCCAATGCTTGTTCTCCAAGTAACGAATGGCCGCGTCTTTCGCGGGCACGCTCGCGTTGCCGATCGGAGTCCCTTGGTACACACCGGGCAAGAACGCACTCGACCAGTTGTTCACGCCGCCATGGCCTAAGGTCGGGCACACAGTTACGAAGCCAGGCAGGTTCTGATTCTCGCTGCCGAGACCGTAGACGATCCACGAACCCATGCTGGGCCGCACAAAGGTGTCGGAACCCGTATGCAAGGCCAAGAGAGCTCCACCGTGAGCCTCGTTCGTGCCGTGCAAGGACTTCACGACACACAGCTTGTCGATGTGCTTGGCCACCTCGGGGAACAACGAGGACACCCACAAGCCCGACTGACCGTGCTGCCGGAACTCCCAGGGAGACTTCATCAGGTTGCCGGTTTGCGCAAACTGGATACGCGGTTTGGCAAACGGCAGCGGCTTGTCGTGATCGCGTTGCAGCAGCGGCTTGTAGTCGAAGGTATCGATCTGCGAAGGCCCGCCATGCATGAACAGGAAGATCACGCGCTTGGCCCGCGGTGCAAAGTGCGGGCTGCGCGGAGCCAGTGGATTGCCGGCGCTGTCAGGTTGTTTGGACAACCCCGCCGCATGCGCCAGCCCGGCAAAGGCCAACATGCCAAAGCCTACACCGCCCGTCAGCAGCAGCTTGCGGCGTGACACGGAACAAGCCTGTTGGTCGTGCGTCATGTGGTCCTTACTCGACATGCATGAACTCGTTCGAGGCCAACAACGCTTGTGCGAGGTTCTGCCACGCAAAGGAGGCCTCGCCACGCATCTGGCTGACGGCGTGGACATGCGCCAAGGCGTCCGCCATCTCGTCGGGGCTCGCCGCGCGGCTGTAGACCACCTTCCACAAGGCCTGCACACGCGCGCTGTCGCTGGCTTCGGCCGTGAGGATGCGCTGGGCTAGATGTTCGCTGCTCTCTAGCACCAAGGGCGAATTCATCATCAACAACGACTGGCTAGCATCCACCGTCCGCGGCCGCGCATCGATGTGCATGCTCGGGTCGTTGTAGTCAAAAGTACCGAACAAGTCGTACAGCGCGTTGCGAATGACCGGCAGGTACAGCGAACGGCGTTTCACCCCGTAATTGGCCGCGTTTCCGGATTGGTCGTTGGTGACATAGTCCCCATTGCCCGCACCCAACAGCGTGCCACCACGCGTCTCGTCCAACACGCCAGCCACATGCAGTACCGAATCGCGCAAGGGCTCGGCTTCCAAACGGCGACGATTCTGGCGCCACAACAAGCGATTCTGCGGATCGCGCTCGGCCGCGAGAGCGTCGTACTGGGCGCTCATGCGATAGGTGGCACTCACCATGATCGAGCGAATGAGCGACTTGGTGGACCAGCCGCGTGCGCTGTACTCGCGCGCCAACCAATCCAACAGCTCGGGATGCGAGGGCCGATCACCACGCAAGCCAAAGTTGCTGGGCGTCAACACCAAGCCTGCGCCAAACAAGTGCATCCACACGCGATTGGCCATCACACGCGTGGTCAACGGATGATCGGGATGCGTCAACCAACGCGCGAGCTCCAGCCGCCCGCTGCCAGCCGCAATCGTGGGACCGGGCACATGCGGCGTCACGACCGAGAGGTAGCCGCGTGGAACCGCAGCCTTGGCTAGGTTGAGGTGACTGCCACGGATGTGCACGGGCAAGTCTTCAGGACGACCTTCACTGACACCCAGTGCTACGGCAATGTCAGCGGGCTTCGTGTGCTCAAGCTCCGCGCTGGCTTGGCGCGCAGTTGCCAAGGCCTGAGCAAGTGCAGGCTCATACCGGCGCGTTGCGGCTTCACCTGTCAAGTGAATAGGACTGGTGGAGCCTTGCAGGAACTGACGCAGTTGCTCGAACGAAGCATCGGCAAAGGCGGTGAGGTCCTTGTTGGCCGCTTTGTCCGCGACCCAACGCGCGTCCACCGTGCCCAGCAGCGTCTGCACCCGACCAGCCAACTCGCGCAAGTTTGCCGGCGGCAAACCCGCCAACAACGCGCCGTACACCGGTGGCAGGGACTGTGTGCGCAGTTGCGCAACTAGCTCAGCGGCTGCGGCTTCGTAGTCCGTCCGTGGCAAGCGCGCAAAGCCCGCGATGATCGCCAGCAACGGATCGTGCACAAGCTGCGTGTCCAGCGTACTTGACTTGGCAAGACGCAGGGCAAAGGTCTGCACCACCTCAGGGATGAGCCCTTCGTGTTCGGGCTCCTGCAGATCGCTATCCAAGTCGACGAGCGCCAAGGCATCGATGTGTGGCACGGAATCGCTGGCACGCGCCATGCGCACAGTGCTGCGCCCGGCTGGCAAATCCAGCGTCGCCACGCGTGTCCAGCGTTGACCCGCAAGGTGCCACGAGCCCGTAACTTCGCGCAGCGCTCCCTCGGCAACGGTGTGTCCATTGAGCGACACATCCATGGGACGCGCTTCTTCAGCTGCGTAGCGCACATCCAACGCGACACGCCGAGCGCCTGCCGACTCGATGTCATACTCGACCCATTGTTCGCCGCCCTTGCCGGTGCGCACAATCGGCTCTGCTGCACTGCCCCACTGGGTGCGATCCACGACCAGCGTGCCGCGCGCGAAGGTCTCGGCCTCGATCACCTGCACCGTATCGAGGCGTGTTGCCGCCGCCACAATGTAGCGCGACACATCGGCTTGCAGGCGTGCTTGCAACTCGCTCTGCGCCGCGGCGAGTGCGGCCTCGACTTGCTGTTTCGCTTCCGCTGTGCGGCGACGGTGTTCGTTGCGTGCAGCAATGCGCTCGGGTAATCCGAGCTCGACTTCGTGCCAGCGCGACACGAAGTCCGTGCTGGCCATCGTCTTCGTGCTCTTGAAGATGCCGGCCAGCGCGTAGTAATCCGCTGTAGGCACCGGATCGAACTTGTGGTCGTGACAACGCGCGCAGGACACCGTCAACCCCATGAAGGTGCGCGTCACAATGTCGAGTTGTTCATCCACCACATCGATCAACAACTTGGGCTTGTCTTGCTCGGCCAACATCTTGGGCCCAAGCACCAAGAAGCCCGTCGCCGTCAACCGATCAATGTGCTCGTCTTCGTTCATGGTCGACGGCAGCAGATCGCCAGCCAATTGCTTGGTTAGAAAGCTGTCGTACGGTTCATCGCGATTGAAGGCCGCCACGACCCAATCACGCCAACGCCAGGCATGCGCCATAGCGAGGTTCTCATCCAAGCCATTCGAGTCAGCGTAGCGCGCCAAATCGAGCCAATGGCGCGCCCAACGCTCACCAAAGCGCGGGGAGGCCAACAAGCGATCCACCACGCGCTCCCACGCATCCGGCGCCGGATCATGAACGAACGCGTCCACTTCGTCGGGCGTGGGCGGCAACCCAGTCAGGTCCAAACTCGCGCGCCGAATAAGAGTGCGGCGATCAGCTTCGGGCGCCGGCGCCAAGCCTTCGGCCTCCAAGCGCGCCAACACGAAGCGATCCAAGTCCGTGCGCACCCAGTTCGGTGTGCGCACTTCGGGCACGGGCACCGTGGCCGGCGGCGGCTGGAACGCCCAATGGTCCGCGCCCGCCAGCGGGTTGGCATCAGTCAACGGGGTCGCGGCTTCGCTACCGCGCGGGTCAGGCGCGCCACGCCGGATCCACTCCACCACGGCGGCGATCTGTTCGTCGGCGAGCTTGCCCTTGGGCGGCATCGCCATGTCCGGATCAGCGTAGTGCAGCACCTTCACCAACAGCGAGGCTTCGGGGTCACCCGGCACGATGGCCGGCCCGCTATCTCCGCCCGCGAGCAGGGCTTCGCGCGTGTCGATGCGCAGGCCGCCCTTCTCCTTCTTGGGGCCACCTGCGTGGCATTCGTTGCAATGTTCGGCAAACAGAGGCCGGATGCGTGTCTCAAAGTACTCGGCATCAGCGGCAGGCAGCGCACCCTGCGACCACGCGAGGGTCGCAAGGCACAGCGTGGCGACGAGGGTAGAGAGGCAACGCATCGCGGTTCCAAGGATACCACCCTCGTCTCCATCTGGGTGCGACACTAGGCTGAGTCGCGCATGGTTCTGCTCGAAGTCTGCATCGACGATCTGGAAGGCGCACGCGCGGCCTTGCGAGGGCAAGCGCAACGCTTGGAGGTGTGCTCACGGCTGGATGTGGGCGGGCTCACGCCGCAGGACGATTTGCTGCGGCAATTGAAGGCCGAAACGCGCGTGCCGCTGTACTGCATGGTGCGGCCGCGGGGCGGGGACTTTGTGCTGCGCGACGATGACTTGGCGCGCACTTTGGAGGACCTGGAGCGTGTATTGGACGGCGGAGCCGATGGCGTGGTGTACGGTTGGATCACCCCTGATGGGCGCGTCGATCGCGCCGCGTTGGAACAGTTGGTGGCGCGCTCACGCGGTGTGCCGGTGACCTTTCACCGAGCCTTCGAACAGGTCCACGATCCAGCACAAGAGCTGGAGGTGTTGATTGCGTGTGGAGTCTCGCGGGTGCTGACCGCAGGTGGGGCCAAGGATGCTCACGCGGGTCGTCAAGTACTTCGGACACTCGTAGAGGCCGCGCGCGGACGCATTGGCGTCCTGCCGGGAGGCGGAGTGCGCGCTCACAACGCGGCCGAGATCGTCGCGGCTACCGGTGTCACGGAACTGCACTCCTCGACCGTGTTCGCAGTCAACTTCTAGCGCTTTTTCGCGGCCTTTTTGGCCTTTTTCTGCGGCGGATGCAGGCGTTGACGATCCTTCGCGAACTCGGCGTCGTCGGCCTCAAGGTGCGGCAACAGATCCAGCACTGCTTGGTGCAGGGGCGTGGAGGCCTCGGCCAAGCTGTACCAGCGTTCGCGGCCGTCTTTGCGCAGCGTCACCGCGCCGGCGCGGTCCAGATCACGCAACTGGCGCGAGGCATTCGGCTGCGCCACCGCGAGCGCGCGGCCCAAGTCGCCGGCCTTGCGCTCGCCATGACGCAGCAGCGCCAACAAGCGCAAGGACGAACGCAACAACAGGAGCTTGGCACTGCCTCGTGATTTCTTGCTCATGATCTGCTTCCGTGTCTGCTTCAGTCGACACGCCGAGCTTCTACATCGATGATCCGGCCACCACCACCGCCGCTGGCTCCACCGCCCCCACCCTGCATGGGCGGGCGACGACGCCGGCGACCAAAGCCCAACACACCAAAGTCGATCAACACCGCCAGCACCATGACGATCCAGCCGGCGCCATCGAGCTCAACGCCTTTGGTATGGACCATGGCATAGGCGAGGGTCGTCACCGGCAGAAAGAAGAAGCCCAAGAAGGGCCAGATCTTCGTCTCAAACCCGTTGTCGATGGCATCGGTGAAGAGCCAGGTGACGAGCAAGACAAGACGCGGCAGCGAGAGCCACAGGCATCCGAGCAGGCACGGCATGGGGCGCATAGTCTAGCGACGAGGGAGTGAAACGGGGTGGTGAAACGCGTCGCGCAAGTTGCCAGACTCGCGCGGCACCTAACGCACAGCAACCGATGACCCACAACCTACGCACGCGTCTCGTCGCCACCTGCACGGCGGCTCTCCTCGTTGTCACCTCCGCTTGCCAAGTCGCCAAGGACTATGGCCGCCCTCTACCCGAGGGAGCGCCGGCCTTGCTGCCGCTGGACCCGGGCGAAGCGCCGCCGCGCTTTGGCCATGATGTCTACGCCAAGGCCGAGATCTTGCCTGCGCTGGAGCAGAGCATCGCGTGGACCAAGAAGAAGAGCTCGGCCAAGTTCTTCCCGATCGAAGGCGTGACGCAAGAGCGCGCCACCAAGAGCTTGGAGCGCTTCAAGCAGCTGTTGACGGAATGCACAACGCCGGATGAGTTCGAGTCGCGTGTGCTCGCAGAGTTCGAAGTGCTCAAGAGCGCCGGTTGGGATGGCCGCGGTGGTGGTGTGCTGTACACCGCGTACTGCACGCCGATTCTGCCGGGCAGCCGCACGCAAACGGCGGAGTGTCGCTATCCGCTGTACGCGATGCCCAACGACCTCGCGAAGGGCGAAGACGGCGTGATCCTCGGTCGCCAAACGACGACGGGATACGAGCAGTACCCTGATCGCGCCACCATCGAAGCGAGTGCGCTGTTGGCCGGCAAAGGTCTGGAGCTAGCGTGGTTGAAGGACCCGATCGATGCCTACATCGCGCATGTGAACGGCTCGGCCTTCATCCGTTTGGAGGATGGTTCGCTGTACAAGCTCGGCTACTCGGCCAAGAACGGCCGCGAGTACTCGTCGTTGGGTCAAGCTCTGGTCGCTGATGGCCAACTGCCTAAGGACGGCGTGTCGTTGCGCGCGATTCGCGCGTGGGCGCAAGCCAATCCTGACAAGGTGCAGGACTACCTCCATCGCAACGAGAGCTATGTGTTCTTCACGCCGATCGAAGGCACGCCGCGTGGCTCGCTGAATGTGCCTGTGACGGGCAATCGCAGCTTGGCGACGGACAAGACGCTCTTCCCGCGCGGTGCCCTCGTGTATGTCACGGGTACTGTGGGCGCAGGTGGCGAAGGCGCGGTCATTGATCACTTCATGTTGGATCAAGACACCGGTGGAGCGATCCGCACCGCCGGTCGCGCGGATGTGTACTTGGGCTCGGGTGATGAGGCCGAACAGGTTGCCGGCGCCACGCGCAGCGAAGGACAGCTGTACTACTTCTTCGTGAAGGAGTGAGGGCTACGGTATGAGCACGCGACCCGCTGGCACCGTACGCGCCGTGTGTCTCGGGTCCGGTGGCATCCCCAAGCATCCTGTGGACGAGGCCGAGTGCACAGAGCTCGGCCTCGTAGGCGACGGGCATCGCTACAAGCTGCATGGCGGTGCGAATCGTGCTGTGTGCTTGTTCAGCACGGAAGACTACACGGCGCTGCAACGCGACGGTGTGCGTGCCGAAGCGCCTGGTTCGTACGGAGAGAACCTGCTGCTTGAGGGCTTGGACTTCACGCAGTTACGGCCTGACGATCGTTTGGCTGTAGGTGCTGAGGTGGTGCTGCAGATTCATGATGTGCGCGAGCCCTGCAAGACGCTGCGGCCGTTGGATGCGCGCTTTCCCGACCTCATGCTGGGGCGCAGCGGCTTTGTGTGCCGTGTGCTGCGCCCCGGCCGATTGCGCCCGGGAATGAGTGTCAGCGTGGTACCTTGACAGAGATGAGTGACGCGCACGATCTCGATCGCTCCAACCTCGTGTACCACGAGGCGCAGGACCGCATGGCCTTGTTGCCGAACTACTACGGTTGGATCGCCAAACGCTTTCAAGATTGCGTGCGTGGCACGGTGTTGGAGCTGGGTTGCGGCGCTGGCATGGTGCTCGATCATTACCTCCCGCGCTGCGAACGAGTCATCGCCGTGGATGTGAATCAGGAGCTGCTAACCAAGCTGCAAGCGCGCTTTCCCGCGCACAAGGTGCAAGCGCGTCAAGCAGACTTGCGCGGTGACTGGCATGAGTTGGCCGATGTGAAGGCGGATGTGGCCATCGCGCTCGATGTGGTCGAGCACTTTGAAGACCACGATGCGTTCGTCGAGAAGCTCAAGGCGCGCTTGCGCCCGGGCGGGACGGCGGCGATCAAGGTTCCAGCCCAAGCGAGCCTCTACGGCGCGATGGACAAGGCCAGCGGACACTGGCGACGCTATGACGCCGCCGATCTGCAAGCGCTGTTCGAGCGCCATGGCTTCCGCACGCGCGCGCTGCGGCCAATGAACCCGGTTGGTGCTTGGGGCTATCGCCTCAAGAAAGACCGTCAAACCAACTACTCCAAGACCTTCTCGCCCACGAAGCTCAAGCTCGTCAATGCAGCCATTCCTGTGCTGTCGTTGTTCGACTTGGTGCCGGGGCTCGATGGTCTCTCGCTGGTCGGCGTGTTCGATCTTCCCTCATGAACCATCTCTTTCGTTGGGCAGCGTGGTGCGTAACCGCACTGGTCATGACCGCGTGCTTGAGCCAATCCAAGGACAAAGACGCTGGCGACGAAGGCTTGCCCGAGAGCTTTCAGGTGCTGACCTTCAACCTGTGGCACGGTGGTGATGCGGGCAAGCGTCCGTTGTCCGATACCTTGCGCGTGTTGCAGCGCGTAGACCCCGATGCCGTGTGCTTTCAAGAAGTCCAAGGGCTCGCAGCGGATCAACCGGATAACGCTGCGCGCTTGGCGCGTGAGCTGGGTTGGAACTATGTCGCGCTGTCAGGACGCCGCGGCATCGCCACGCACCACACGATTGTCGAACGCGCCAAGGACTCGATCGTCATCGGCTTGAGCAGTGGACGCACGGTGCGCGTGGCGTGTGTGCACTTGCCAGCAGCGCCGTACCAGCCGTACCAACTGGCCCGCATCCCCTATGAAGGTGGTCGCTTCCTGACGACCGCCGAGGAGGCCGTGGCAGCAGCACGCGCGGCGCGTGGCGATCAAGTCAGTTCATTGCTGATCGGACTGGAAAGCGCGCTGGACAACGAGGAGCCGCTGATCATCGGTGGGGACTTCAATGAGCCTTCGCATCTGGACTGGACTCAAGCTGCGGTAGCTCGCGGCTGGTATCCCTTCCCTGTCGCGTGGCCTACATCGACCACTTTGGCAGAGGCGGGCTTGGTCGACACTTGGCGCGCGCTGCATCCGAATCCCGTGGAGTGGCCGGGACTGACTTGGACACCGACAACCCAACCTGACGACCCGAACGATCGTCACGATCGCATCGATTGGTTGCTGCATGCCGGTGCGGGGCTGCGACCGGTGCGCATCCGCGTGGTAGGCGAGTCGAGCCTGACCAGCGAAGTGGTGTGCAACCCATGGCCTTCGGATCACCGCGCAGTTGCGGCGACCTACTTGTTGACTGGCGCAGCCGCGCGCTGAGCAATCAGCGCTTGCGCAGCACGATCAAGACCGTGCCGCCGGTCTCATCGCCCGCCACTTGCAGTGCAGGTGTGCGCATCTCGACCGCCACGCCGTCATCGGAACGAGCCGTCTGCAGCAGCTCACGCACGCTCTCCAAGCGCCGTTCCGACAACTCTAGAGCAGCACTGCGCGTGCGCTTATCGCGGTAGCGATCGGCGCCCGGTTGCAACAACTCACCCACCTCGTCGAGCGCATGCTCGATCGTGCCAAGCTCGCCATCGACCTCACGCCAACGCGTGCGCAGTTCGTCCACCACGGCGCCACGCCAACTGCCCTGGCTAGCGCGTGCACGCGCCGCAATCTCTGCATGCTCGCGTAGCAACTCGCGCCGGCGCTGGCGCAGACGCGTTTGCAGTTCTTCCACATCCGCCTGGGCCGGATTGGCCAGCATGTCCATGCGCTGCATGTCCTCCACCGACAAGCGGTGTTGGACTACGGCTACCAAGGTGGGATCCGACTGCAGGCGGCGGAACATCGGTTCCAACGCAGCCCGAGACGCGCTGTCGAAAGCCATCGTGCCAGGAACGAAAGCCAACCGTGCAGCATCCGTCTTGGGCATGCTCTTCGCATCCGCGAACAAGTCCGTGAAGGTACTGAGAACACGCAACGGTGCGCTGGCGATCGCTGTGCCAATCACTTTGGCCACCGCACCACCACCAGCCATAGCTAGATCAGTAGCTGTGATGCCCTTCGTCGAAGCGGTCAACGAGACCGGAATGCGAAGCTCTCCGTCTGCATTCTTCAACAAGAAGAGAGCCGCATCCAACGGCATCGGGATCGCAAGATAGGTCGCGATAGGACCAGCTTTCGGCTCGGACAAGGACAGATCCGTGAACACCGTGGTGCTTTGCACGCTGAGCTTGTCGCCGACCAAGCGTGCACGCAGCGCAAAGTCCATCAGGCCATCGCCGATGCTCACACCTTGAGCTGCGGCGGTGCCGCGCACACCTAAGAGCTCAAGTGCCGACAAGTTCATTTGCACCTGTGCGTTGTGTTCAGGATACAGCTGCAAGCGTCCGGATAGGCCAAACTCCTCCAGCAGTTCGCGCTCCTCGTAAACGAGCTCGTCCTTCTGGCCTGCAAGCGAGGCCTTGGCGGCCTGAACGATGCCGAGTACAGCATTTTTGACACCGTGACGGCGGGGCAAGGGCGCCTTCTCCGAACCCAAAGCCATGCTGAAACGCATGGCACGCGGCTCGGTCAGCATACGGGTCGTGAACCTGCGCACCGACAAGTCCAAGTTCCGCAACGGAATGTAGGTGACCGGGTCGGCACCTGCATCGCGAATGTCGACTGCAAGCCCATCCACCTCGAAGGCATCGATGCGAATCTCAGGCAGCGGAGTGGGCGTGGTGGCGGGTTGGGGACTGGTTTGCGTAGAACCTGCGGTTGTAGGTGTTGCGGCTGTGGGTGCTGCAAGATTCACAGTCAACCCAGCAACCTCCACTTGATCACCTTGCCGCACGATGGACAGTCGAGGCGTCTGCACAGCAAGGCGCGGTACATGGACGAAGCCTGTATGAGGCACAAGACGCCGCAACTCCGCGCGCACACCATCCACACCTAAAAGGGTGCGCTCGCCCATGGCCAAACGCGTTGGCTGCACCGTGAGCTCCCCCGAGAGACCGTTCGTTAGATCGAACTCGTAGTGACTGCGTCTAGCGAATTTGACGCGCGCTTGCAGGCCAGTTTGGAAGCTCGCATCGGTCAACGAGCTACCGTCGATCAGCCCTGCAAGGGCGGGTACCAAACCGACGAGAGCGTTGCCCTCGATGCCTTTGGCTGCCAAGTCCACTGCAATGGAGGGCTCTTGTTGGATGAGTCCGGCGTTGAGCTGCGCGGACCACTCGCGCACGACGGGCAGCAAGCGTCCTTGGGCTTGTACAACCAGCGGCGTGGCTTCGCCTTCTTTCGGCGAACACGCGATCCAGGGTTGCGCCAACTGCACACGGGCGCCAAGTTCGATGGGAGCACCCAGTTGTGCGTCGCGATAGTTCAACGCACTCAGGTCCATAGACAAGGCAGAAATCTCTACGCGCGGCAAGTTGGTGAGCTTGATCACCACCGGCTGTGCAGGCGCAGTATCCACAGGTGCGTTTGCACTGGGTTGCAGCACCACACCACAGGTGTGCAAAGCTCCTTGCGCGTCGCGTTCGGCACTGAGTTGCGCCTCTGCCACCAACACTTGTTCGAGCCGAATGTCAGTAGGCGCCAGTTTGGGAGCCAATACGGATACTTGCTGAACCGAGGCCAACACCTGAGGTGCTGCACCTTCGGGGGCGTTCTGCAAGCCGACCCGCACCGCGTCAAACGCAATGGACAAGCCTTGTGACCAATCCACCAAGGCTCCAACGCGTGCTTGACCACCTAAGGCGCGCGCCTCGCCGCGCACGGTGGCGGGCAACCAAGGCTCCAGTGCCACGGTGTCCAGTCCTTCGAACTCGACTTGGGCTTGGGCAGTCAAAGCCGTGGGAGCCAACTGCAGCAACGCATCGAGTGACGCGCGACGAAGCAAAGGCACCAGTCCGATGGTGCCGTTGATGCGTGTCTGCGCGCTACCGCCGGTGGCGAGATCGGACACTTCGGCCTGCACTGTGAGCTCCGCGGTCGTGGCGGGAGTGACCGCTGCGTCCACAAGCGTGACGCCTGTGTTCTCCACGAGTACATGAGCGATGCGCACCACAGGTACAGGCTGCGTGGCGGTAGGCGCTGTGTCCGTCGGAGCTGGGGCTGCTACCGGAGGCGGAGTGCTGGTGTTAGGCAGTTTGGACGGATCGATCCGAATGCCGAAAGCGCTCAAGCGGCCTTGTGCATCACGCTCCACCGCCGTGTGTGCACCGCGCACGGCCACTTCAGCGATACGCACACCTTCCGCATCCAACACAATACCGTCCACAGCCAGAGTGTCGAGGCGTGCGTAGTTGGCCTCGCCTTCACCCCATGACATATCCTTGGCCGAGACGCTGAGTTGGAACTGACCACCACCTACCAATGTTTCTGCCTGCACCAACGCCTTGGCTTGGCCGTTCTTGACCAATGCCTCGACGCCTAGTGGTGTCAAGTACACTTGCAGCTTGCTGAGGTCTACACCTTCTGCGGACAAGCTGAACCTGCTCTTCGTACGGGCCAGGTCGGGAGACACACTCAAAGAGCCTTCTACCGCAGCGCGTCCAAGCAGTCCCGGGGCTTCCATAAAAGCCTTCAAGGTTGCACCCGGTTGCGCGCCCGCAGGCACGGCCGTGCCGGTGCGCACATCAAGTAGTTCGACTTGTGCAGCCACCATTTCCCATTCGACGGGCGGCGACACAAACTCATCCAGCAAGCGCAAGCGCTGCGCCCGCAGCGCCAGCCGATCCAACTGCAGGTTCGGCAAAGTGACGGGGCCCGCGCTCGGCGCTGTGCTGGCTGCTGAATTCGCTGCAGGTGCATTCGGTTGCACCGTATTCGCTGGTTGCGCCAACACCGTAACCAGAGGCAACACGATGTCACCGCTTGTAGTGCGACGCACCATGACAATGGCACCATCCAACGACAAGTTGGGCAGGACGACGCTCAGCCCTTGGGCACCTTGCGCTACGCGCAGACTGCTCACCTGCGTGGCACCTGCAGAGACACGCTGCAGGCCGTCATCCGCTGACAACTCGGCAATCTCGGCTGAGGCGCTCCAACTGTCATCCGGTGCGCGCTCCACAACGGCGCGGAACGAAGCACGCAAGTCCGTCGGTCGCGGTGTGGCAGCGAGACCCATCGTGCCCAGCAAACGACTCCACGCAGCGAGACTCACTTCATCGCCTTGCAGCGTCAAAGTCGCTCCCAGGCGCGGGTCCCCTGCAGGCGTTTCCTCCACGCGCACCTTGCCGTCGGCCAACAGCTCTTGCGCGACCTCATCCACACCGAGAACCGCCGACAGCTCGATTTCCGGTACTACTGGCAATGAGGCCGTGAGGACTGCGCTGTCGAGGTTCTTGAGCACAACTCGGCGTGCATCCAGACCGATGTCTTGCGGTGGGTCGACGCGCCGGTCCAGCAGCTCGACGCGACCGCGTTCCAACTCGAACAAGGCAAGCGCTGCGTGCAGCGGCTTGGACGGTACCGCGGTCGCCGGCGCTGGCTCAGCGGGTGCGGGGCTCGTGGTCCCGGCACCGACCAGCCCCAAGCCTGCGAACACCGGCACGCCATCGGCGGCGAGCTCGGCATAGGCATACGGGGCAATCACCGCGAGGCGTTGCGAACGCAACGCCTCCAGACTTGCTTGAAGGTCGACGTCAACTGCCTCGACTGCCAAGGCAGTACGACCATCAGCCGTCAAGCGTGCTTGACGCACCTGCAAGCGCGTCGCAACCTCCGTGGCTTGATCATTCGCGCCGCTTAGGCTGAGTTCGAGTTGAACAGCGCCATCCATGCGTTCGCCACGGGCCACAACACCCACTCTGCGCAAGTGTTCGGCCAGAGGTCGCAAGCGCAAACCTGCCAATTGGGCATCGACGGCCAATGTTGTGGCGGTTTGCACATCGTCACGGACTACCTGAATACCGCAGTCCACGCGCACGCTGTCCAGTAAACCCGCTGCACCTACACGCACGCGCACAGCGCCTGGAGTATTGGGGACGAACAGCTGCGACCCTTCTACATCTAGGTCCACCACCGTCGGCGCGGAGGTCAACCCGGCATCCTTCCATACCAGCTTGGCGTGGCGCACACGCAAGTGTTCCACCGCCACTGGCACGGAGGTGGGCAGGGTGCGCGGCTCCGCAGCGGGCGGTTCTTCTGCAGCCGTGCCCTCACCAAGCAAGCTCAACGGATCGAAGTTGCCCTTGAGTCGGAACGCGCCGTCGGCATCCAGCCCGGCGCGCACGATTGGGCTGTCGACCACGACTTGGGTCACGACCAATCGACCGTCCAGCAACGCGCGCAGGTCCAAATCAGCGTGCAGGGACTCGACACTCACAAACGCTGGCATAGCCTCACCGGCCTTGGCCAAGCGCAGACCTGTCAAGCGCACTTCACCACCCGCAAGCGACAACTCGTGCGAATCCCACGCGAGGTTCAAGCCGCGCGTGCTGGCGATCCAGCTCGCTGCCGGAGCAAGACCCACTGCGAGCAACAGGCGTGCGCCTGCGAGCGCACCTACGGTCCAACCGGCTCGACGGAGCCATGTGCGTGCACGCGGGTTCATTGAGCACCTGCTTTCGCTTCGCGCTGTTCGTCCCACGCAGCTAACGCTGCTTCGCGGACATCGCGCTCGGCCAGCGGGTCATAGCCCGCAACAGCCAAGCCACGCGCCATCAACCAGTCGTGCGCACGCACGCGGGCCGCTGGATTGCCGTCCTCAAGAAACGACTCGTTTTCCCGTAAGAAACGCACTCGCAACGCCTCAAGGGTGCGCGCCTCGCGCAACGCCTCGTCCAGCGTGCCCGGCCAGCGCCCCACCTCGCCCGTGTGCAGCAAGAGCAACCCATGCAGCTGCGGTTCTAACTTGCCCTCAGCACCTTGGAGGGCCAGGTGACGCATCACATGCGCCTCCATTGCCAGCCCTAGGCTTGCGGATTCCGCAGCCCGCAAGCGTGCCGCATCCGCTTTGGCATGCAACTCATTCGCCACAGTGGCTAGTTCTTCGTCGGTAGCGATGAATCCGTAGTCCTGCGCCAACTGCGCGTCCAACGCCCGCGCCAAGTGCAACCAGGCCGCGCGACGATAGGCGGGCGTAGCCAGCTCTTGCCAGGCATCCACTAGCTCGTTCCGGAAAGTCTCCTCGCGTGACGGCAGAAGGCCACCGCTTTTGGCCGACTCGCCGCTTTGCAGCAACACCTCGCGCATCGCGAGCCACTCTTCGCCCAAGTCTGCACCAGCACGGCGCTTGATGTGCAACCGCAGAGCTAGGTCAAGCCGGCCCTCGACCGCACGCGGCAACACGAACACCAAGCCTGCGCTGTCGATGTGCGCCTGCACATCCAACAGGACACGCTCGCGGTACTGCTCCTCGACCCCATCTTCATCCACCGAACGCGCCGGCACCACCCACGCGAGGTCAAGTCCACCATTCGCGTGCCAGTGCAACTCGGCTGCCGCCAGTCCAGTTTGCTTGACACGCTCATCCGCCGCCAAGCGCACAGTCGCACCGGCCGGCAGCAGTGCCGTCGAAGTGAGCGGCGCACCTTGCAGCCGCAACTTGCTCTCCACATCAAACGAACCGCTTTGCGCGTCACGCGCGATCCGCGTGGCCGCGACTTGGTTGCTCACCGGCAGGAACGGCTCGGAACGATCGACTGCCACATGCAACCGCGAGCTGGCCGCGAGTTCCTGCGGCACCAACCGGGCTAGGCCCTCGCCCCACATCCAGCTGCACTCGATGCGCAGCACCTCCTCCGGCGGCTGCTCCGGCACAGCGACATCTCCACGGGCCCCGCTGAGGTGCGTACCCACCCAACCGGCGACCGAAGTGGTGATCG
>Ga0208788_1000414_pt1 | contig 21137 bp, 20 predicted proteins | sample Wag4_2014_7_11_3_FD_187363 | JGI IMG/M metagenome (GOLD analysis project Ga0208788, IMG submission 187363) | Fresh water mixed with fracking chemicals microbial communities from Ohio, USA - Utica-2 Time Series FC 2014_7_11 (SPAdes) (version 2) ...
GTCCTACTCTCGGCAAATCGTCACTCTCACTTATCCCCACATCGGCAACGTCGGTACGAACGACGACGACATGGAATCCGTCGCGGCCTATGCAGCCGGACTCGTGATTCGTGATCTGCCGCCTCGGCTCAGCAACTACCGATCGACGCGCAGCCTGCCCGAGTTTCTCGTGCACCACGGTGTCGTTGCGATTGCCGATATCGACACCCGACGTCTAACACGCATCCTTCGCGAGAAGGGTGCGCAGAACGGAGCCATCGTGACGGGCTCGGCGAGCAAGTCCGGCGATGTCGCCTCGCTTGAGGCCGCAGCGCTAGAAGCCGCGCGTGCTTTCCCAGGACTCAAGGGTATGGATCTCGCGAAGGTCGTCTCGGTGCGCGAGCGCTACGAGTGGACCTCGGGCTCAAGCTTTGATGCGCCGCCCGCGCGGACGGGGCACAAACCCTATCGCGTCGTGGCGTATGACTTTGGTGTGAAGCACAACATTTTGCGCTTGCTGGTGGATGCGGGTTGTTCGGTCACGGTCGTACCCGCGCAGACGCCGGCCAGTGAGGTGCTCGCGCTGAAACCGGAGGGCGTCTTCCTCTCGAATGGCCCGGGAGACCCCGAGCCCTGTGACTACGCGATCCGTGCGATCGGCGAGATCCTCGCAGCGAATGTGCCGATCTTCGGCATCTGCTTGGGTCACCAACTGCTCGGTCTGGCGAGCGGCGCTCGCACGACGAAGATGAAGTTCGGTCATCACGGCGCCAATCATCCGGTGCAGGATCTGGCGAGTCGCCGGGTTTTGATCACCTCGCAAAATCACGGCTTTGCGATCGACGAGGCAAGCTTGCCGACTAATTTGGTGGCGACGCATCGCTCTTTGTTCGATGGCACTTTGCAGGGCGTTGCGCGTACCGATCGCGATGCCTTTAGTTTCCAGGGACATCCGGAAGCGAGCCCGGGTCCTCACGATGTCAGCCATCTGTTCGATCGCTTCACGGCCGCTATGCAACGCCGTCGTTCGGCTTGATCGAGAAACCGAGTCCGCCATGCCGAAAAGAACCGACATACAAAGCATCCTGATCATCGGCGCAGGTCCGATCGTCATCGGTCAAGCCTGCGAGTTCGATTACTCGGGTGCGCAAGCCTGTAAGGCGCTGCGCGAAGAGGGTTACCGGGTGATCCTGGTCAACTCGAATCCGGCCACGATCATGACCGACCCCAACATGGCCGATGCAACGTACATCGAGCCCATCAATTGGCGCACGGTCGCTCGCATCATCGAGAAAGAGCGTCCCGATGCGGTGCTCCCGACGATGGGTGGTCAGACCGCGCTCAACACGGCGCTCGATCTCGTACGCGAAGGCGTGCTCGAAAAATTCGATTGCGAGTTGATCGGGGCTTCGCGTGATGCGATCGACATGGCCGAAGATCGCGAGCTCTTCCGCAATGCGATGCGCGAGATTGGGCTCGAGTCGGCGCGGTCTGCGGTGGCCAAAAGTTTGGAAGAGGCATTCGCCATCCAATCGACGCTCGGCTATCCCTGCGTCATTCGACCGAGTTTCACGCTGGGTGGCTCCGGTGGTGGTATCGCCTACAACCGCGAGGAGTTCGAGTCGATCGTGCTGCGCGGTCTCGATGCCTCGCCAACCAGTGAAGTGTTGATCGAAGAGTCGATCTTGGGTTGGAAAGAGTTCGAGATGGAGGTCGTGCGTGATCGCGCCGACAACTGCATCATCGTCTGCTCGATCGAGAACCTTGATCCGATGGGTGTGCACACGGGCGACTCTATCACGGTGGCGCCCGCACAAACTTTGACGGACAAAGAATATCAGCGCATGCGCGATGCTTCGATCGCGGTGCTGCGCAAGATCGGCGTCGACACCGGTGGTTCGAACGTGCAGTTCGCCGTCAACCCGGAAGATGGTCGATTGATCGTCATCGAGATGAATCCGCGCGTTTCGCGCTCTTCGGCGCTCGCCTCGAAAGCAACGGGATTCCCGATCGCTAAAATCGCGGCGAAGCTCGCCGTGGGCTACACGCTTGATGAGTTGCGTAACGACATCACCGGTGGTGCAACGCCAGCGTCGTTCGAGCCGACTATCGACTACGTCGTGACCAAGATTCCGCGCTTCACGTTCGAGAAGTTCCGTGGCGCCAACGATCGACTCACGACGCAGATGAAGTCGGTGGGCGAGGTGATGGCGATCGGACGTACCTTCCAAGAATCGCTGCAGAAAGCCTTGCGAGGTTTGGAGACGGGTTTAGACGGGCTATCACCCGTGACCGAGTTACCGCTCGGTGAGGAAGCGGCCGCGACGCTCGCGCACAACCTGCGTATGCCGGGCCCGGATCGTTTGCTGCAGACGGCCGATGCGCTGCGTGCGGGTTGGACGTTCGATCGTGTGCATGAACTCACGAGAATCGATCCCTGGTTCCTCGCGCAGATCGAAGAAATCGTAAGGCTCGAAGGCGAGGTCGCCGAGGGTACGCTTGCGGCGCTCGATGGGGCGCGACTGCGATACCTCAAGCGGCACGGATTCTCTGATTCGCGTTTAGCGAAGCTTGTCGGCGTGACCGAGTCCGAGATTCGCGCGCGTCGCCAGTCTTTCGGTGTCCGCCCGGTATACAAGCGGGTCGACACCTGTGCGGCCGAGTTCTCGACGTCGACTGCCTATCTGTACTCAACCTACGAGGAAGAGTGCGAGGCGGAACCGACCCAACGACGCAAGATCGTGATCTTGGGTGGCGGTCCGAATCGAATCGGACAAGGCATAGAGTTCGATTATTGCTGCGTGCATGCGGCACTCGCGCTGCGCGAGGATGGTTACGAGACCATCATGATCAACTGTAATCCCGAAACCGTTTCAACCGATTACGATACGTCGGATCGGCTGTATTTCGAGCCGCTGACGCTCGAAGATGTGCTCGAGATCATCGACAAAGAAAAGCCAGAAGGGGTGATCGTGCAATACGGCGGCCAGACGCCGCTCAAGTTGTCGCGTGCACTCGAGAAAGCGGGTGCGCCGATCATCGGTACTTCGCCCGAGTCGATCGATGTGGCCGAAGATCGCGAGCGTTTCCAAAAGTTGGTGCAAGCGCTCGGACTTCGCCAACCGGCGAATGCCACGGCACGCACGGAGTCGCAGGCGCTCGCGCTCGCGCGAGAGGTGGGTTTTCCCTTGGTGGTTCGTCCCTCTTACGTGCTCGGTGGTCGCGCGATGGAGATCGTCTTCAACGAAGATGACCTACGTGCCTACATGACCGATGCGGTGAAGGTCTCGAACGAGAGCCCCGTGTTGCTCGATCGATTCTTGGATGATGCGATCGAGGTGGACGTCGATGCGGTCTGCGATGGTCGCCATGTTCTCGTCGGCGGCATCATGGAGCATGTCGAGCAAGCGGGCGTGCACTCGGGCGACTCCGGTTGCTCGCTACCGCCCAATTCTTTGTCCGCTCAATTGCAAGACGCGCTGCGCGAGCAGACCAAGCAGTTGGCGCTCGCGCTCAATGTCGTTGGCTTGATGAACATCCAGTTCGCGATCCAGAACGGCGTGATCTTCGTGCTTGAAGTGAATCCGCGCGCATCGCGCACGGCGCCCTTTGTATCGAAGGCGACCGGTCTTGCGCTCGCTAAGATTGGCGCTCGCGTGATGACCGGGCGAACGCTGTCAGCGCTCGGTGCGACGACCGAGCGTGTGCCGCCGTACTACTCGGTCAAAGAAGCCGTCTTCCCCTTCGTCAAATTCCCGGAAGCCGACCCGATGCTCGGACCCGAGATGAAATCGACGGGCGAGGTGATGGGGACGGGTCGTAGCTTCGGCGAGGCCTACGCTAAGGCTCAAGCCGCCTCAAGTGTCGTGTTACCGCGATCGGGCACGTGTTTCTTGAGTGTTCGTGAGCGCGATAAACCCGGCGTCGTTCAGCTAGCCCGACGTCTTACCGAAAGAGGCTTCGATCTCGTTGCAACCGAGGGTACCGCTGCGGTGATTGCGGCGGCCGGGATCGCCGTGCGCAAGGTCAACAAAGTACGCGAGGGTCGTCCGCATTGCGTCGATATGATCAAAAACGGCGAAATCGTCTTGATCGTCAACACCACCGAGGGTAAGCAGGCGGTGCAGGAGTCGCATTCGATCCGGCGCGAGGCGGTGCAGCGGCGCGTCACCTACTACACGACGCTAGCGGCGGCGCTCGCAACATGCGAGGCTCTCGACTCGCTCGATCAAGTCGATGTCAACCGGTTGCAGGATCTGCATCAGGAGATGAGCGCATGAAGCGTAATCCTTTGACTCTGCGCGGCGCTGAGATGCTGCGTGCCGAACTAAAACGCCTCAAGAGTGAGGATCGTCCGAATGTCATCAAGGCGATTGCGGAGGCCCGCAGTCACGGTGACTTGTCGGAGAATGCCGAGTATCACGCCGCGCGGGAGCAGCAGGGCTTCATCGAGGGGCGTATCGCCGAACTCGAAGCCAAGCTCTCTACGGCCGAGATCATCGATGTCGCGCAGCTCACACCGGGTGACAAAATCGTCTTTGGTGCGACGGTGGATCTCGAAGCCGAGGAAGACGGTAAGCGTGTGACGTACACGATCGTCGGCGACGATGAGGCGGATATCCGAGCCTCACGCATTGCGATTACCTCGCCTATCGCCAGAGCGCTGATCGGCAAGTCCGAAGGTGACGTCGTGGATGTGGCAGCACCGGGTGGTGTGCGCTCCTACGAAATTGTCGCCATTCGATACGAGGCTTGATCAGTCGGGCAGGACGATCCTGCGCAAATCGGCGCGAGGCTTGTATAGCGTTGCAACGTGACCGATCCGGCCAACCAATTCGCTGTCGCATTGCTTGGCGAGATCTTCGAGCGCCGCGTCACGCGCTTCGCGATCGGCGCCCGTCATGCGAACTTTGATGAGTTCATGGTCATGCAAAGCACGTTGTGTCTCGGCCACGACACCAGGACTTACGCCCGCGTTGCCGATCAGAATGACGGGTTTGAGCGGGTGGGCGAGGCCGCGCAGGTAGCGGCGTTGTTTTTCTGTTAGTTTCACGGCCGCCATTCTACCCCTTCGATCATGGTCAAACGTACGCAAAGCAGCCGCGAGTGGCTGAAGGAACATTTCACCGACCCGTTCGTGAAGCGAGCGTGGGCTGAGGGTTGGCGCTCGCGTGCCATCTTCAAGCTCGAGGAGATCGATCGGAAAGAGAAGTTGCTCAAGCCCGGCATGGTCGTGCTCGATCTCGGCTCGACGCCCGGTGCCTGGAGCCAGTACGCCAAGCGCCGAATCGGCAAGAACGGCATCTTGATCGCAAGCGACATTCTGCCCATGGAGCCCATCCCGGGGGTCGAGTTCATCGAAGGTGATTTTCGCGAGGAGTCCGTTTTCGAGGCCATACTGGCCAAGGTCCCTGCGAGCGGCGTCGATGTGGTGCTCTCGGACATGGCGCCGAATCTCTCGGGCGTCCCGGCGATCGATCAACCGAGCTCACTTTATTTATGCGAATTGGCGCTAGATCTTGCCAATCGGGCCTTGAAGCCGGGGGGCGACGTCCTCATCAAGACCTTTCAGGGCTCGGGTTTCGATGTGTTCGTTGCGGAAGCGCGAAAGCATTACACCCGAGTCAAGTTCGCCAAGCCCGCAGCCTCGCGCTCGCGCAGTCCCGAACTTTACCTGCTCGCACGCGGTCGAAAGGCGGTATAGCGGCCGTTTCGACTGGTTCAGCGGCCCTTGTTCGTGTAGTTTGATCGAGGCGGGGCGAGGGAACGCGCCTTTGAGGTATTGGTAATGAACGATCTGATGAAAAATTTCGTGGTTTGGGCCCTGATCGCGTTGGCGGTCTTGGTGCTCTTCAGCCAATTCATGCCCCGCTCGGGCCCCGTCGCCGAGATCAGCTACTCGACCTTCCTAGGGGAAGTGCGCAACGGTCGCATCGAGAGCGTCGTGCTGCAGGGCGATACCATCATCGGCACGCGTAAAGACAAGTCTACCTTCGAGCTCTACAACCCGGAGACGGACAACACCGCGCTGATCGGCACGTTGGCGAAGTCGGATGTGGCGATCATCGGTCGCGCGCCGAAACAGCCAAACTTCCTCGCGCAGTTGATCCTGCAACTCGCGCCGGCGTTGCTGTTGATTCTGGTATTCGCGTGGATGCTGCGGCAGATGCAGGGCGGTGGAAACGGCCGCGGTGCCATGTCGTTCGGCAAGAGTCGCGCGCGTTTATTGAGCGAAGATCAGGTCGCTGTCACGTTCGCCGATGTGGCGGGCGTCGACGAAGCCAAGACGGAAGTGGGCGAGATCGTCGACTTCCTCAAGGATCCATCGAAGTTCCAAAAGCTCGGCGGCAAGATCCCGAAGGGCGTGCTGATGGTGGGTAGCCCGGGCACCGGTAAGACGCTGCTTGCGCGCGCGATCGCCGGTGAGGCCAAAGTGCCGTTCTTCACGATCTCGGGTTCCGACTTCGTCGAAATGTTCGTCGGTGTGGGCGCCTCGCGTGTCCGAGACATGTTCGAGCAAGCCAAGAAGCATGCGCCTTGCATCATCTTCATTGACGAGATCGATGCGGTGGGTCGCCATCGCGGCGCGGGTCTCGGCGGTGGTCACGACGAGCGTGAGCAAACGTTGAACCAGTTGCTCGTGGAGATGGATGGCTTCGAGGGTAACGAAGGCATCATCGTCATCGCGGCGACTAACCGTCCCGATGTGCTCGATCCTGCGCTGCTGCGTCCGGGTCGTTTCGATCGTCAGGTCGTGGTGCCGCTGCCCGACGTCCGAGGTCGCGAGCAGATTCTCAAAGTTCACATGCGTAAAGTGCCGCTCGGTGAGGACGTGAAGCCCGCCTTGATTGCCCGCGGTACGCCGGGTTTCTCGGGCGCAGATTTGGCGAACCTCGTCAACGAGGCGGCGCTGTTTGCCGCCCGCGCTAATAAGCGCATCGTCGGCATGGAAGAGTTCGAACGCGCCAAAGATAAAATCATGATGGGCGCCGAGCGCCGATCGATGGTCATGACCGAAGAAGAGAAGCGCATGACCGCTTACCATGAAGCCGGTCATGCGATCGTGGGCATCTCGGTGCCCGAACACGATCCGGTCTATAAGGTCACGATCATTCCGCGCGGTCGCGCTCTCGGTGTGACGCAGTTCTTGCCGGAGCAAGATCGCTACTCGATGAGCAAGCGCCGTATCGAGTCGAGCATCACGACGCTCTTCGGTGGCCGCATTGCCGAAGAAATCATCTTTGGTGCAGATGCGGTAACGACGGGCGCCTCGAACGATATCGAGCGCGCAACCGACCTCGCGCGCAACATGGTCACGAAGTGGGGTCTCTCGGACAAGCTCGGACCTTTGACCTACTCGGAAGAGTCGGGCGAGGTGTTCCTTGGACGCTCGGTCACGCAGACCAAACAAGTTTCCGATGAGACGGCGCATGCGATCGACCAAGAAGTGCGTCGCGTCATCGAGAGCAACTACCAGCGCGCCAAGGACATTCTGCAGACCCATCTCGATAAGCTGCACGCCATGGCCGATGCCTTGATGAAGTTCGAGACCATCGACGATGGTCAGATCAAAGACATCATGGAAGGTCGTCCGCCGCGTGAGCCCTCGGGCTGGGATGACTCGGCTCCGACCGGCCCCACCGGTGGCGATACGCCGCCGCGTCCGGCGCCCTCGGGTGGCCTCGGTGCCACGCCAGCGGGTGAGGGCAGCGCCGGCTGATGTTGCTGCGTTGCGCAGATCGACTCCTCGATTTGCGTCTTCCACGGGTGATGGGCGTGCTCAATGTCACGCCCGATTCCTTTTCTGACGGCGGTCGCTTCATCGACGTAGAGGCGGCGGTCTCTGCGGCCGAGCGCATGCGCGCGGCGGGCGCGGACATCATCGATATCGGTGGCGAGTCGACTCGTCCGGGTGCAGCGGAGGTGTCCGCCGATGAGGAGTGGCAACGAGTCGAGCCCGTGTTACGTCGTTTGCTCGAACGAGGGGCTCTCGTCTCTCTCGACACCAGTAAGCCTGAGGTCATGCGAGCGGGTCTCGCTCTGGGCGTGCAGATGATCAACGATGTCTATGCGCTACGCCGACCGGGCGCGCTGGCAGCCGTGGCATCGAGCGGCGCAGCCGTTTGCTTGATGCATATGCAGGGCGAGCCACGATCTATGCAGAACGCACCTGAGTATCTCGATGTGGTGCGCGAGATTCGCGACTTTTTAGCCGAGCGAGTACAGGCCTGTCGTGACGCCGGTATCGCAGCTGATCGACTCGTGATCGACCCGGGCTTTGGCTTCGGTAAGACGCTGCCGCACAACCTGGCGCTGCTACGACGTTTGCGCGAACTCAATACGCTCGGTGTGCCGATGCTGGCAGGCCTGTCGCGCAAATCGATGTTGGCGGGTCTGACGGGTCGACCGGTGGAGGCGCGCCTAGCTGGCAGTCTGGCGCTCGCGCTCGCCGCTTGCGAGGGCGGTGCGCGTATCATTCGCGTGCACGATGTTCCCGAGACCGTGGATGCACTCAAAGTGTGGAGTGCGTTCCGCGATCAGAACCCATAAGTCATCAGGATTGGCAGACGATCATGGCGAGACAATATTTCGGAACCGACGGCGTGCGAGGCACGGTAGGTCAGGAACCTTTGACCGTGGATTTTGCGTTGCGATTAGCGAGTGCCGCGGCGCGGGTGCTCGCACCACAAGGCGGCACCGTGTTGATCGGCAAAGACACGCGTTTGTCGGGTTATATGTTTGAGGCAGCGCTCGAAGCAGGCTTCATCGCCGCGGGTCTCGATGTGTTGCTGATTGGTCCGTTGCCGACGCCGGGCATTGCGTTCATGACGCGCCATTTCAATTGTCGATTTGGCGTTGTGATCAGCGCTTCACACAATCCCTACTACGACAACGGCATCAAGTTCTTCGACGCCGAGGGCGGCAAGTTGACGGACGAGGCCGAGGAGCGCATCGAGGCGGAGCTGGCCAATGGCGCAACGACGGTGGAGTCGGGGCGTTTAGGTCGTGCGGTTCGAGTCGACAAGACTCGCAAGGCTTATCAAGACTTTTGCTGTGCAACATTCCCGGCAGGCAAAAGCCTTGCAGGCATGAAGATCGTGATCGATTGTGCGCACGGCGCGGGTTACAAGGTGGCGCCGCGTATCCTCACCGACCTCGGAGCCGAGATCGTCCCAATCGGTTGCTCTCCAACCGGTCGCAATATCAACGAGGGCTGTGGCTCCACTTCACCCGAGTTGCTGCAGTTGACCGTTCCTGGCGTGAAGGCTCAAGTGGGCATTGCGCTCGATGGCGATGGCGATCGTCTCGTGATGGTCGACCACTTAGGACGCAAGGTCGACGGCGATCAGTTGATGTACGTGATTGCCCTTGCTAAGCAAGCCGCCGGTACCTTGCGTGGTCCGGTCGTCGGCACGTTGATGACGAACTTCGGCCTTGAGCGGGCGCTGCGAGAAAAGGGTATCGGTTTCGAGCGTGCTGCAGTGGGCGATCGTTATGTTCTCGCCAAGTTGCGTGAGACGGGTGGCGTCTTGGGTGGAGAAACCTCGGGGCATCTTCTGACGCTCGATCAGACGACCACCGGCGATGCCATGATCGCCGCGTTGCAGGTTCTGGGGGTGATGTGCGAAACCGGTAAGTCGCTCGCGGAACTCACCGCGGATCTGGTGTTACTGCCGCAGGTCATGATCAACGTTCGAGTTAAAGAGCGCTTCGATCCCTATTCACGTGATTCGGTACGCGCAGTCGTTGACTCAGTCAACGCCCAACTTGCCGGTCGTGGTCGCGTGGTGCTGCGCGCCTCGGGCACCGAGCCATTGATACGGGTCATGGTCGAGGCCGAAGAGTCGGCGACGGCTCGTGGTTTAGCTCAAAGAATTGCAGATGCCGTGCAGGCGGGAGTGTGACGATGACGCGCAAGCCATTGGTCGCGGGCAACTGGAAGATGCACGGTTCACTTTCGGGTAACGCCGATTTGTTGTTGGGTCTGCGCGAACTGTTACCGACTACCTCTGCTGACTGTGTCGTGTGTCCGCCGTTTGTCTATCTGCCGTCGGTCGTGACGGCACTCGCGGGTAGTGCGATCGAAGTCGGTGCACAAGATGTCTGCGAGCAGATCGATGCCGGCGCGTACACGGGTGAAGTTTCCGCATCGATGTTGCGCGAGGTGGGCTGTCGCTACGTCATCGTCGGTCATTCGGAGCGACGGGCGATTTATGGTGAGACGGACGAGCTCGTCGCGCGCAAATTCGCCGCTGCACTCGCAGCCGGTTTGGTTCCGATTCTCTGTGTGGGCGAGTCGTTGCAGGAACGTGAGTCCGGTGCAACGGAAGCGGTCGTCCTGCGTCAGCTGGATGCCGTCATCAGCGCCGTCGGGGTAGGGGCGCTCGGCCGCGGCGTGTTGGCTTACGAGCCTGTTTGGGCGATCGGGACCGGTCGCACGGCAAGTCCCGAGCAGGCGCAGGAGGTTCATGCCTGCCTGCGTGGTCGAATTGCCGCAATCGATGCTACAATTGCCGGCTCCGTGAGGGTCCTCTATGGGGGCAGCGTCAAGGCGGGTAATGCGAAAGAGATTTTCGCAATGCCGGATGTCGACGGTGGCCTGATAGGCGGAGCCTCGCTGAAAGCAGCGGAATTTGCGGCGATCGTCGCCGCAGCCGGTGCAACTGGAAAGTGAAGATCACATGCTGTTGACCGCTCTGACCATATTGCAAGTATTCGTTTCGATCGCGATCGTCGCGCTCGTGCTGTTGCAGCGTGGCCGCGGCGCCGATGCGGGTGCCGGTTTTGGCGCGGGCGCTTCGGGCAGCGTGTTTGGTGCGCGTGGTGCCACAACAGGCTTGTCGCGCTCCACGGCGATCTTCGCTGCGATTTTCATGATCAACAGTCTGGCGCTCGCGTGGCTCGGTACCCGCAGCACCGTTGATACTTCTAAGGGTTTGCTCGGCGAGTCCGTCGAGCAAGTGGCGCCTGCGAATCCGGCGCCGACATTGTCTGACGCACCACCGGTGGCGCCAGAGCAGAGTCAGTAAGTCTGACAACGACGTTGCGGTCGTGGTGGAATTGGTAGACACACTAGCTTGAGGGGCTAGCGCCGAAAGGTATGGGAGTTCGAGTCTCCCCGACCGCACCAAACTCGATTCATACCCTGCTACAATTCGCGCCGCTTGCGGCACGGGGGTTTCGCGGCGTTTCGTCGTGATCGTGCCAGGGCGGTGAATATGCTCTCGAACTATCTGCCTGCACTGATTTTCTTGGCAGTTGCCACTGGCCTCGCTGCCGTGCTGCTGCTGCTCGGTACCGGATTCGGTCGGTACTTCTCCAAAGCCCCGAACGACGCGCAAAAGTTATCCGCGTACGAGTGTGGCTTCGAAGCCTTCGAAGACACCCGCATGAAATTCGATGTGCGGTACTACCTCGTCGCGATTCTCTTCATCGTGTTCGATCTCGAAATCGCTTTCCTCTTTCCGTGGGCCGTCGCACTCAAATCGATCGGCACCTTCGGTCTCGTTGCCATGGGGATTTTTCTCGGCATCCTGATCGTTGGGTTCATCTATGAGTGGAAGAAGGGAGCACTCGAGTGGGATTGAACAACAGCAGCGAGGCGCAAAGCTTTGCTGAGCGTGGCTTCGTCACGACGCAGGTAGACAACCTCGTCAATTGGGCTCGGACCGGTTCGCTGTGGCCCATGACCTTTGGTCTTGCGTGTTGCGCGGTCGAGATGATGCACGCGGGTGCATCGCGTTATGACCTCGATCGCTTCGGTGTCGTCTTTCGACCGAGTCCGCGTCAGTCCGACGTCATGATCGTCGCAGGTACGCTCGTCAACAAGATGGCACCGGCACTGCGCAAGGTTTATGACCAGATGCCGGAGCCTCGCTGGGTTATCTCCATGGGTTCCTGCGCGAACGGAGGTGGCTACTACCACTACTCGTATGCGGTGGTGCGCGGCTGCGATCGCATCGTGCCGGTGGATGTCTATGTGCCGGGTTGCCCGCCGACGGCGGAGGCTTTGCTCTACGGCATCATTCAATTGCAGAAGAAGATCGCTCGCACGAGCTCGGTGTTGAATCCATGACCATCGAAAATACCGTGCAGGCTATCGAGGCTCGACTAGGCTCGTTGGTGCGTCGCATCGACTCGCTGCCGGACGAGATCGCTTATGAGTGTGATGCCGCGCAGTGGCTCGAAGTGGCTCGCGTATTGCGAGATGAGCCTTCGCTTCGTTTTGAGATGCTCATCGACCTCGCTGGGGTGGACTATTCCGAGTTCGGAAAGTCAGAGTGGAAGACGTTCTCGGCAACCGGCTCGGGTTTTTCGCGCGGCGTGAATCGTGGCGTGGCCGCACAGGGTCGCCAGAGCGGTGAACGGTTTGCGGTCGTCGTGCAGTTGCTCTCGATCACCCATAACCAGCGTCTGCGCTTACGTGCGTTTTGTGCGGACGACGCCGAGCCGATCATCGATTCGTTAGTCGATGTCTGGGCCTCCGCCAATTGGTTCGAGCGCGAAGCCTTCGATCTCTTTGGCATTTTGTTCCGCGGTCATCCGGATTTGCGACGACTGCTGACGGACTACGGATTCATCGGCCATCCGTTCCGCAAGGACTTCCCGCTGATCGGTAACGTCGAAGTGCGTTATGACCCCGCCAAGCAGCGTGTGGTGTACGAACCGGTCAGCATCGAACCGCGCACGCTCGTGCCGCGCGTCATTCGTCACGACAACCGCTACGACCCGGCGCTCGGCGGAAACTGATCCATGTCTGAAATCCAGTCATACACCATGAATTTCGGGCCGCAGCACCCCGCGGCCCACGGCGTCTTGCGCCTCGTACTCGAACTCGATGGCGAAGTGATCCAAAAGGCCGATCCGCACATCGGTCTGCTGCATCGCGCCACGGAGAAGTTGGCCGAGTCCAAGCCCTTCAATCAATCCATCGGCTACATGGATCGACTCGATTACGTGTCGATGATGTGTAACGAGCATGCTTACGTGATGGCGATCGAGCGACTGCTCGGTGTGAAGCCGCCGCTGCGTGCCCAGTACATCCGAACCATGTTCGATGAAATCACGCGCATCCTGAACCATCTGATGTGGCTCGGTGCACATGGTCTCGATATCGGTGCGATGACTGTCTTTCTGCTCGCGTTCAAGGAACGTGAAGATCTGATGGATTGCTATGAGGCGGTCTCGGGCACGCGCATGCATGCGACCTACTACCGTCCGGGTGGTGTGCACCGTGATCTGCCGCTCGAGATGCCGAAGTACCAGGCCTCGCGATGGCGTTCACAGAAGGATGCCGATCGATTGAATGAGGCGCGCGCGGCGGGCTTGCTGGAGTTCATCGAAGATTTCACCAAGCGTTTTCCGAAGGCAGTCGACGAGTACGAGACCTTGCTTACCGACAATCGCATCTGGAAGCAGCGCACGGTCAACATTGCTGTGGTCTCGCCGGAGCGGGCGATGCAGCTCGGATTCTCAGGTCCCATGCTGCGTGGCTCAGGCATTGCGTGGGATTTGCGCAAGCAGCAACCCTACGAAGTCTACGACCAACTCGATTTCGACATTCCCGTTGGCGTCAACGGTGATTGCTACGATCGTTATCTCGTGCGCATCGAAGAGTTGCGACAGTCCAATCGCATCATCGCGCAGTGCGTCGAGTGGCTTAAGAAAAATCCGGGTCCGGTGATGGTGGCCGATGCCAAAGTGCGTCCGCCACGTCGCGAAAATATGAAGGGCGACATGGAGTCGCTCATCCATCACTTCAAGTTGATGACCGAGGGCTACTGCGTGCCCGAGGGCGAAACTTACGCCGCAGTCGAGGCGCCCAAAGGCGAATTCGGTATCTATTTGGTGTCGGACGGTGCCAACAAGCCGTACCGACTCAAGTGCCGTGCGCCGGGTTTCCCGCATCTCGCGTCGCTTGAGGAGATGGTTAAGGGTCACATGCTGGCCGACGTGGTCGCCGTGATCGGGACACAGGACATCGTCTTTGGAGAGATTGATCGATGAGTGCTGCCCACCAGGTCACGACCAGTGATGGTCAAATTTTCGAACCGGGTGAGGGCCCGAACGTCGCGTTGTTGAACGAGCACACGCGTCACGAAATCGATCAGTGGATCGCGCGCTTCCCGCAAGGGCGCCAGCGCTCGGCGACGCTGTCGGCCTTGCGATTCGCTCAAGAACAAAACCAGGGTTTCTTGACGCCCGCGCTTATGGATGCCGTTGCAGAGTACCTGCGGCTGCCCTCCATCCAGGTTTATGAAGTTGCCACTTTCTACTCGATGTTCGAGACGCATGAGTGCGGCCGGCATCACGTAAGCGTGTGCACGAACATCAGCTGTTGGCTCAATGGCGGTGAGGACATCCTCGCGCACTGCGAGCGCAAGCTCGGTATCAAGGTCGGTGAGAGTACGCCGGATAAGCGCATCTTCTTGAAGAAGGAAGAGGAGTGTCTCGCGGCCTGCACGGGAGCCCCGATGATGATGGTCGATCATGAATTCCACGAATTCCTGACGCCTGAAAAAGTCGACAAGATTTTGGATGACTTGAAATGAGTGCATACGACACCTGGCGCGATCGCATGAATCTCGTGGTGTTCGAGCCGCTTGGGCTTGATCGCCCGTGGACGCTCGAGAGCTACCTCAAGATCGGCGGTTATTCGTCTTGGAAGAAAATCCTCGCCGGCGAAATCACACGCGAGCAGGTCATTGAAGCGGTAAAGGCCAGCGGCCTACGAGGTCGCGGTGGTGCGGGCTTTCCGACCGGGACTAAATGGTCGTTCATGCCGCGCAACGCACCGATCCAAAAGTATGCGGTCTGCAACTCGGACGAAAGCGAGCCCGGTACCTGCCACGATCGCGACATTCTGCGGTTCAACCCGCACTCGCTCGTCGAGGGCATGGCGATTGGCGGCTATGCGATGGGTGCCACGGTCGGCTACAACTATATCCGTGGCGAGTTCTTGGGCGAGCCAGTGCCGCGTTTCGAGGCGGCCGTCAAAGAAGCTTACGAAGCAGGACTGCTGGGTAAGAACGTGCAGGGATCAGGTATCGACTTCGATCTCTACACCTTCGTCGGTGCCGGCGCTTATATTTGTGGCGAGGAGACGGCACTGCTCGAGTCTCTCGAGGGCAAGCAGGGCAAGCCGCGCTTCAAGCCACCGTTTCCAGCGGCTTTTGGTCTCTACGGTAAGCCGACGACCATCAACAACACCCAAAGTTATGCGTCGGTCCCGACGATACTGCGCAAAGGCCCCGAGTGGTTCGCGCAGCTTGGCACGACCAATGCCGGCGGCACGGTGATCTTCTCGGTATCGGGTCATGTCAATAAGCCCGGCAATTACGAATTGCCACTCGGTATTCCTTTCAAAGATTTGCTCGAGATCGCAGGCGGTGTGCGCGGCGGACGTAAGTTGAAGGCGGTGATCCCGGGCGGCTCGTCCGTCAAGGTGGTCCCGGGAGACGTCATGATGGGCGTCAACATGGATTACGACTCGCTGCGGGCTGTTGGTTCGTCGGTCGGCTCCGCTGCGGTCATCGTCATGGACGAGACGACCTGCATGGTCAAAGCACTCGAGCGCATTTCACGGTTTTACAAATCGGAATCGTGTGGTCAGTGCACGCCGTGTCGTGAGGGTACCGGTTGGTTGAACCGGGTGCTCAAGCGCATCGTCGATGGTCAAGGCCGGATGGAAGATCTGCAATTGTTGATCGACGTCGCCAATCGCATCGAGGGTCACACCATCTGTGCGCTAGGCGATGCAGCAGCGTGGCCAGTGCAGAGCTTCGTCACCAAGTTCCGACATGAATTCGAGTACATGATCCAGCACGGTGGCCGTAGCCTCGTCGATGGAACTAAGGAGGCGGCGTAAGCCGCGCGCGGGAAGATGGCAGCGAATCCGCAGGACGATTTCGTCAACGTTGAAGTTGACGGCAAGCCGGTCAAGGCTCGTAAGGGCGCAATGATCATTCACGTCACGGACGCGCATGACGCGTACGTGCCTCGTTTTTGTTATCACGACAAGTTGCCCGTGGCGGCCAATTGCCGCATGTGTCTCGTTGAAGTTGAAAAGGCGCCGAAGCCGCTGCCGGCTTGCGCGACGCCTGTGGCCGAGGGCATGAAGATCTTCACCAAATCGAAGGTCGCTATCGGCGCGCAGAAAGCGACGATGGAATTTCTGCTCATCAACCATCCGCTGGATTGCCCGATTTGCGATCAGGGTGGAGAGTGCGAGCTTCAAGATCTCGCGATGGGTTTTGGTCGCGACATCGCTCGCTTCAACGAGCGCAAGAGAGTCGTCAAAGATAAGAACCTAGGTCCGCTTGTTTCGACGGACATGACTCGTTGTATCCATTGCACCCGTTGCGTGCGCTTTGGTCAGGAGATCGCGGGCATTCCCGAGCTCGGCACCACCGGCCGCGGCGAAAACATGGAAATTGGCACCTACATCGAGAAGAGTGTCGATCACGAACTCTCGGGCAACATCATCGATTTGTGCCCGGTTGGCGCGTTGAACTCCAAGCCGTTCCGCTATCAGGGGCGTTCGTGGGAGATGTCGCAGGTTCCGTTCGTCGCGCCTCACGATGGACTCGGTAGCAACCTGTTCGGTCACGTTCTGCGTGGCAAGCTCAAGCGCGTCGTGCCTCGCGCTAACGACGATATCAACGAAACGTGGATCGCCGATCGAGACCGTTATAGCTACGAGGGCGTGCACGCAGACGACCGACTGGCTAAGCCCATGCTGAAGCAAGAGGGGCAGTGGCAAGAGGTGTCGTGGGATGTCGCGTTGCAAGCCGCGGCACGCGGGTTGAAGGCCGCGGGCCATCAACTCGGCACGCTCGTTCATCCGTCCTCGACCACCGAAGAGGCCTATCTCGCAGCCAAGTTGACTCGTACATTGGGGTCTTCGAACGTCGATCACCGGCTGCGTCAACGCGATTTTCGAGATGCGTCAGCCGATGCCATCCATCCATCTTTGGGCTTACCGATCGCCGAAGTCGACGCCGTGTCAGGCGCGCTCATCATCGGCTCGAACCTGCGTGCGGAATTGCCGTTGCTCGCGCATCGACTGCGCAAGGCGGTCGTCAAAGCGGGCGCGAAGGTCGCGTTCGTCGACGCCATCTCGCGTGAGTATCGTTTCCCGGTTGCAGCACAGATTGCAGCTGATCCGTCACATTGGGCGCAGCAGTTAGCGGGCGTGCTAGCGGTCGTCATCGAGAAGACGGGCGTGCAGGTGGGCGATGCGTACGCGTCCTTGTTGCGTGGTGTGACGCCAACGAACGCGCAACGTGCGGCGGCGGAAGCCGTGCTCGCCGGATCAAAACAGGTGGTATGGCTCGGAGCCTTGGCGATGCGTCACCCGGCGTGGGCGGATCTTCGTTCACTTGCCGTGGAAATTGCTCGTGTGGCGGGTGCCACGCTCGGTGTGTTGGCAGAGGGCGGTAACGCGGCGGGTGTATCGATCGCGGGAGCCTTGCCGCATCGCCTCGCGGGCGGCGCGGCAGCGGCCACGATCGGTCTTAACGCCAACGCGATGCTCGAATCAGCGCAGCGTGCGTATTTGCTCGTCGGGGCCATCGAGCCCAAACAAGATATGGCGGCAGCGTCCGTGGCTGAGTCAGCGCTGCAGTCGGCGGCCTGCGTGGTCGCGTTGACCCCGTATGCATCTGAAGAGTTGATGGCGAGCGCCGACGTGTTGTTACCGGTCGGTTGCTTCGCTGAGACCTCAGGCAGCTACGTCAATCTCGAAGGTCGTTGGCAGTCGCAAGCGGCGATCTCGAAATTGCCCGGTGAAGCGCGCCCGGCTTGGAAGGTGTTGCGCGTACTTGGCAACCTGTTAGAGCTCTCGGGCTTCGAGCAGGAGAGTTCGGAGCAGGTTCGTGCTGAGTTGCAGACATTGATAACGAGCAACTCGGGAGCAGCAGCGCCGAATGCGATCGTGACGCAACATGTGCCAGCGATCGCAGCGGTCAGTGGTTCCGCGGATCTCGCGATCGGAGAACTCGATGTGCCGATGTACTCGATCGACGCCGTTCTGCGCCGCAGCCCGGCCTTGCAGCAAACGGTGATTGCACGTCGTGCGGTCGAGGGGGCAGGGCAGTGACGGATTTCATCCTCAATACCTGGGGCGCTTTGCCGTCCTACATCCGTTCGACCTTTTGGATTCTCGTTGTCACGGTGGCCGTTATTCTCTCGGTCGCCTTTACGACACTCTGGGAACGAAAAGTCATCGGCTGGATGCAGTTGCGCAAAGGTCCTAACCGCGTTGGCAGCATTTTTGGTTTGGTCCCCGGCATCTTTCAGCCATTTGCCGACGTCATCAAACTGCTGCTCAAAGAAGTCGTCGTCCCGTCGGCATCGAACAAGTGGTTGTTTCGGATCGCACCTGCGATCACGCTGGTTCCGGCTTTCGCGGCGTGGGCCGTCGTGCCGCTCGATCCGAATCTCGTCATTGCGGATATCGACGCGGGCTTGCTGTATGTGCTGTCGCTGACATCGGTGGGTGTCTACGGCGTGATTCTCGCCGGCTGGGCGGCCAACTCGAAGTATGCGTTCTTGGGTGCCATGCGTTCAGCAGCCCAGGTGGTCGCGTACGAAATCGCGATGGGCTTTGCGCTCGTGGGCGTCGTGATGGCAGCCGGGACGCTGAATCTGGGTGACATCGTTCGCGCTCAAGAGGGCGGTGTATCGAACTGGTTTTTGATTTGGCTCTTTCCGCTCTTCGTCGTTTATTTGATCTCGGGCGTAGCGGAAACCAATCGCGCCCCGTTTGACGTGGCTGAAGGTGAGTCTGAAATCGTCGCCGGCTTCCACGTCGAATATTCCGGTATCGCCTTCGCGCTGTTCTTCCTTGCTGAATACGCCAATATGATTTTGATCTCGGCGTTGACGGCGGTGTTCTTCTTAGGGGGTTGGTTAAGTCCCTTTGAGGGCTTGCTCGGCGCCTCGCATCCGCTCGGTGAGCCCGGTTTTCATTGGCTCTTTGCCAAGCTCTTCTTCTTCCTGACCTGTTTCATGTGGTACCGCGCGACCTTCCCTCGTTATCGCTATGACCAAATCATGCGTCTGGGCTGGAAGATCCTCATTCCAGTGACGTTGGTTTGGATTGTCGCGCTCGGAGTGATGGTGCACTTGCAGATCGGGCCTTGGGCCGAGTGACAGTCAAGGGACGCTAATTCATGGCTCTTCACAGCATCGTCAAAACTTTCCTGCTTACCGAGCTGCTCACGGGCTTGTCCGTGACGGCCAGAACGCTCTTTCGCAAGAAGGTCACGGTTAACTACCCGGAGGAGAAGACGCCACAGTCGCCGCGTTTCCGGGGTCTGCACGCTCTGCGTCGTTATTCCAACGGCGAAGAACGCTGTATCGCTTGCAAGCTCTGCGAGGCCGTGTGTCCCGCTCTTGCGATCACGATCGAGTCGGATGTCGCTGCCGATGGCACGCGACGAACGACGCGATACGACATCGATCTCTTCAAGTGCATCTACTGCGGCTTCTGTGAGGAGGCCTGTCCGGTCGATGCCATCGTAGAGACGCGTATCCACGAGTACCACATGGAAAATCGTGGCGAGAACATCATGACCAAAGACAAGCTGCTCGCCGTGGGTGAGCGCTATGCCGCGTTGATCGATGCGGACAAATCCGCTGACGCGCGCTATCGCTAATCGGGAGACGCTAGGGTGTTGGTTCAACTGCTTTTCTACGGATTCTCGGCCATCCTCATCGCAGCAGCGCTAGGGGTGATCGTCGCGCGCAACCCCGTTTACTCCGCGTTGTCGCTGGTGCTGGCGTTCTTTACGAGCGCAGCGCTGTGGTTGCTGATCGAAGCGGAGTTTTTGGCCATCGTCCTCGTGCTGGTCTACGTCGGTGCGGTGATGGTGCTGTTCCTATTCGTCGTCATGATGCTCGACATCAACGTCGAAGAAATCAAACGCGGCTTCACCCGTTATGCGAGTCTCGGTTGGTTTATCGCATTTGCTGTCATCGCGCAGATGGTGGCGGTGTTCTGGTTCCGCGGCTTTGGTATCGATGCCACGCAGGGCATGGCGCCGCTGCCCGCGGACTACAGCAACACGAGAGCACTCGGTGAAGTGCTCTACACGCAATATGTGTATCCGTTTGAGCTCGCGGCCATGGTGCTGCTTGTGGCTATCATTGCAGCGATTGCGCTGACGATGCGTAAACGTCCGGGCTTGAAGCCGCAGGATGTCGCCAAGCAGGTTGCCGTTCGTCGCGAGGATCGAGTTCGACTGGTCAAGGGTGTTGGTCCGAAGACGGATACCGCGCCGAACTCGGCTCCGACCGAGGGGGAGGGCGGCCAATGATCACCTTGCAGCACATGCTGACTTTGTCGGCGATTCTGTTTTCGCTATCGATCGCGGGCATCTTTCTCAACCGAAAGAATGTGATTCTGCTGTTGATGTGCATCGAGCTGATGCTACTGGCCGTCAACTTCAGCTTCGTTTCCTTCTCGCGTTACCTCGGTGATCTCGATGGTCAGATCTTCGTCTTCTTCGTGCTGACCGTGGCCGCGGCCGAGTCGGCTATAGGTCTTGCCATCCTCGTCGTGCTGTTCCGTGAGCGGCGCAGCATTAACGTCGAAGATCTCGACACCCTGAAGGGCTGAGTCACATGGATCCGAACGTACTGCTTGCCATTCCGTTGCTGCCACTTGCGGCGGCGATCATTGCTGGGCTCTTCGGCAAACTCATCGGTCGTACGGCCGCGCATGTGGTCACGATTGCCGCCGTCGGTTTGTCGTTTCTGCTTAGCGCACAGATCGCGTGGCAACTGATCAGTGGCGAAGTCGGTGTCTACAACGATTCGGTCTACACCTGGCTTGTGAGTGATGGCATCCGGATGGAGGTTGGCTTCCTAGTCGATCATCTGTCGGTGCTGATGATGTGCGTGGTGACCTTTGTGTCCTTCTGCGTGCACGTCTACACCATCGGCTATATGCACGAAGATCCGGGCTACCAGCGCTTCTTCTCATACATCTCGCTCTTTACCTTCGCGATGCTGATGCTCGTGATGTCGAACAACTTCCTACAGTTGTTCTTCGGTTGGGAAGCCGTGGGCGTCGTGTCCTATTTGCTCATCGGCTTTTGGTACACCCGACCGAGTGCGATCTTCGCGAACATGAAGGCCTTTCTTGTCAACCG
>Ga0208788_1000416_pt1 | contig 21122 bp, 15 predicted proteins | sample Wag4_2014_7_11_3_FD_187363 | JGI IMG/M metagenome (GOLD analysis project Ga0208788, IMG submission 187363) | Fresh water mixed with fracking chemicals microbial communities from Ohio, USA - Utica-2 Time Series FC 2014_7_11 (SPAdes) (version 2) ...
GCGGTCTGCACTGAGTTCGATGCCATCGCGCACTGCGTAGTGCGCTGCTGCAGCCTCACGAAACTCCGGCAGACCAGCAGCAGGCGCGTAGTTGAGGTAGCCCGTGTGCAACGCGCGCGCGAGTGCTTTACGCACCGGCTCGGGTGCAGGAAAATCCGAGTCGGCCGCCGTTAGCGGGATGACCCCCTCCTCCACTTCGGCCCAGCGCAGGTTGTACGCTCCACGCCGCAGGGCGGCGAAGTCGATCTGCGCGTGCGTGAACAGATTCATGCGTGCATCCTCGGGCGACGATCAGCTGACACACGCTTCGGAGCGCGGAAGTGTGGCCATGGAGGGAGCACCCTGCACAAAATTGCGCTCCAACGCCACACCAGCGGCATGGTGCGCAACCGCATCCGGACGCGTGGCCCGGCTGTACGCGGAGAGGGCCGCATCGAGCTCGGTGTGCGCCTCGAGTGCCGCAGCCAGACGCGTGGCGTCGACGAGGGCCATATTGGCTCCCTGGCTGGTGAAGGGCAGAAACGGATGAGCAGCATCGCCCAAGACCACGGCGTTCGCGCGCTGAAAGGACTCTAGCGGCAACGCATCGCCTGTACGCCACCAATGCGCCTTGTCGAACTCGGCGCGTCGCAGTGGCGCGCACAGGTCCTCGCCAAAGTGCGCGCAACTCTCCAGCGCAAAGCGCTGCAACTCGGCCGCGTCATCGCCGTGCGGCTTGTGACGAGCCGTGTCGAATTGCAGCCACCAAACCACGCGTCCGTCGGTGACGGGTGCAAGTCCGGCTGCGAGTCCGCGCCCCAAGTCATGCACCTTGAGCAAGCCTCGGCCAAGGTCGCGGGCCACCTGTGCCTCGTCGAGCAACAACACCAACTCATCGACCTGACCACGGCGCCGCTGGGACGCGGGCGCCACGAACTTGCGCACCAAGGAACGTCCCCCATCACAACCAAGTACCAGATCAGTCGCTAACCGCGCTGACCTGTGTGGTGTTTCCACAACTACGGAGTGAATGCGCCCATCAGCACCACACACAAGCTCGGCGGCGCGCGAATGGTAGGTCACCTGTACTTGACGCACTCCGCTGTGCAAGCAGGCCAGCAAATCGGCGCGCGTCAACACCAGGCAGTCCGGCAGCACTTCACGATGCGAGAGTCGCCCGGCGCCATCGCGGATCTCGGCGTGATCCAGCCATACGCCCCGCGCGCCCACGCTGGCACCCAGACCAAGGGCATCCAAAGCGCGCAAGCCATTCCCCAACAACAAGAAGGCATGTCCCCGTGCTTGCTCGCCCTCGCGCTCGTGCACCGAGGGCTGGAGACCGATGCGCTCGAGACCGATGGCCGCAGCCAGACCGGCTACGCCCGCCCCCAGAATCAGCGCGCGCGAAGAAAGCGATTGAGGTGTGGTGGACATAAGGCGGCTCGTCTCGCTTCCGAGACTGATTCTCTGTGACGGGACGCGCCTTGTCGTGGAAAGAAATCATGAAAAGAGAAGCAAACCGCCACCCTGCGCTAGTGACGCAGAGTGGCGGCTGTGCAGAGTGCCTAGGGTGCTGGGAGGCCCTAATCGCGGGTCGTTAGCGCTTGCGGCGACCGCCGGGGCGGACTTCCTTGCCATCCATGCGCAAGTAGCGCAGGACCGAATCTTCCGGCTGGTCCGGAGCATCGAGCAGGCGGATATCGCGTTGGAAGCGGTACTCCATGCCGCGCAAGTGGTCGTGGCACGACTCCTTGAGGTAGCCGATGACTTCGGGGTGCGCACGCACCTCGACCGTCTGGAAGCCCTTGAGAGTCATGGCCGAGGCCAAGCGACGCAGGATGGCCGCAGCGCGCGAGTTGACCGTGCGCAAGCGTCCTGTGCCGCGACAGCGCGGGCACGAGTGGAAGACCTTCTTCGACAAGCCGGGGCCCAAGCGCTGGCGAGTCATCTCCAGCAAACCGAACTGCGAGATGCGGCCGAGCTTGGAGCGTGCGCGATCGTGGCTGAGAGCATCCGCGAAGGCGTTCTCGACCTTCTTGATCGACGAGTTCTTCATCATGTCGATGAAGTCCACGACGATGATGCCACCGAGGTCGCGCAAGCGAATTTGACGCGCGATTTCCGGTGCGGCCTCGAGGTTGGTCTTGAGCGCGATCTCTTCGAAGTCAAAGCCATCGCTGCGCGTGCGGCCCGAGTTGACGTCGATCGCCACCAAGGCTTCGGCTTGATCGAACACGATCGAACCACCCGAAGGCAACTCGACACGGCGTGAGAACATCTTCTCGAAGTCCGGCTCGATGCCCTCCGATTGGAAGAGCGGCTTCTGGCCTTCGTGCAGCTTGACGCGCGAGACTTCCTCGGGCATCAGCTTCTCGGTGAACTCCACGAGGTGGCGGTGCACTTCGTAGTCATCAACGATCACAGCCTTGGTGTGCGGCGTGTAGAGGTCGCGCATCGTGCGGATGGCGACATCGCTTTCGCGATACAGCACTGCCGGGCCGTGGCCTTGCATGAGTTGCCGCGACAACGCTTCCCACTGATTCTTGAGGTAATCAAGGTCACGCTTGATCTCGGCCTTGGAGTGGCCCACACCAGCCGTGCGCACAATCACGCCCATGCCTTCCGGCAGGTCCAGCGATTGCAGGATGCGCTTGAGGCGACGGCGTTCCTTCTCGTCTTCGATCTTGCGCGACACACCGGTGCGCGACATCGAAGGCATCAACACCAGGTAGCGGCCGGGAATCGAGATGTAGGTCGTCAGCGTCGGGCCCTTGTCGCCGATCGCATCCTTCGTGACCTGCACCACCACTTGCTGCCCCTTCTTCAAGAGGTCCGTGATCGGCAAGCGCGGGCGCGCGCGGAAGCGGCCCTTGTCGCCCTTCGGACGACCGCCCTTCTTGTCCTTCTTGGCACCACCGTCCTTGTCGTCATCCAGCTCGCCACCAGAGCCGCCCCATTCTTCGGGGTCGACCTTCACATGCAGCAACTTGGCGACGTCAAAGTCCTTCTCACCGTAGGCCGAGAGCACATCCGAGGTGTGCAAGAAGCCGTTGCGGCCTTCACCGAAGTCGATGAACGCAGCACCGATGGCCGGCTCGAGGTTGACCACGCGACCGCGATAGATGTCGTTGACGAGACTGTCGTGATCCTTGACCGTCATCTGGAAGTCGACGATCAAGTCGTCTTCCACGACGGCAACGCGTTGCTCCTCGGGGTCGGAGGCGTTGACCAGGATCAGCGCATTGCGCTCTTCCTCGGGCACGACGACAGCATCATCGGCATCATCGTGTTCCTCGACAGGACCGCGGCGACGGCGACGCTTGCGTTCCAGCTCTGACTGGGCCGCGTCTTCGCTCGGATGCAGGCCGGAATCGAGCAGCTCCGCCTCGTCGGGCAACTCCACCAGCTGCGGCAAGTCGTCCTCGCCCGGCAAGATCTCGACTTCGGCCGGCGCATCGTCGCGCGCATGCTGCACCAACTGCTTCTGTTGCTTGCCACGACGACGACGACCTCCGCGCGAGCCGCGGCGACGACGCTTGCCATCCTCGGTCGCTTCATCGGCTGCGCCGATGATGGCCGGAGTTTCGATCACCTCATCGGCGTCGGGCCCGAAGGCAGACACACCACCCGCGGTGCTGAGCGGGGCGGACTCTGCATCGCCCTCGTCAACGACCCAGGCATCCAACTCACGCGGCACGCCACCACGCTGGGTGCGGCGCTCGCTGCCGGACTGTGGAATCGGAGCGGCAGCTTCGCCAGCCGTTCCCTCGTCTGTACCACTACGACCACGACCGCCACGACGGCCGCGGCGACGGCGCTTCTTGCGGCCGACTGTGTCTGCTTGGACGACAAAGTCATCGGCTGCAGAATCACTCGCCAGAGAGGCATCAGGAGGCAGTCCAAGATCCAACTCGTCATCGAGTGGGACATCGATGATGGCAGGGCCATCCAAGTCCTCTGCAACCGGGGCGGCAGCCGCCTCCTCTAGGTTTGTGCTCTCGGCGCCGGTGCCCTCGATTGCGTTGTCCTCGATTCCGGTGTCCTTGGCACGGCGGCGGCGGCCACCGCGCGAACCACGACGACGGCGCGGACGCTCGTCAGGAGTCGTTGGTTCCAACGGAGTCGGATCGAGAGGCGATCCGGAGCCGGGCTCGGAGGAGCCGGTCTCGGAGGCAGGAGCACCTTCATCCGTGGAAGGTTGGGGATCGAAAGGCAGAAAGTCGCGCCCGACTTCGTCGGGCTCGCGTTCGTTGTTCATTGTCAAGTAAACTGGCAGGACGCATCGCTCCGCTTGCGGAGCGCGAGAGGCCTAGTGCGGAGCGCTTTGAGTCAACCGGCGACCTAGCGGGTGCGCGCAGGGCGCGCGGGATCGCGAAGGTCTGCCAGGTGGTGCTGCGCGGAGCAGCGGCCTGCGTCGGGTTGTGTCGAGTGCCGCAGCCCTCGCACGGAACAGTTCCGGCGGGCGACTACAGCTGTACGGTTTGTGCCCCCAAGGGGCTGTGGACGGATCAACCGCCCGCAGTTCCTATCGGCACATCTACACTCTGGCTTGCGCGAAGCCCACATGGAAGGAAGAAACCTGTCAAATTCTTGCAACAGTCCAATTAGCAGCCTCGCAAAGCAGCGTAGCCATCCCTGCCCAAGCAGGAACGGCTACGCATGAGGAACGGACTTGTCCGTGTGCGGCGACTAGCTATCAGCCTTCTTTAGCAGCTTCGGCGGGCTTCGTCTCGGCCGCCTCGCCAGTGCCTTCAGTCGGCGACGCAGCACCTTGCACGCCTGTCTTCTCGCCGATGAGCGCATCTAGCTCATCCTTCAAGCGCGTGCGGCGACGCTCGAGCTCTTGGCGCAGCAGAATCTCGGTGTCTTCCGAGCTGTGCACGATGGTCGGCGTGATGAAGACCATCAGGCTGCGGCGATCGCGGTTCTTGGCTTCATGCGAGAACAGCTCGCCCAGCACCGGGATGTCACCCAGGAACGGAACCTTCGAGTTCGTTTCGATGTCGGAGTCCGTGGTCAAGCCACCGATGACGGCGGTCTGCCCGTTCTCCAACATCATCGTGGTCACGATGGTGCTGGAACGCGTGCGCGGCAAAGCGATGGAGCCTTCCGAACCGCCCGAGCCCACGGTGAACACATCGAACCCCGGAGGCGCGAGCGACGAGTTGCCCGTGCCGGAGAGACTGGTCTCCTTAGGGATGACTTCCATCACGATCTTCTTCGTGCCGGGAATCACATTCGGACGGATGAGCAACTGGAAGCCCACTTCGACGGGAGAGGAACTCGCCTCAGCCACCGACAACTGCAGACCACCGGCTTGGCCTTGCTCGCTCTTCGCTTCGGCGTACCGCACGGTTTCGCCCACGAAGATCGTGGCCTCGGAGCCATCAAGCGCGATGATCTTCGGCGCTTGGATGACTTCCGTCTTGGTGTCACGCTGCAACAAGCGCAGCGTGGCCTGCACCTGCGTGAAGGAGAGTGCACCGAAGACAGTGTCCGGTGTGACCGTGTTGCCGAAGTTCAACGCCGGGTCGGCGAACGGGCCGCCAGCCGGGTTCGGGATCATCCAATCATCCCAACCGCCCGAGCCTTCGCTGAACGGGAAGGTGATCGGGATCTGGCCACCGGTCATCGTGACTTGCGGGCCATTGTCGCCGTAGTCCACACCCAGGTTCAGCACATCGCTGTTGGAGGTGGCCACGAACTTGACGTCGCAGAACACTTGCACCGGCTCGACATCCAGACGCGCGATCATGTCGCGGATCTGTTCATGCACCTGTGCGGTGTCGCGCACGATGATGACGTTCTGTGTCTCGATGTAGTCGAGATCGCCGTTCTTCGTCAGCGCCTTGCCCAAGGCCTGCAGCACGGAGAAGCTCTTGGCCACATCCGTTTGCTGTGCGCCCTTGTTCTGGCTCTTCTCGACGAAGTCCGACTTGATGACGGGCTTGTAGACGCTCTTCGGACGCAAGTAGCGCAACTGGTAGGTGCGCGTGTCCATCTGGTCTTGCAGCGTTTGCGGATCCACGACCCGCAACACACCGTAGCGTTCCTCGACCACCACATAGCCAAGCGTCTTCGCTGTGACTTCCAACGCTTCGCGCCAGGGCACGTTGTTGAAGCGCACGGAGACCGTGCCTTCCACTTCCTTGCCCACCACGACGTTGGCGTTGGCGGCCTTCGCAATGGCGTCGATCACATCACGGATGTTCTCGTTGTTGCTGATGAAGCCGACCTTGTACGGACGGGTGACAGCCAACACGCCACCGGCGCGTTCTTCGACGATGCCGCCCACCTTCTCGGCCACCAGCTCGAGCGCATCGCGCCACGCGATGTCAGTCAACTGGATGGACAGCCGGACACCTGCGAGCGGCTCGCCGCCTTGAGCGTCGAGCACCACGATGTTGGCGCCGGAGCGATCACGCAGGAAGGACACCACGTCCTCGACTGTGCGATCCGCGATGCGCAGATCGACCCGCGCATCCAAGCTTGGAGCTTGGCCGGAGGCGACTGCGGAGAAGAGCGCCAGCGCGAGCGCTGGTGCTGCGAACAGTTTCATGTGCTTCACTCGTTACTCCCTTTATGCGGGTCCACGCCCGCCGCTTCCCTCGTTCATTCCCCTCGCGACCCCCCTCAGAGTCGGCGAGCGAGAACCACACCCCTAAAGACGAACTCCACTTCCTCGCGCGTGATTCCATGCACGACGAGTTCGTCCCCAACCGCGTCTCCAACGGAGACAGAACGGCCGTTGATCGTGGCCACAGGATCGTGACCATCAATGATCACCACTGCGCCGATGCGCAGCGTGAGCTTGTCGAAGTCGACGACTGCGCGTGCTTCGTAGATGAGGTCCTGCAGACGCTGGACCAACACCCCGCGCACGGGATCTGCCGCGAGCGGCTCGACCTTGTCATCGACTGCCTCCCAGGCTTCCATCGCTGCTTGCCAGCGTCCGACGGCGACATGACCTTCGATTTCGCTGACGAGAGTCTTCAACTGGGCTTCGCTGGGGCCGCGACCGGCCACATCCGGCGAAAGTTCAGCGCGCACCGCATTGACCACATCGATGACCTCCAGCTGCAAGCGGCGTTGCGCTGGGACATAGACGATGGAACCTTCGGCTTGCAGCGTGCGCACATCCGCTTCGAGCTGGCCGACCAGCGTTTCGAGCTCGGTGCGTGCCGTCATCTCGGCGATGACATGCTCCGAACCGCGCCACACACGCGCCGCATTCACCATGGCAACCGCGCGCGCGATGAGCTCGCCAACCTTCTCGGTCTGGACTTGCACCGAAAGTCCCGACTCAACCTCAGGCTGCACAGGTGTGCGCGGATCCACGAAGGGATCGCGACGACCGCGCGCACCACGCCACGAGTAGCTCGCGACCGTAATCTGCTCTTTGCGACGCTCGATCTCGCCCACGAGCAGCTCGCGCTTGCCTTCTAGCCCTTCGATCTTGACGGGCTTGGCGTCCTTCTTCGGTTCGTAGACATAGGTCTCGACATCGACCGTGACTTGATGGCCGGCCACGCCGTCCTTCTCCAGTTCGGTGCGGCGCGCTGCCTGCAAGCGGAAGGTCGGCACGTTCATGAAACGGCTGTGACCTTCGACCATGTCGAGGAAGTCCAGAAACTGAAAGGCATCGCCTTCGAGCGTGATCGTGTACGCGACGCGGTCAAAGTCCGTCGCCTTCTTGCGACCGGCGACTTCCGTGTTCTTCTTCTTCAAGCCCGAGATGCGCACTTTGGCGTCTTCGGAGAAGCGGTTGAGTGTGCGCACGAGGTTGTTCACATCGTCCTCATCGGGCAACACGCGCTTCATCTCGTCCGAGAGTGCGCGCAACACGATGACTTCACGCTCGACCTTCGGCAGACCGGACACGCGCTTGCGCGCATCTGCAATCTCGCTCGTCAAACTCACCGCGCGCGCCTGGGCTTCCAACACGGATTCGCGTTGGAACCAAGCACCAGCACCCAGGCCACAGGCCAAGAGTGCTCCGCCAGCAACCAGCGACAGGAACAACTTCTTCTCGTTCACTTGGACTCCTTAGGTGCAGCTGCGGGTGCCGGCTTGGCTGCCTTGGGACCAGCGGACTTCTTGGCGCTACCCGAGCGCTCTTCCGCCGTCTTGATCTTCATCGTCAAGGGGAAGGACCACACCTGACTCGGAACGAGGTCTTTGTCTTCCGTGGACTGTGAACCCTCGGGATCAGCAGGCGCATGGAAGTCGTTGACGAGTTCCGCTGCGGCCACATCGTCTAGGAAGTTGGCCACCTGAGCGAACTTCTCGGAACCTGAATGACCCGATGCACGCAGCTCGCCAGCTGTCTTGGCACGCGCATCAGCGGTGCGCGTGACTTGCATGTCGTCGAACCACACGAGGTGGCGACGATCACGATCACCCTTGTCGACGACATCGATGAACTCGTCGAGCTTGCGCGTCCAACCAATGCGGTTGGCGGCGATACCAGCCAAGGCCTCTTCGCGTGCCTTGTGCTCGCGCATCTCACTTTCCAGCGCTTTGAGATGCTCCGTTTGCGGGCGCAAGCCTTCGAGCTCGAGCTCCTTCGCTGCGATGTCCGCATCCGCTTGCACTTGCGCACCGAAGGCCTCGAAGGCCCACCAAGTGCCCACGCCAGCGTTGATGGCAACAACGGCCGCGAGCGCAGCCACAAGCTTGACCGGCGTGCGCGTTGCGGCGCGCTGGTCAGCAGGAAGCAAGTTGATCCGGATCATGCGGCACGCACCCTCGATGCCAGGCCCACGGCGACGGCAAGCGTCGGGGTCCAGCGGCCCAGTTGTTCGACATCCACGCGCGATTCATCGACGCGCAAGCCCTCCAGCGGGCTCCACCAGCGCACAGGACGCTGCACGGCAAGTTCCAGTTGTTCGCGCGTACCGGCACACAGCGCACCACCACCCGACAACAGCACTTCGTCGACCACAACTCCTTCGTGGTGTTCCACATACTCCAGCGACAACGCCAACTCATTGGCGAGGTCTTCGAGCACAGGTGCTGCTGCAGCGGCTACTTGTTCATCCGATTCGCCCGAACGCTTGGTTTCTTCGGCTTGTACAGGATCGAGCGACAGACGGCGCGCCACTGCAGCCGTCATGTCCGTTCCACCGATCGGGATCTCACGACTGAAGCGCGTACGCCCATTCGCCAACACATGAATCGAAGTGCGCACAGCACCCACATCGACGAGCGCTACAGCACCACGCGGCGTACCGTCTGCTTCCGGCGGTGCGCACAACTCCCACGCGTTCGCCAGTGCGAACAGGTCCACATCGATGCACTCAGGTGCCAGTCCCAGCGAACGCACTTGCGCCACACGCTCATCCACCAACGAATTGCGCGCCGCGGCCAACAACACGGTGCGTGTCTTGGCTTCGGGCTCAAGAGCATCGAGTGCCTGGCAATCCATGCGGCACTCATCCACATCGAAGGGCAAGTACTTGTCGGACTCGAAGCGAATCGCAGCACGCAGCTCGTCGTCTGACATGGGCTGCATAGGCACATAGCGCACAACGGTTGATGGTCCCGCCAAGGCGGCGGCCGCGCGGCGAGCCTTGAAACGCCCTTGTTTCATCAACTCAGGCAACACATCGGCTGCTGTGCTACCAGCTGGAATCTCCATGTGCGCAAAGCCGGTGATGACCGGCTCAGGCCCATGCAAAGTGATCTCGACTGCCTTGACGGCAGAGGAGCCAACATCAAGGCCAAGCAGAGTGCGGTTGCGTCGCCAGTACAAGTCGTTGTCCCCCAAGTGCGCGGTGCGTGTGCAGGAGCACAGCAACCCCCGCTTGGGGAAAGGAATCGGATCTACGCGGTGCAGATCCTGAGTGCAGGCGTGTTTTTGCGCCGAATGGGAAGGAACTTCCCGCTGTGCTGGCTCTTCTGTGCGGGCCCCGCTTTGCTAGCGCGGTGCGGACCTACAGCTCAGTCCAACTCGCCAAAACCCGACTCAACCAAGGCCACAAGCGCATCCACCAGGTGCTGGGCATCCTCGCCCTCGGCACGCAGGTTCAACTCGGCCTCGACGGGCGCACCCAAAGTCATTAGTGAAAGGATGCTCTTGCCATCGACCTCATTGCCCCCACTCTCCACGCGCAAGGTGGACTTGTGGGCTTGGGCGATGGTCACGAAGGCATGACAAGGACGCGCATGCAGCCCTGCCGCGTTCTTGATGCGCACTCGGCGCTCGATAACCATGCCTCCCATGAGGCGCGGATCATAGCAGCCGCTATCAACAGGCCCAAATACAAGCGAACGGGGCCGCAGAACGGCCCCGTTCGCGTTACACGACCAAGTCGCGGACTAGTGCGGCTTCGACAAGCGTTCGCGGCGGCGCGCCACGAGGTGCTTCTTGAAGTGACGCTCTAACAGGCGGTCCAAGCGCGCGACAGCTTCGTCGAGCGCACTGCCTGCATGATCCGAACGAGCGTCCACTACAAGGACAGCGCCATGGCCCACAGAGGCGACGAGTTCCACACGGTGCTCCGCGTGGACACGCTCCAACATCGCCTTGAGGGAAATGACACGATCAGCGTAGTGGCGCAGCGAAGCGAGTCGTTCCTCGCAATGCTCGCGGACCATGGCCGGGTAATCGTGGTGCAGGACGGACACGTGCAGTTGCATCAGGATCCTCTGCGGTTCAGCGTTTAGACCGAACCTCTACCGACAGTTGGCTGAGAGAGACGCGGACCACGGCGTCCCGAGGTGGGGCGTCGGACTCGTCCTCTGGTGCGATCATCGCACCGTGCGCCCAAGTGCGAAAGCCACCTCGGCGCATTTCCCGTTTCGGCCACTAGGCCTGCGTAGCCGAAGCGAAATCGGCCTAGTCAAAACAACCCGGAGGTGCGTATTTGGATGCACCTTTGGCTCCGGGGCCTACGAACAACGGCTGATCGTACAGCACACTGACTAGGTACAGCCCTTGCGGCGGAGCCGTGGGCCCCGCCTCGTTGCGCGCACGCTGCTGCAAGGCACGCGTTACACAAGCTGGATCGCGATGGCCCCGCCCCACATCTAAGAGCGTGCCTGCGATGGTGCGTACCATGTTGTAGAGGAAGCCATCGCCCTGCACGACGAAGAAGAAGCGGTCGCGTCGCGCCACGATCTTCAAGCTGTGGATCGTGCGGATGTGATCCTTGCGCGGTGAACCTGTGTTGCCAAAGGCCGTGAAATCATGCTGTCCCAGCAGCAGCCGTGCCGCGCTACGCATCTTGTTGAGGTCGAGCGGCCACGGAATGTAATGCGTGTAGGGGCGCATCAACGGCGGAGGAAAGCGCGTGGTCACCACGTGGTACATGTAGCGCTTGCCGCGTGCATCGAAACGCGCGTGAAAGTCGTCGTGGCATGTCTCCAACTTGGGCACCGACAAGCCCTCGCCAGCGTGGGCATTCAGCGCATGCCGCAAACGATCGTCAGGCAAATCGCACGCCAAGCGAGCGTGTGCGACTTGTCCAAGCGCGTGCACACCTGTGTCGGTGCGTCCCGCGCCGTGCACGACCACCGTCTCGCCAGTGATGGCGAGAAAGCACTCCTCCAAACGCTCTTGCACGGAGGCAAAGCCATCTTGGCGTTGCCAGCCAAAGTAGCGTGAGCCATCGTAGGCCACTTGAAAGCGGACGGTGCGCATAGCGGTAGCGCACAGGATAGCGAGTGCGTGCCTTGCGTGTCCCTAGCCAGCACAACGGCGCCGATACGAAGTCGGGATGCCTAGTTCCTCGCGCCAGCGCGCAATCGTGCGGCGTGCAGCTTGGAAGCCACGCGCTGCCAAACGCGTCACCAACTCATCATCCGAGAGCGGCTGACGCGGATCCTCGGCCTTGATCAACGCGGCAAGTGCATCGCCCAAGGACTCGCGTGCACGCGTGGTGTCGCCGCCGGCAGCAACTTGGAAGAAGCGACGCAGCGGCAAGATGCCAAACGGAGTTTGCACGTACTTGCCTGCAACGGCGCGAGACACGGTGGAAAGAGCCACACCCAAAGTTTCAGCGACTTCGCCCATCGACAAGGGTGCTAGCTGCGTCAATCCGCGGCGCAGGAAGGCATCCTGACGCACAAAGACCTCGCGAGCGACAGCTAGCAATGTGCGGCGGCGACTTTCCAACGCTGCAGCCAGATCGCGCGTTTCCTTCAGTTGTGCCCCGAGGAACTTACGCACCTGCGCATCGTCGCGACGCAGCTCGGCCAAACGCGCGAGTCCAGGCTCAACTTCGACCGAAGGCAGCGCACCATCGCACAGGCGCAACTCAAAGCCGCCCTCCAACTTGGGCTCGACTTCGAGTTCGGGCGTGATCGGTGCTGCGATCGAAACATCCAACGCAGCAGGCGTCAGTTCCAACTGTCCGAGATCCGCCAACAGGTCATGCAGCGTCGACAGCTCAATACCTAGTTCCTTGGCGACGCGCGCATGCTTGTGGGCACCGAGATCTTCCAAGAAGTCCTCGATCAAGCGTGCCAGCAGCTCGTACGAGCCGCGTGTGGGATCCAACTGCAGCAACAGCGCCTCGCGTGCATCGCGTGCACCCAAGCCACGGGGTTCGAGCGACTGCACCAGTGCCAGCGCACGACCTAACTGGGCGTGATCGGGCTCCAGCCCGGCAGCTTGAGCAAGCTGGAGCAACTCTTCGTCGCTGCAGCTCAGAAATCCGCGCTCATCGAGCGCGTCAAGCAAACAGGACACCCAACGCGTCTCAAGTTCGGGCAGATTGCGCAAGGCAAGCTGGGCACGAGCGTCTGCGCGCAGACAGTTGCTGCGATCTTCTAGATTGGCCAACCACTCGGCATGGTCCGCAGTCGCTTGGCGCGCAACGCGCTGCGGGGGACGCACGACCAGGGTGGCGTTGGTCTCGGCCTTGTGGAGCAAGTACTCGTACAGCTCGTCCGGCGGAGCCGCGAGCACCTCCAAGCCCTGCAACTGGCGCGGCTCGAGCACCATGCGCTGCTCGGCGCGTGCAACCTGCGAGGTCGCGAGCGACGGGCTGCGAGGGTGAGGTCCGCGGGGCTTCTCCATACCCAGCGTTTCGGCTGCTTTGGGTAGGCGCTTGAGGGGGCCTTGACCCAATCCCAAGCAAACGACTGGCCATCAGCCCTAAGTGTCAGCCCAATATCACTTAAGGACCGGGCGCCCGGCGGGCCTTCACGACCCGGCGATGCTCCAGCGCGTCCTCCAAAATCCCACGATGGAGAAACTCGATCGCTGTGCCGGCAGGCAAGCCGCGCGCCAAGCGCGTGACATGCAAGTCGTCGCGACGCAACGACTCCAAGGCTTCCAAACACGCCAGTGCGGTCGCCTCCCCTTCCGCATCGGGATCCATGCCCAGGCACACCTCGTGCACTGCGCCGCTGCGGGCACGCTGCACCAGCTTCGGAATGGACAAGTGCCGCACTTCCGTGCCCTCCGCCACATTCAAGGCGCCGTAGAGCACGTGGTAGAGCCCTTTCCACGCGGCTGCGCGCTCCATGGCTTCCACTTGGCGCGGCTCTTCCACCACGAGAATCAAGCTACGGTCGCGCTCGTCATCGCCACAAATGGCGCACGGCTCATGCTCGGTGACATTGCCGCAGACCGAACAGCGTTTGACTTGGGCCACAGCATCATCGATCGCGCGTGCCAAGCCGCGCGCCTCGTCATCGCGCAACACATGGAAGGCCAAACGCTCGGCGCTGCGGCGGCCAATGCCTGGAAAGCGCTCGAAGGCTTGGATCAGCTCTTCGAGTGCACGCGGGTAGGCCATTAGTACAACCCCGGCAAGTTCAACCCGCCGGTGACTTTGCTCAAGCGCTCTTTGCGCACGATCTCACTGCGCTGTTGGGCATTGCGCACAGCTGCTGCGACTAGATCCTCTAGCATGGCCACTTGCGTGGGATCCACGCACTGCTTGTCGAGCTTGATGCGCACGATCTCGCCTTGACCATCCACTTCCGCGCGCACGGCTCCACCACCCGCCACGCCCTCGATACGAGCAGACTTGAGCTCTTGGTTAGCTCGTTCCAGTTCTTGCTGCATCTGCTTGGCCTGCTTGAGCAGGTTGCCCATCTCGCCAAACCCGCTCATGCTCCATCCTCCACGCGGCCTTCGAACTGCCGAGCGACACGCTCCGTCCACTCGTCGGTTTTGCCCTTCATGCTGCTGGCATCCTGCAGATGCACCTCAACCTCACGGCCGAGGATCTTTGTCAAAATTGCCTTACAGACGGCCTTCGTATCTGGATGCAACAACAAAGGCTTCTCGGACTCACGCGGCAACTTGAAACCAATCACCACGCGGCGGGCATCTAGATCGAGCAACTTACCGCGCTCGGCAAACAGCACACCTAGTTGCGGGTGCTGGGCCTGTAGATCTTCCACGAGGCGCGCGTACGCATCCTGTGTACCGCTCAAAGCACCTCGCACCGGCCGCGGTGGGGTCAGCGTGGCGGTCGCGGCTTGCGGAGCCTGCGGCTTCAATACACCCGCTGAAGGCGGCGGTACAACGGGCGGCGGCACGGCCAAAGTAGGCACATTCAAAGCAGGTACGTTCAGGGGGGGCACGGGCCGCGGCACACTGATCTGTGGACCAGCTGCGGGCGCAGATGCCGGTGCAGCCACCAAAGGAATGACAGGAGGAATGACCGGCGGCATCACGGGCGCCACCTTGGGAGCCGCGACACGCGCAGCGCCGTCGGGTTTACTTGACACCACCCCCGTCAAGCGCGCCTCCAGCGCCGACAAGCGCTCGACGATTTGCTGCAACGGCACCAAACCATCGCCACGCGCTAGATCAAGCAGCGTGGACTCCAACACCACCCGCGCGTGCATCGGCATTCGACCGGCGCGCTCGCGTGCCAACAACAACTCCTCAAGGATGATCTGCAGGCGCTCCAACCCCAGGGTCTTGGCACGCGTCATCACAGCTGCACGCCTAGCTGCATCCAACTGCACTTGCTGTGCATCCGCGCCCAGCAAGCCCAACACGAGGTGTGCGCGCACGGCGTCGATCAGCGCACCCAAAAGCTCGGCCTCGCCGCCTTCCCCATGCGGAAGCGCCAGCAACACGCCCGCCCGATCACGACGGAGCACCGCATCCAACACGCGATCGACCAGTTCGCCGCCGGAATCGACAGACAAAGCCTTGGCATCCGCGAGCGTGGGCTTGGTACCCACCAGCGACAGGAGCTGGTCCGCCAAGCTCAGCGCATCGCGCATACCTCCGCGTGCGCGGCGCGCAATCTCCTCGACCACGCCCGATTCGGCGTAAATCCCCTCGCGCTCAAAGACCGTGGTCAAGCGCGCTGCGATCGTCGCCTCGGCCAACGGCGATAGCTTGAGCACCTGCACGCGCGACAACACCGTCTCCAGCACCTTCTGCGGATCGGTGGTCGCGAAGAGAAACTTCACATGCGGCGGCGGCTCTTCCAGCGTCTTGAGGAACGCGTTGAAGGCGCTCTTCGACAACATGTGGACTTCGTCGATGATCCACACCTTGTAGCGCGCACGCATCGGCGCGTAGGCGACTTGCTCCTTGAGGTCGCGCACATTGTCGACCGAGGTGTGCGAAGCGGCGTCGATCTCGACCACATCCACTTCACTGCCAGCCTCGATCCCCAAGCAACGTTCGCACTGCAAGCACGGCTCAATCGTGGGGCCGCGCTCGCAGTTCAACGCCTTGGCAAGGATGCGCGCCGTAGTCGTCTTGCCCGTTCCGCGCGGACCGCAGAACAGGTACGCGTGACCAATGCGCCCTTCGTGAATGGCGCCCTTGAGGACCTGCGTCACCGTCTCCTGACCCACCATGTCCGCAAAGGTGCGCGGACGGTATTTGCGAGCGAGGACGAGGTAGGACATCGTGCTGACTAGTGTACCCAGCCGGTAGTGGCTCCAGCAGGTCGCAGCTAGCAGGCGCGCCAGCGATCGGATCCGGGCACCAAACGCCCAAAACCGCGGCTCTTAGGGCTGCTCCGTTCCCGGCCTGACCCGGTTCGTGCCCGTCCCGTCGCCTGGGACCGGACCCGAGCGCTGGCGCGCCTGCTAGCAGTGAATGGCGGAGAGGGCGGGATTCGAACCCGCGGTGCCGTTTCCGACACACGCGCTTTCCAAGCGCGTACCTTCGGCCACTCAGACACCTCTCCGTGAGAGTGTGTGTTCGTCCAACAAGAAGTTCGGGCGGCAATGGGAGATGGCGGAGAGGGGGGGATTCGAACCCCCGATGCGCTTGCGCGCATGCCGGTTTTCGAAACCGGTGCCTTCAGCCGCTCAGCCACCTCTCCGATGTGTCGCGTCATCGCACGCCGCAGCAGCTAGAACGCGAACCAGCTCGCTTACCTTTCGGCGGTGGGCTCGTCTCTACCTGTGCGCTTCTTGCGAAAGAACTGCTGGAGGAGGTCACGCGCCTCAGCGGCGCCAACCCCTTCCGTGATCTGTGCTCGATGGTTGAGGCGCGGGTCGGAGAGCAGGCTCCCCAGTGACGCGCAGCCACCGAACTTGTCGTCGCGCACCCCCCACACCACCCGCGCCGCACGCGCATGCAACAGCGCGCCGGCACACAGGAAGCACGGCTCAACCGTCGTGTAGACGATCGATCCGGGGATCCGCATCGCCCCCAGAGTGCGGCAGGCCTCGCGCAAGGCGAGGATCTCTGCGTGCGCCGTGGGATCGCGAAGCGTGCGCGTTAGGTTGTGCCCCCGGCCGACCAGCTTCCCGCCGAACACGACGATGGCACCGATAGGCACTTCGTCGAGCGCCTCGGCGGCGCGGGCTTGCTGCAGCGCCAGTTCCATCCACGCGGCATCGGAGTCGCTTGCGCTCATCCTGTTGGGCTCGTGCTGGGGCCGGCGACTGCTGCGCGGGCGGGAGAGGCCAGCGCGGCCGGTCCTTGCGAACCGGCCGCATTGGCTTGGATTGGTACACCCGAGTGGACTCGAACCACTAACCTTCTGATCCGTAGTCAGATGCTCTATCCAATTGAGCTACGGGTGCGTGAGGGCGAAGGTTGTAGCCATCCGCACAAGGCCTGTCAAGGTTCCTACGCCGCTTCCTTCGTCCTGCCCGTTCCCCCAACGCGCGGGGGCGCGTATCTTCGGGTGCATGAGCGCGTCTCCTGCCCACCTGATCCGCCTTGGTGACCTTAGCGACCGTGAGTTGGAGGACCTGCTCGATCTGTCGACGCGTCTGAAGCGCCGGGCGGCTGGCGAGAAGCTGTCTGGCCGCAGTGTGGGCCTGCTGTTTTTCCGCGGTTCGCTACGTACCCGCACCGCCTTCGAAGCAGCGATGCATCAACTTGGCGGCCATACGGTGCACCTCGCAGGCGCGTCGGACTTCTGGGAGCTCGAAGCAGCCGAAGGTCGTGTGATGGATGGCCGCGCGCCCGAACATGTCAAGGATGCTGCCGCGGTGCTATCGACCTATGTAGATGCGCTGGCCATTCGACCGCCTATGGCGGGCCATTCATGGGCTGCGGATCGCCGCGACGAAGCGATCGCGGCGTGGGCCAAGTGGGCGCGCGTGCCGGTGATCAACATGGAAAGCGCCATGTGGCACCCGCTGCAAGCGCTCAGCGACCTGATGACGATGCGAGAAGCGCTGGTCTCGCTGCGCGGCAAGAAGCTCGCCATTGTGTGGACGCACTCCCCCACTCCGGCCTCGCCGGCTGTGGTGCATTCGCTGGTGGACGCGGCCGCGCGTGCCGGCATGGAGGTGCGTTTGGCGCACCCGCCGGGCTACGAGTTGGATGAAGAGGTCACGCGCACCATCGGAGCCCGTGGACAAGCGTACAGTACTTTTGACAGCGCCGCCGCGGCCGTGGAAGGCGCGCAAGTCGTGTACGCGCGCTCGTGGTGGTCGCTGGCCGACTATGGCAACCCGACTCTGTCGGCCTCACGCCGCGCTCGCACGCACAACTGGCGTATCGATGAGGATCTCCTGCGCCGCGGCGCCGAAGCGCGCTTCCTGCATGCGATGCCGGTGCGCCGCAATGTGGAAGTCTCGGATGAAGTCCTTGATGGCGGCCGCAGCTTAGTTGTCGACCAAGCGGCCAACCGCCTGCACGCCACGAAGGCCGTCCTGCTGAAACTCCTGCAAGCCTGATGATTGCCCCCGCATGACTGCCCCCGACTTCGTACACCTCCACGTACACTCCGAGTACAGTTTGCTTGACGGCGCCAACAAGATTGGCGACCTCGTCACAGCCTGTCAGAAGGATGGACAGCGAGCGTTGGCGCTGACCGACCATGGCAACATGTTCGGTGCAATCGAGCTGTACCAAGCGGCGAGCAAGGCCGGAGTGAAGCCCATTGTCGGTTGCGAGGTCTACATTGCGCGCCAGTCGCGCAAAGAGCCGCACAGCAAGGCGAAGGGCAACGGCTATCACCACCTCACGCTGATGGCGCGCAATGCCCAGGGCTACAAGAACCTGCTCAAACTCGCTTCGCTGGCGTATTTGGAGGGCTATCACTTCCGTCCGCGCGTGGACCGTGAAATCCTCGCGCGTCATGCGGAGGGGCTACTGTGTCTGTCCGGCTGCTTGGCTGGCGAGCTGAACCAGCTCTTGCTTGCCAACAAGGAACAAGAAGCACTCGAGCTCGCGACTACATGGCGGGACATGTTCGGTCCCGAGCACTTCTGGTTGGAGCTGCAGCGCAACGGCTTGGAGCTGCAAACCAAGGTCAACGAGGCCATGGTGCGCATCCACCAACGCACCGGGATTCCGCTGGTGGCCACGAACGACATCCACTACTTGCGCGCCGAAGACTGCCAAGCGCAAGACGTGCTGTTGTGCATCAACACCGGCGCAAAGCGCTCCGAGGAGAAGCGCTTCAAGTTCGAAACCGACACGCTGTACTTCAAGACGCGTGACGAGATGGGCGCGATGTTCCGCGACCTACCGGATGCGATCAAAGCCACCATGGATGTGGCCGAACGCGTCGACATGAAGATCGAGTTCGGCAAGTACCACTTGCCGATCTTCACGCCGGAGAACGGGCGCAGTCCCGAGTCGTTGTTCCAAGAGTTGCTCGAGGACGGACTACGCCGGCACTACCCCAACGATGACGGCAAAGCGCGCACGCGTCTGGAGTACGAGAAGCAAGTCATCGGCGAACTAGGATTCGTCTCCTACTTCCTCATCGTGTGGGACTTGATTCGCTGGGCGCGCGACAACGGCATCCCGGTGGGCCCGGGCCGTGGCTCGGCAGCAGGTTCGATGGTGGCGTACTTGCTCGGCATCACCAAGGTCGATCCGCTGCGCTATGACTTGCTGTTCGAGCGTTTCTTGAACAGCTCACGCGTGTCGATGCCGGATATCGACATCGACTTCTGCATGGATGGCCGTGGGCGGTTGCTAGACTACACGCGTCGCCGCTACGGCGATGATCGTGTGGCGCAAATCGTGACCTTCGGCACCATGGCGTCGCGCACGGTGGTGCGCGATGTTGGACGCGTGCTGGATCTGCCGTTGTCGGAGATCGACAAGATCAGCAAGAAGATCCCGACCGGCCCGAACGCGCCTTCCTTGGCGGAGGCCATCGAAGCCGACGAAGATCTCAAGGCACTGCGCAAGGATCGCCCTGAAATCGACGAGTTGTTCCGCATGTCGGTGCCGCTCGAAGGCATGGCGCGCCACATCTCCACGCACGCAGCCGGCGTGGTCATTTCGGACTTGCCGATTGTCGAGTACGTGCCGTTGGCCAAGAACGGCGACGACATTGTGACGCAATGGTCGGCACCGCATCTGGAGGAGCTGGGTCTCCTCAAGATGGACTACCTCGGCTTGCGCACCTTGACGATTCTTGAGAAGTCGTTGCGCAACATCGAGAAGCAAGGTGGTCAGGCACCCGACCTCGACAACTTGCCCGCGGGTGATGCGGTCACCTACAAGCTGCTTATGTCGGGCGACACGCTGGGCGTCTTCCAGTTGGAATCGGACGGCATGCGCAAGCTGATTGCGCGCGTCAAACCCGACTGTTTCGAGGACCTCATCGCCATCCTCGCGTTGTATCGACCGGGTCCGCTGGAGTCGGGCATGGTCGACATGTTCGTGCGCCGCAAGCACGGCCAAGAGCCGATCGCGTACGAGCATCCGTCGATGGAGCCGATCCTGCGCGACACCTACGGCTGCATCGTCTACCAAGAGCAGGTCATGCTCATCTCGAGTGCGCTGTCGGGCTTCACACTGAACGAGGCTGACAACTTGCGCAAAGCGATGGGCAAGAAGAAGCCCGAGATCATGCAGAAGTTCTCGGACCAATTCGTCAGCGGCGCCGTGAAGAACGGCTGCGCTGAAGAGGCCGCCAAGCAGATCTGGGACAACATCCTCAAGTTCGGTGGTTATGGCTTCAACAAGAGCCACTCGACCGCGTACGCCGTGCTGACGTATCAGACCGCGTACTTGAAGGCGAACTTCCGCAGCGCGTTCCTCGCAGCGAACCTCTCGTGCGAAATGTCCAACTCGGCCAAGGTGCGCGAGTTCGTCGAGGACGCCAAGAAGAGCGGCGTGGAGATTCTCGCCCCTTCGATCGAACGCAGCGTGTGGGAGTTCGAACCGGAAGGGCGCTGCGTGCGCTACGGCTTCGGCGCAATCAAAGGTACTGGGCAAAAAGCGGTCGAAGCTTTGGTAGCGGCGCGCGCAAAGTTGCAGGCCAAACAGCAGGCCCCCACCCTGCATAACCTGTGCGCGCAGGTCGACACCAACGAGGTGGGCAAGGTCTGTTGGGAGGCGTTGATCAAGGCCGGGGCCTTCGATCCGTTCGGTCACAACCGCGGCTCGCTGATGGCTGCACTCGCCAACGCCCAAAGCGAAGGCGCGCGTTTCGCCGCCGACCGGCGCGCCGGTCAGGCCTCCATGTTCGGTGCCGAGGAGCCGGCCGAAACGCAGCCCAAGAGTTCGATTCCAGGCATCGACCCCACTAAGGCGTGGTCCAAGGCCGACACCCTGCGCGCCGAGCAAGAAGTGCTGGGCTTCTATCTTTCGGGGCATCCGCTTGAGGAGCGCGCGGGGCTCTTGTCCTTGCTGGCCACGGGGCGCGTGTGCGACCTCGCCGGGCTGAAGGGCGGCGCTGAGGTCACGGCCGCCGGCATGGTGGTTTCCTTGGCCGAAACCACCGTGAAATCCGGCAAGTGGGAAGGCAAGAAAATGGCGCGCCTGCGCCTCGAGGACC
>Ga0208788_1000417_pt1 | contig 21117 bp, 21 predicted proteins | sample Wag4_2014_7_11_3_FD_187363 | JGI IMG/M metagenome (GOLD analysis project Ga0208788, IMG submission 187363) | Fresh water mixed with fracking chemicals microbial communities from Ohio, USA - Utica-2 Time Series FC 2014_7_11 (SPAdes) (version 2) ...
GTTGTCCAAAGCCGACAGGGCCTCATCGGCTGATCCCTTAGATTGCCAAATCGAATCTAGCGGGTTGATGTTCAGTACGTTCACTATACCCAGTACCGCAAAGTATGCCGCTGTTGCCTCTTTCATGCTGTCAGAATCCAAAGCAGAGTTACCAGCTCTAACAGTTTCGTGCAGCACTGCAAGGGCTGAAGGCATATTGAGATCGTCATTCATGGCATCAATAAATTTCTTGGGTAGCGAGCTAGCTGTCCAGGTGGAGCCATCGAGTGCTTTGCTCTCGGCTAATTTGCGACCAGCACGTTGCAAGAAAGAAGCGATTCGTTCAATGGCAGCTTCTGCTTCTTGAATCACGCCTTCGTTGTAATCCAAAACAGAACGGTAGTGGGCAGAACCTAGGTAGTAACGAAGTGCCAATGCATTTGAATCGGTTAGAACATCACTTACCAAAATCGAGTTACCGGCAGACTTACTCATCTTTGCACCGGCAACATTTACCAGCCCGTTGTGTAGCCAGTAGTTCGCGAACTTATGACCCGTGGCGCGAGATTGGGCAAGCTCATTTTCGTGGTGTGGGAAACGAAGATCTAACCCGCCGCCGTGAATATCGAACTGAGTGCCAAGGTACTTAACGCTCATTGCAGAACACTCGATGTGCCAGCCAGGTCTTCCCCTGCCAAACGGCGAATCCCAGGACGCATCCAACGGCTCAGAGTCTTTGTGGGCTTTCCAAAGAGCAAAGTCCCTAGGGTCTTTCTTGCCTCTGGAATCAGCTTCAGTGTCTGCAATTAGGTCATCTTTGGCTTGATTCGTTAGCTCGCCATAGCTTTTCCAGCTACTTGCGCTGAAGAAAACATCAGCTGAGTTCTCGACCTGATAAGCGTGACCCTTGGAAATTAGTAACTGAATGAGCTCAATCATTTCGATGATGTTGCCAGTTGCCCTTGGTTCATAACTGGGTGTTCCGATGTTGATCTTGCGATACGCGCTTGCAAAAGCCTGTTCGCATTCAAAAGCTAGGCCCCACCAAGATCTTTGTTCAGCCTTGGCGTTATCCAAAACCTTGTCATCGATGTCCGTGACGTTTCTAATAAGAGTCACGTCATTACCAAGAAATTGGAACCAGCGAACTAGCTGGTCATATACAAGTGCTGATCGCAGGTGACCTAGGTGAGGCATCGACTGGACCGTGGGTCCGCATAGGTAGATTCCAACCTTGCCTTTTTCTAAAGGTACGAAGTCCTTTAGCGACTGGGTTTTGGAATCAAAGAGCTTCAGGTTCACGAGCCCAAGCCTACCTTTCGCACCAAACTGGTGGCCACAGCCGCCAGCCCCTCGTCGCTTCCTAAAAATCCCATTCCATCCGTGGTGGTAGCTGAAACACTCACCGGAGCACCAATAATGGCCCCAAGATGAGTTTCAACTTCCAATCTTCTTGGTGCAAGCTTCGGTCGATTTCCAATTAGCTGCACGGAAACATTCACTGGCTCAAAATCCTGATCTTTCAATAGCTCAAGTGTCGCCTTCAGGAAAACTTCTCCTGAGGCTCCTGAGTACTCAGGACGGTCTACTCCAAAATTTGAACCTATGTCGCCAAGGTTTGCAGCCGACAGCAAAGAGTCAACAATCGCATGAGAGATAACATCGCCGTCACTGTGACCCTCAAGGGCTAGCTCTCCTGGCCACTCCAAACCTCCAAGATAAAGAGTCTTGGACTTGTCTTCGCTATAGCGATGGGCATCAGAACCAATGCCAGTTCTGGCGTGAGCTAGAAGGTATGTTTGTGCTCGCTCGAAATCCTCGGCGGTAGTGATCTTCATGGCTTGCTCTTCACCTGGGATCATCATGACGGTGCCGCCAATTGACTGAACAAGTGCGGCATCGTCAGTGAATTCTTCTGTTGCACCAACGTGCGCTGCAACCAAAACACCGGCTGGGAACCCCTGCGGTGTCTGGGCGCGAACCAGATCTGATCGCTCAATTGTTTCTTGAATTACGTCGCCTTTGTACCTTTTTATTGTGTCCGCAACGTTCAGTGCTGGAATCACGCCAATCTGGTTTTCAAAAACTGATTCCGCTACCCGATTAAACAAATCAGTGGACGCCAGTGATCTGGCCGAGTCGTGAACCAAAACAATATCTATCCCGCCAGCCAGAACTGCCAAAGACTCAGAAACAGATTGCTGTCTGGTGGCGCCGCCGACAACAACTCGAATATCTACACCTTGGTTAGAAAGCTGCTTTTCAAAGTCAAGGGTCTGAGCTAAGTGCGATTCTGGAACAGCAATAATCAACTGCTTGAGATTCTCAGTTGCGAGCGCGCGGAAAACGCTGTGTTCTAGAAGTGATTTTCCGGCTAGTTCAACGAATGCTTTAGGGGCCTTTGCACCTAGGCGCTCACCCTTACCTGCAGCTAGTAGCACCACCGCTACTGAGCGTTGGGTCATCGTTCTGGGCTTTCCTAGGAAGCCAGAACTTGATCTAGCAAGACACCGGCTTTTTCTTCGTCGGTCTTTTTAGCAAGAGCTAGTTCTGAAACTAGAATTTGGCGGGCCTTAGCAAGCATGCGCTTTTCACCAGCAGAGAGTCCGCGGTCCTGGTCTCTTCTCCATAGGTCTCTGACAACCTCAGAAACCTTGACTACGTCACCGGAAGCTAGCTTTTCTAGGTTGGCCTTGTACCTTCTGGACCAGTTGGTTGGCTCTTCAATAAACTCAGCACGCAACACATCGAAAACCTGCTGAACACCCTTGCGGTCAATAACATCGCGAACTCCAACCATCTCTACGTTGGCGGCTGGAACCCAGATCGTTAGATCACCCTGGGCAACCTTCAGCTGAAGGTACTTTTGGGTAGCGCCACGGATGTTTCGGTTTTTAACCTCTACGATTTTTGCTGCGCCGTGATGTGGATAAACGACGGTTTCGCCAACCTCGAACTTCATGTGTTGGATTCCCTTCAGAAACCACTATTTTACCACAGCTAGGGCCTTTATTACTGCCGTAAACTAGTTGAGAATGCCCAATTAGGAGGATCATTGCTAGTTCGTCGGATCACAATCGCTTTGGCAGCCACAGCCATGACCCTGAGCTTGAGCGCCTGCAGCCTGACCGGCAACGTGGCTTCTTTGGACCCTTACTCCCCGAGCGACGGCCAGCAAGTTGACCTTGAATCTGTGAAGGCTCGTAACTTTATCTACCTTGTAGGCGACAGCGGTCGAGGCTTCTTGATTGGCTCACTAGTGAGCACCTCACCAGCAGACATCCGGGTGAAGCTGCAGTATGTGGACCCAGCAACCGATGAGCGAACCGATGTCTTCTTTGATGTTCCAGCTGGATCCAAAATTGACTTTGGCTATAACGGTAATCCCGCGGTAGAGCTACCGGTTGTTGAGGTTCCAGGTCAGACTGCAAAGTTCTTCTTGTTAGAAAGCGACAGCATTAGCGGAACAATCCAAGTGCCAGTTTTGGATGGAACCCTATCTGAATACCAAATGCTGCTAGAGCAGCTAGAAGCCCAGCAGCCAAAGGAATCCGAAGAGAACTAAACTTCGAGCTTGTAACCTAAACCTCGAACGGTCTGGATGTATTTTGGCCTAGCAGGATCTTCTTCAACTTTTGAGCGCAGTCTCTTGATGTGAACATCCAAGGTCTTCGTGTCTCCAAAGTAGTTTGATCCCCAGACGCGATCAATAATCTGACCTCGGGTCAAAACGCGATTCACGTTCTCCATCAATAACTCAAGGAGTTCAAACTCCTTTAGTGGCAAAGTTAGTGCATTTCCATTTAGTGTCACGACGTGACGATCAGAATCCAAGCGAAGCTCACCAGCAGTCAATACAGACCCAATTGTAAGCGGGGGCTCCACTTGCCTTCTGAGGACAGCTTTGATTCTTGCAAGTAGCTCCCTAGTTGAGTAAGGCTTGGTGATGTAATCGTCTGCTCCGATTTCCAGACCGACAATCTTGTCAATTTCAGAGTCTTTCGCGGTGAGCATGATGATTGGAACATTAGAGCTTTGTCTAATCTGTTTGCAAACCTGGTTACCATCAATTTTTGGAAGCATGAGATCCAAAAGGATTATGTCAGCACCTGCTTTCTCAAAGACCTGAATTGCTTCTTCGCCGTCTACTGCGATCGATACGTCGTGGCCCTCTTTTTCGAGGAAAAACACCAGCGCCTCCCGAAGGGACTGCTCATCTTCAACAACCAAGACTTTGGCCATTACTTTCCTTCCCTAACTAGGTCGATGGTGCCAGTGGCTGGGTCTGAGGCTGTTGCTAGCGGAACTCGGAGGGTGAAAGTCGAGCCAACCCCCACCTGGGAGAAAAGCTTTACCTCTCCGCGGTGAATCTTGGCGACGTGCTTGACGATGCTAAGACCAAGGCCGGTGCCTCCGGTTTCTCTTGACCTCGAGGGATCGGCTCGGTAGAAACGTTCAAAAATTCTCTCCTGATGCTCTGGGGAGATTCCAGAACCTGAGTCTGTCACCGCGATTTCAGCAATCGAGTCTTTAGTGCTGCAGCCAATTCCAACACTGGTTCCCTGATCCGAGTAACTGATTGCATTTTCAACAAGATTCTTTACCGCGGTGATCAACATTTCTTTGTTTCCAAAAACCTCGAGTGGTGGAGCTTGTTCAGTTACTAATCTAATTTTTCTATTTGCCGCAAGCTGTTCGTTTCGATCAATTGCCTCCGCAACAACCTCATTGAGGTCAATGAGCTCGGCGTCAGCAATTACCTCTTCAGATTGAAGCCTAGAAAGTTTGATGATGTCTTGTACCAAAAAAGTAAGCCTGCTGGATTCCTTGTTCAAGCTGGATGCAAACTTCGCAACAGCAGCACGATCGTCTCCAGCTTCTTGGATGGCTTCCGAAAGCAGCGCAATTGCACCGATAGGTGTTTTCAATTCGTGCGAGATGTTTTCTATAAAGTCACGTCTTGTTTTGTCTAGTCGAATGTCGCTGCCTCGATCCTCTAGAACCAATACAACGTAGTCGCCCTCAACCAACTTCGCCTTTGCTGCTACGGACACTTTTTCCTTAGCTAGGCCCACTCGCAAGATTCCTTCGAAGGATTCAATTTCTGATCCAGACCTGGCACGTTGAGAAAGTTCAATGAGCTCACCGTGAACAAGCAATCCCCGGGAGACCAGACCGTAAGATTCAGCCCAACTGTTCGTCCCAACTACCCTGTTTGAACCTTCGACGACAATTCCTACGGAACCCATTAGCTCCAGAACTTCCGCAACGAGATCTGGGATGGATAGCTTCGATTCACTGGACTTTGATGAACGCCTGCTAATAATCCAGCCGAGCGCGGTTCCTAGAATCAGAATCAGCAAACCGCCGAGAATGATTGCCGCAAGACCCAATGTGTTCACATTGTTAACCATATGACCCGCGAAAGCGGTCAAAGTGCCAAAAACCTCGAAAATAGAGGTAATTTTGAACTAGGTTTGGTGTTTATTTGGCTCCCGTTAACCAACGGGTGGGATATTCACTAAGTAAATCAAAGAAGGGAAACATCGATGCGCGAGGTATTCCAAAGTGAACTGCTCGAGGTTCAGGAGCGCCTGGTCGACATTTCTCGTTCCGTAGTCACAATCCTTGAAAAAGCCACTGACGCTTTCCTTACCAACAACGTTTCCCAGGCCGATCAGGCCCTTGAGATTTCGGACGCTAATGAGGATAAGGCTCTGGCCCTGGATGAACTTGTAATCAAGATCTTGGCCCGCCAGTCCCCAGTGGCCAGAGACTTGAGAGTGCTGGTGTCTGCACTGCGAATCAGCGCAAGCTTGGAGCGCATGGGCGCTCTTGCCTGCCACCTAGCTTCCATAGCCCGTTACCGCTTTCCGGGTTCTGCTGTTCCTGACTCTTTGAGAAAGACCTTCGAAGAGATGAGCGCACTGGATATACAGCTAGCAAAGAAACTTACAGAGGTTCTGCAGAATGCAGACGTCGATTTGGCTAGAGCTATTCAAGCTGAAGACGAGAGAGTTGACGAGCTGCACCGCAGCGTCTTTGAAGTAGTCCTTTCAGACAACTGGAAAGAAAACGCAATGTTTACAGTGGACGTAACTTTGGCAAGCCGCTACTTCGAGCGCTTTGCAGACCACGTCGTAGACATCTCAAGCAAAGTAACTTACCTAACCACCGGTGAGTGGCACGAGACCGAATAGTTCTTTACTTTTTGCCTTGGTTGGCAACAGCGGCCTGACCAGCGGCTGCGGCTGCAGGGTCTAGATATTCTCCACCTTTTACAACTGGCTCGAAGTTAGCATTCAGTTTGTACAGCAAAGGCATGCCGGTTGGAATGTTTAGATCCGCGATGTCTTCGTCGGAAACCCCATCAAGTAGCTTCACAAATGCGCGCAGTGAGTTTCCGTGAGCGGTAACCAACACGGTTTTACCGGCTCCAAGATCTAATTTGATTTCTTCCCAGATTGGAAGGAATCTAACCAAAACATCTTTGAGGCATTCGGTCCGAGGAAGATCGCTCCCTAAATCCTTGTAACGCTTATCGCCTGACTGGGAGTACTGGTCCCCATCCTCTATTGGAGGTGGTGGAACATCAAAGCTTCTGCGCCAAAGCTGAAATTGCTCTGGGCCATAGGTCTCCAGAGTCTGAGCCTTATCTTTGCCCTGCAAAGCTCCGTAGTGACGCTCATTTAGTCTCCAAGAACGCTTGACGTCAATCCAGCCTCGATCGGCGGTGTCCAAAGCGATGTTTGCGGTGTTGATGGCTCGCTTTAACAAAGAGGTGTAAAGAAGATCTGGCTCCAGGCCTGACTCGGCGAGCAGTTCTCCTGCCCTTTTTGCTTCTTGCCTGCCCTGGTCACTTAGATCAACATCAACCCAACCAGTGAATAGGTTCTTCTGATTCCAGGTGCTGTTACCGTGGCGGAGCAAAATCAGTGTGTGTTGAGTAGTCATTATTCTCCAAGTTTAGGCGCTTTGCTTGCGCCACCTAGTTTGAGTCGAGGAAGTTTAGGAACCTCAACCACCTTGCCGGCTGACTGCGGAACAATAATCTCCTGAGTAGCGGCAATCATTCCCCCGCTAGAGCTGACTTCTAGTGACGCATCCTCAGCTACTGAGCGAGAGATAACCGCCAAAGCAATCGGGCCCATTTCAAAGTGCTGCGCGGCAGAGGTTATTTTCCCAACAACTTTCTCTTGCCCAGAGACTCGAACCTCGTCTCCAACATCTGGAAGTGAATGCTCCGAGCCATCCAAGTGCAAGAAAGTCAGTCTTCGTGGCGGATGACCGAGGTTGTGAACTTTAGCTACCGATTCTTGACCTCGATAGCAGCCTTTGGATAGATGTACAGCAGTTGATAACAAATCCAATTCATGCGGCAGTGACTTTTCGTCAATTTCTGATGCGGCAAGCGGGCGTCCTGCAGCTACACGAAGTGCATCAGCTGCCATGGTTCCAGAAAGATTGACCTGACCCAATCCATTGTCAACTTCGCTTGATTCAACTAGCTGCTCGAACCACGAGTAATCTACTTCCCTAGTCGAGTATCGATACCCACCGAGGGTGACACCTGGCCATCCATCTTTCCAGACCATAGGTTGAGAATTTGAAACAAAGGCCAGCTCTGGCTTTGGTTTAGTGGACCCCACAAGAGCAAAATCGGCGGAGCGATCAGTTAGCTCGACTTTCATTCGAAACACCATCTTGGTTAGCCAATCAAGAAGTGGTGCGGTGTTTTCCTTATTCACCATCAGCCAAGTTGTTTCGCCATCGTCGATTACTTTGATTTGCTGTTCGATGTGACCCTGTGGGTCAAGTAGCAATGCTTCGGCGGATTCGCCAGGTTTGAGGTTCTTGAGGTTTTGACTGAGCAGTGAATGTAACCAGGTCAATCGATCCGCACCAGACACAGAAATGATTCCGGCTGGATCCATCAAGCACACCGAATCGCCTTCGAACAGGCTGCGCTGCTCAATCATTGGATTGCCATAGTGCTGTTTTACCTGCAACTACTTGGCCCTTTCGAGTCTGGCTGAAGCATGAGATGCCATTGGGTTTCCAAGGGCTGCGATATCCCAAACCCATAGCAGCGCACCCTCGACTAGACCAAACATCCGAGTTGCAGCTCGATAGTCTTTCGATGACTGCGATCTCAAAACCGCATCGGTTGCAAGGTCTACTCGAGCTCCTTTGATTTGGCCGATGTATAGCTCGCTTATTCCACTCGGGTGCAAAATCGAAACTTCAATGTCGAACCCGCCGTCTTTGTTTCGAAGAGTCTCGAGTTGCTCGTGCGTAGTAATTGACTTAGCGCCAGTTCCTGGAAGAAGTCCTGGCCCGTGATCAGAAGACTCTGGGGTCTTTGCTAGTCGCCAAAAGCCGACCTCGGTTGGGAGTGAAGTTCCATCGCTAAGGGTGGATTTGGAGACATAGCCCAGGACAGATTGATTGTCGTAGGAAAACTCAACAGATTGAGTAAATTCCTGTTCAGCTTTGTCAGCGTTGTGAGTGTAGGAAATGACTCCCGAACCGGACCACTTTCCTACCAGGAAGGCGAAGGGGGTTAGTTCCAGGGGTAAGCCCTCTGGCACAACCAACAACTATTTTTGTCCTTTAAATAATTTGTATAGAACCAAAATAGAAACTGATCCTATGGCTAAAGACGCCAGTACCAAGAGGCCCGTGAAGAAGATTTCAAGTGCAAGCATGTTTCTAGTCTAACTTGCCAAAAACACGTAGGCAGTAGCGATGGCCAGGATCAGATAGCTTCCGCCGCCCACGTACACGAGCTTTCGAACAATGCCCTCAGGCTTGGCCCGAAATAGGTGATACAACGAGACCAAGGCAACTGAGCCAGCAAGGATTGTGCCGAACCACTCTGGAGCAGTTAGTGCCACCTGGGATGCGATTGCCCAAACAGCAAGCAAGGCAACAATCACCCAGATGCTTAGGATTTGACCCCACTGTTTGGACATATCTCAATCATGCCTTAGCTACCTGCCGTGCGGGCTAAACTTGGCACAAAGATTTAGGGTGTGAGATGGCACAGCTACTGGTTTTGACCTCGGCGTCAGAACAAGTTGCCCTGCCTGCCCTATCGCTTCTAAGTCATCGTGTTAGATACATACCCGCGGAACCCGCCAGTCTGGTCAGTGCCCCAGAGCATGACCTTGTCTTTCTTGACGCCAGAAAAGACCTTGCTTCAGCAAAAGCTATGGCGCGAGTTCTCGTGTCAACTGGAATCTCCACACCGCTGATTGTTGTTTTGGCTGAGGGTGGACTTGCTGCGATGAATCACGAGTGGGGGTCGAATGACATAATTCTTGACTCCGCAGGTCCAGCGGAAGTTGAAGCACGTATTCGACTTGCACTAGCAAAGTATCGTGCAGAAAAAGACGTCAACACAATAAATGCATCGGGTGTGGTAATCGATGAGTCCAGCTACTCGGCAAAAGTTCATGGTAAGCCACTTGATTTGACCTATAAAGAATTTGAATTGTTGAAATTCCTTGCTCAGCACCCAGGCAGAGTCTTTTCGAGAGATCAGCTATTGAGTGAAGTTTGGGGTTATGACTACTTCGGTGGGAGCAGAACAGTTGATGTCCATATTCGAAGGCTTCGGGCCAAATTGGGAGACTTGGAAGGGCTAATTTCTACTGTTCGAAATGTGGGATACCGCTTTAACCCAACAGATTCGGACCTTGTAGACGCTTAGTTCAAAAAGATTTAACCAACAGGACAGCTAGCCGTGTCAATATTGGTTTATGTCCGAAGAAACCATGGCTATTACCCTGCCCGCCTCACCCGATGGTCTGTTGCCCGATCGCTACCTGGATCGTGAGCTCAGCTGGCTGGCATTTAACCGTCGTGTTCTAGAAATGGCCGAGGACAGCGGGATTCCGCTTCTTGAACGAGTAAATTACCTAAGCATTTTTGCTTCCAACATGGATGAGTTCTTCATGGTTCGAGTCGCTGGCCTTCAGCGTCGACTGGCAACTGGACTTGCGGTTAGAAGCCCGTCTGGTTTATCTCCAAAAGAAGTTTTGAGCAGCATTTCTAAAGAAGCCCATGAATTGCAACTTCGCCACGCACACCTGTTTCTTGACGTTATTGAACCTGAGCTAGAGCAAAACGGGATTCATCTAGTTCGCTGGCCAGAACTTCGAGACGATGAAAAAAAGCATCTGCAGGGCTTTTTCGAAGATCACATTTTTCCAGTTCTAACTCCACTAGCAGTGGACCCAGCTCACCCCTTTCCATACATCTCTGGACTTTCATTAAACCTTGCAGTTATTCTGAAGAAGGCCGGCAGTCCAGGCGAGCACTTTGCGAGAGTAAAGGTGCCTCCCCTGCTTCCAAGATTTGTTTTGATTCCAGCCATGGATGACACCTCGGAGGTGCGCTACGTTCCGCTCGAGGATGTAATCGGGGAATTCATCTCTTTGTTGTTCCCTGGAATGGAAGTAGTTCAACACCACAATTTCCGAGTAACCAGGAACGAAGACTTAGACGTAGACGAGGACGAGGGAGAAAACCTTCTACTGGCTCTGGAAAAAGAGTTACTCCGCAGAAGATTCGGTCCCCCTGTTCGACTTGAAATTGCCGATGACATGAACCCCCAGGTCCTTGAGCTACTTGTTAGAGAGCTAGATATTTCTAATCAAGATGTCTACACCTTGCCTTCACCTCTGGATTTAACAGGTTTGCAGGACATCGCATCACTACCTAGACCTGAACTTCGCAATCGACCACACCAGGTACTTACCAACAGATACCTTCGCCCAAGAGACGACGAAGAACTGGATATCTTTAGCGTTCTAAAAAAGCGTGAGCTTTTGGTGCATCACCCCTATGAGTCTTTTTCGACTAGCGTCCAGGAATTTCTCGAGCAGGCAGCGCAAGACCCAGATGTATTGGCTATCAAGCAAACCCTTTACAGAACCTCTGGTGATTCACCGGTTGTTGATGCCCTGATTCAGGCAGCACAGGCTGGCAAGCAGGTATTGGCTCTAGTTGAGATCAAGGCACGCTTTGACGAGCAGAACAACATCACCTGGGCCAGAAAGCTCGAACAAGCCGGAGTCCACGTTGTCTACGGAATGGTTGGCCTAAAAACTCACTGCAAGCTTGCACTCGTAATCAGACAAGAAGCTGGCCAACTAGTTCGCTACTGTCACATCGGAACCGGAAACTACAACCCAAAAACAGCAAGGGTTTACGAAGACTTTGGTCTACTAACTTCTAGGGAAGAAGTTGGTCAGGATCTAACCAAGCTGTTCAATCACCTTTCCGGTTACGCTCCAGAGGCGAAGTTCAAGACTCTCCTGGTTTCTCCAGTAGGGGTGCGAGAAGGTCTAACGGAGCTCATTGACCAGGAGATCGCGCATCACACAGCTGGCAAAACCACAGGCATTGATATCAAGGTCAACGCGCTGGTTGATGAGGGAATAATTGACTCGCTCTATCGAGCCTCTCGCGCTGGAGTTCCAGTGCGCGTCTTGGTTCGAGGAATGTGCGCTCTGAAGCCAGGAGTGAAGGGCTTATCTGAAAACATTCGAGTGCGCTCCATCTTGGGACGTTACCTTGAGCACAGTCGTGTTTTTAGGTTCGAAGGCGGCGGCGATTCAAAAATCTATATCGGTTCTGCCGACATGATGCATCGAAACCTAGACCGCCGTGTTGAGGTGCTAGTTCGCCTAATTGAACCTGAGCACATCGACCGCACTCAAACTATGTTCTCGCTAGCCATGGCAGACGATGTTGCTGGTTGGGATCTTGATCCAGATGGCAAGTGGATTAGGAAGCAGTTTGATAGCTCGGGTGTTGCCCTTGGAGACTTCCAGGATGCTGTGATGCGTTCCATAACCGCACGCCAGGTTAGCTAGTTTCGTGGATGTTTACGCTGCGGGAGCAGTTTGCTGGCGCGAGGAAAAGAGCAGCCTCTTGGTTGCCCTTGTTCATCGCGTTAGGTACAAGGACTGGACTTTTCCAAAAGGAAAAGTAGACCCCGGCGAGACACTTGCCGAAACGGCTGTCCGTGAAATCAAAGAAGAAACTGGGCTAAAGATAAAGCTCGGTGTTCCACTCCAGACAATGACCTACCCTCTCGATAAATCCAAGAACAAAATAGTGCACTACTGGGCAGCCAGAGTAAGCGATAAATCTCTTGCAAGCTCCAAGTTCAAACCCAACGAGGAAATCTCTGAAGTTGTATGGGTCAAAGCAGATGATGCTTTTTCCAAACTGAGCTATGTGCACGATCGAGAGTTACTGCAAGAGCTTTTAGAACTAAGAAAAAGTGGGATGCTCAAGACAAAGCCGCTAATCATTCTCAGGCACGCTGCGGCTACTCCACGAGCTGACTACGTGGGTGAAGATGGCAAGAGACCACTGCTTCCTGATGGCAAGAAACAGGCCAAGGAATTGATACGTCTATTGAGTGTATACGGACCAAAAAGAGTGTTTACGAGCCCTTGGAGAAGGTGCCGAGAAACAATCGGCCCATACGCCAAAGCGCACCGATACAAGCTCATCGAGCGAGGCGAGCTTTCAGAAATGGGCAATGCAAAAGGCCCAGCAAGAACTGCCAAGGTTGCTAAGCAGTTGTTTCAAGACGCAAGATCTTCAGTACTCTGCACGCACCGGCCAACTTTGCCAACAATTACCGAGATTTTGGCAAGCTACGCAGAGCCTGCTTTAGCAAAATTGATTCTCGAGGCCAAGACATTGAAGCCAGCGGAGTTTGTGGTTCTTCACCTAACTACATCTGGGAAAAAGCCAAGACTTGTTGCTGTTGAGCACCAGAGTCTGTCCGACCGCCTCTAACCAAATCTTCCGGAGACGTAGTCCTCAGTCTGTTTTTCCTTGGGGTTTGAAAAAATGTTGTCTGTTCTGTCGTACTCAATCAATTTTCCGGGAAGTCCAGTGTCTGCAATTGTGAAAAACGCCGTCATGTCTGAAATTCTTGAGGCTTGCTGCATGTTGTGAGTTACGATCACGACAGTGAATTTCTCTTTTAGCTCAATAGCTAAGTCTTCAATAGCAGCTGTTGAGATCGGGTCCAAAGCACTTGTTGGTTCGTCCATCAAAATGACTTCAGGTTCAACCGCGATTGCCCTCGCGATACAGAGTCTTTGCTGCTGACCACCAGAGAGGCTTGAACCTGGTCTATCAAGTCGATCTTTGACCTCATTCCAAAGGTTCGCGCCCTTAAGCGCCTTCTCGGCAAGAGCATCGGCATCCGATTTTGACATTTTGTTGTTGTTTAGGCGGTATCCCGACAAGACATTTTCTTTGATAGTCATAGTTGGAAATGGGTTTGGTCTTTGAAATACCATTCCGACTTGGCGTCTGACTTTTACAGGGTCTACGGAGGGTGAGTAAATATCCTCACCGTTCATCGTCAGCTTACCTTTCACATAAGCACCTGGAATAACTTCGTGCATGCGATTCAGGGTTCGAATCAGGGTCGACTTTCCACATCCAGAGGGGCCGATGAAGGCAGTGATGGAGTTGGGTTCAATGACCATGTTTATATCCTCTACGGCAAGAAAGCTGCCGTAGTAGACATTGAGTGAGCTCAGCTCTATTCGCATTGACATGGTGTTATCCCTTCGGTGAGAAGTACTTGGAAACTAGGCGGGCAATAATGTTCAAAATCATGACGATAAGCATCAAAACCAGGGCACCGGTCCATGCTCTATCGATATAGGTCTGAGCGTCGGCTCCCTGGTTGGCGTAAGAAGTGTATACAAACACTGGCAAGGTCATCATGCGCTCGTCAAAAGGATTGAAGTTTGTAGAAGCGGTAAAGCCAGCGATAATCAAAAGTGGTGCAGTTTCCCCAATGATTCGAGCAATTGCAATCATCACACCGGTTGCTATACCAGCAAGAGCCGTTGGCAGAACAACCTTGGTTACAGTAAGCCACTTTGGCACTCCTAGTGCGTAAGAGGCCTCCCGTAATTCATTTGGAACAATCTTGAGCATTTCTTCAGTGGCACGAATAACTACTGGAATCATCAACACGCTAAGGGCAATTGCTCCACCGATTCCCATTCGAACGCCTGGGCCAAAAACAACAACGAACGCAGCATAAGCAAAGAGCCCCGCAACAATTGAAGGAATTCCTGTCATCACATCGACAAAGAAAGTTACCGCCCTTGCCAAAGCTCCTCGTCCATATTCGACCAAGTAAATCGCCGTCATGATTCCGATTGGGACAGAGATTAAAGTGGCAAGTCCAGTGATCTGAAGTGTTCCGATAATTGCGTGGTAGGCACCACCACCGGCCCCAACGACGTTACGCATTGAGAACGTGAAGAACTCCATGTCAAATCTGGCAGCTCCACGCTCAACCACGGTCCAAGCCAAAGATATCAAGGGAACAACAGCGAGGGAAAAGGCCCCAGTGACCAAAATTGTTACAAGTCGATCCGCCGACTTACGCTTGCCTTCAATAATTCTGGAAGCAAGATAGAAGCCAACCGAGTAAGTAACAACGGCAACCAGTGCAACTGCAAAAAGATTTAGCTGTGTAACCTCTGGGTTTGAACTTGCGAGTGCTGAGTTGATCGAGAAAGAGGCCAGAATGGCAACTGCGAGCAAGGTCGGAGCCAGCCATTTTGGAAGACTGCGGGTTCCCTGAAAGTCCTGCGTTACCGAAGCTGTAGTCATCAGTTGGCACCTGAGAATTCACTGCGGCGGGAGATTACCCAACGGGCAAGCATGTTTATAGCCATTGTGATTGCAAAAAGCACCAAGCCTGTGGCAATCAACAAGCTGGTGTATGTTCCAGAAGATTCTGGGAACTGAAGTGCGATGTTGGCGGCAATTGTATTTGGGTTTGTGGAGGTCAACAGGGCAAAAGTAATCACTCCAGATCCAGACAACACAAGTGCTACAGCCATAGTTTCGCCTAGGGCTCTTCCGAGACCAAGCATTGCTGAAGAGATTATTCCTGCTTTTCCAAACGGGAGTACAGCCATCTTTATAACTTCCCAGCGAGTAGCGCCAAGAGCCAATGCTGCTTCCTCGTGGAGCCTGGGTGTCTGCAAGAAAATCTCTCGAATCAAGGCAGCCATGATGGGCAAGATCATGATTGCTAGGACGATTCCAACAGTCATCATTGTTCTTCCGGTTGCGGAAACGGGTCCTTCAAAAAACGGAATCCAGCCAAAGTTCTCATTGAGCCAGAGATAGCTGGGGTTTAGAAATGGGGCTAGGACAAGCATTCCCCATAACCCGTAAACAACGGATGGTATTGCTGCTAGTAAGTCAATGGAGTAACCGAGGATCTGAGAAGCGCGCCTAGGGGCAAAGTGTGAAATGTACAAAGCAATTCCAATAGCCAGTGGCGTTGCTATTAGGAGAGCGATGATTGAGGCCAAAACTGTTCCAAATAGAAATGGTGCTACATAGGCAAAGAATCCATCTGGGGCAGCATCTTGCTCACTCAAGAAAGCGGGTACTGATTCAGCAAACAAGAAGATGGCAACCGCGGCAAGAATGACCAGGATTGTAATTCCAGAGCCCAGTGCAAGATTAGAAAAGACAAGGTCACCAATACGACGCTTCACAACTGGAGCTTGTGATGACATCATTCTCCTCGGCAAATAGGTGATTCAAAACTGATTTTTGCTCAAAGCCCGGCTCAGCCGTAAGGCTGGGCCGGGCTTCGAGTTGATTCTATTACTACTTGATAGCGTCGATAATTGCTTGTGCCTTCTCGCGCAAGCTGGCACTAATCGGTGCTGTACCTCCAGCAGATGCCGCGGTAGCCTGGCCCTGCTCAGAGATGATGTATGAAGCATATGCCTTCACTAAAGTGGCGACTTCTGCATCTAGGTACTCGTTGCAACCAGTTAGGTATGACACTAGAACGATTGGGTATACCCCAGACTCTGTAGTGTCACGTGCAATCTTGTAAGCCAAGTCGTAAGACTCTCTGCCTTCAACTAGCGAAGAAGCTTCGATAACCTTTGAAGCTGCTTCTGCACTGTAGGAAACATAGCCGTCTCCAACCTTGATCGCAACAGTTCCTAGGTCTCCTGCCTTAGAAGCATCTGCGTAACCGATTGTTCCGTTACCTGCGGTTACAGCGTCAACAACACCGGAAGTTCCCTTTGCGCCTTCGCCACCGTACTCGGTCGGCCAGGTCTCAATGGCTCCAACTGTCCAAATGGTCTCAGCGGTCTTGCTTAGGTAGTCAGTGAAGTTCTTGGTTGTTCCAGAATCGTCGGAACGGTGAACTGCAGTGATGGCCAACTCTGGAAGTTCAACGTCTGCGTTCTGAGATGCAATCGCATCGTCGTTCCACATTGTGATCTCGCCAGCGAAGATTCCAGCTACAGTAGCTGCGTCTAGGTTAAGGCTTGAAACACCGTCCAAGTTGAAGATAACTGCAATTGGAGAAATCCAAACTGGGAATTCCCAAGGCTTGGTTCCTGGAGCACAAGCAGCGAACTCTAGAGCAAGTTCCTCGTCCTTCCAGTAAGAGTCAGTTCCAGCAAATACAACTCCTCCGGCGGTGAACGCTTCGCGTCCAGCTCCAGAACCAGAAGGATCGTAGTTGATGGTAACTCCAGGGTTAGCGATTTGAAATTCTGCGATCCAAGCTTCTTGGCCGCTACCCATTGAAGAAGCACCTGAGCCGCTGATGGTGCCGCTAAGAGTTGATTCTGTAGCGGTTTCTTCGTTTGATGCAGCTGCACAGCCACTCAAAACTAGAGCGCTAGCTCCAGCAATAGCTGCCAGTTTGATTAATCGTGACATGTAGTACCTTTCGTAAGATGTCGGGTTGACAGACACCAAGTTAACTCGACCCCCCAAACAGGGGTTGTCCTGAAGGTGAACGAACGGGAAACTCTTTTTGTACATTTGGCCCAGATTCCTTGATAGCTGGCGGCTTCAGCCCCGCCAAGCAACTTGGATAAACTTTGAGGACTATGAAGCTAAAGTCCTGGGCAGTAATCGCACTGGTTTTCGTGGCTGTTGTCTGGGGCGCTGGGTTTGTCCTGATGAAGGACGCCATCTCACAGCAACCAGTATTTGACTTTTTGGCCACTCGCTTCACCCTTGCCACTTTGGTCATGATTGCTATTCGTCCTCAAGTTCTAGCCTCAATCACCAAACAGAACCTGTTTAGAGGTTCCGTTCTTGGCGTCATGCTCGGTCTTGCCTACATCACCCAAACAATCGGCCTAGATCTAACAACCGCCGCCATCACTGGGTTCTTGACTGGCCTGTATGTTGTCTTCACCCCACTGCTTTTCTGGTTCGTGTTCAAGAAGAAAGTAGATAAGAAAGTCATTGTTGGAACAACGCTGGCTCTAACTGCTTTGCTGTTCATATCGTTCAACGGAATTTCTTTTGATCCAGGTCAGGTATGGCTCATTGCCTGCGCTCTCCTATTCGCGGGCCACATCATCGGCCTGAGCTTCTGGAGCAATGCCAAAGACATTTACCCGCTCACGGTTATTCAATTGGGTGCTGGGGCTGTTGTTTGCTGGATGGGAGCTGTGCCAGACGGGTACCAGCCGCCACCTAATGCTTTCGTGTGGGGAACAGTTGTGTTTACAGCCGTGTTCGCAACCGCGATGGCATTTTTGATTCAGACTTGGGCGCAATCAATCATGGACCCCTCTAGGGTGGCAATCATATTGACTGGCGAAATTGTTTTCGCCGCTGCGATTGCAGTTGCCGTAGGGCAAGAAGTTTTGTCAGCAAGAACCGTGATTGGTGGGGTTTTGATTGTGGTTGCGATGCTGATTGTTGAGTGGCCGGATAAGAAGAGCAAGAGCCCACTAGATCAACCTCACTTCACCTAAAGCTTTGCTAGCCTTTGGCCATGGCAATCTTGGCTATCGATGCGGGCACCACAGGTGTGACGGTCCAAGTTGTTTCCGACAAGGGGAAAGTAATTTCCAGAGGGTACCGAGAATTCCTCCAATACTTCCCTGCCCCAGGATTGGTTGAGCACGAACCAGAGGAGATTTGGCAGGCCACTTTGGCTGCAGCTGGCGATGCTATCTCTCAAACTTCAGAGCCACTGGTTGCAATTGGAATTACTAACCAACGCGAGACAGTCGTGCTGTGGGATAGTAAAACACTTAAATCTCCTCGCAAGGCCATTGTCTGGCAAGACCGAAGAACTTCTGATCTCGTTGCAAAATTCAAGGCCCAAGGGTTAGAGGGCAAGGTAAAAAGCATCTCGGGTTTGATACTGGATCCCTATTTTTCGAGCAGCAAACTGCTGTGGTTATCAGAAAACGAAAAAACAATCTGGGTGGATGTGGTTTCAGGCCAGGTAAAAATCGGCACAGTGGATTCCTATCTGGTTGCAAGATTGACAGCTGGTAAGAGTCACATCACAGATGCCGGCAACGCTTCAAGAACACAACTTATGGATATCCGAACTGGCAATTGGAGCCATGAGTTGCTGGAGATATTCAATGTCCCGGCTGCTGCTTTGCCAACCATCGTTGCAAGCTACGGCAAATTAGCAACCACGGATCCCGCCAGCTTTTTGAATCTTGAACTCCCGATCACAGGAATGGCCGGAGACCAGCAAGCAGCGCTATTTGGCCAAACCGCATTTGAGGTTGGCGAAAGTAAGTGCACCTATGGCACGGGAGCATTCATGCTCACCAACACCGGCTCAACAATCGTCCAGAGCAAAAACAATTTGCTGACAACAATTGCCTGGCAGGAGCCAAATGGAAACACAACTTATGCCCTGGAAGGTTCTGTGTTTGTCGCTGGTGCTGCGGTCCAGTGGCTTCGAGATGGTCTTGGTTTGCTGGAGACTGCAAGTGAAATCCAAGAACTTGCCCTGCAAGTACCAGATAGTGCTGGTGTTGTTTTTGTCCCTGCACTAACTGGACTCGGTGCCCCCCACTGGGATCCAGACGCCAAGGGAACGATATTAGGTATCACTCGCGGGACAACCAAGCAGCACCTAGCGAGAGCCACTCTTGACGCAATCACCTTTCAGGTTAGGGATTTAGTCACCGCGATTTCGTCCGATACCAAGATCAAGCCCATAAGTCTTCGGGTTGATGGTGGGGCTGCAAGAAATGACCTACTCATGCAGCTACAAGCCAATTGCCTAGGAGTTCCAGTTATAAGAGGTAAGGATCTCGAATCCACAGCCCTTGGAGCTGCTTTTCTGGCAGGTCTTGGAGCAGGGGTGTGGAGCTCCAAAGAAGAATTAAGAGAGGTTTTCGAACTCGATCGAAGTTTTGACCCGGAGCCATTCGACGAGAACATCTTTAAAAGCTGGACGAAAGCTGTGGAACTGAGTTCCAAGTGGAAGTAATCGAGAAAATCTCATAGTTGCTACAATTAGGGGACGCTTTTGGCGTTGCTAGGGCCTCTAGCTCAGTTGGTTAGAGCAACGGACTTTTAATCCGTGGGTCGTCGGTTCGATCCCGACGGGGCCTACAAGCATCCTTACTGCAGAGAGCTCAGAGCAAATTTTGGCTCGAAGGGAAAAATAAACGGCAGATATGGCTTACCCGCTTCTGACTCCGAGGCTTAGCATCGAGCCGCTGAATTTATCTGATCTCGATGCTTTTGTTAGCTACAGGCAAGATGCAGAAATTGCACGCTTTCAGAGCTGGGATACCAATTATTCGGCTGAACAAGCCCTTGAGCTTATTGAGTCCCAAGCTGGAGTCGTACTTCCCCTACAAGACCAGTGGCTACAGCTAGCAGTTCATGAACAAATTAGCGGCGAGCTTGTTGGAGACTTAGCTCTTCATTCGCAAACAGATAGCCAATCCGTATTTGAGATTGGCTTCACAATTGCAAGTCGGCACCAGGGTCAGGGTTTTGCGCGTGAGGCCGCGTCAAGGCTCATGAGCTTTTTATTCTCGGAAATAGAAGCCGAGAAAATTGTCGCAAACACCGACCGGCGCAATACAGCTTCAATAAGGTTGCTGGTTAGCCTTGGCTTTAAATTTCATCCAGAAAAAAGTTTGACTGAAATCTTCAAAGATGAAATTGTTACGGTCGATTGCTTTGAGTGTTTGCCCCAAACCGTAACTAACCGCTAGGAGTTCTTTTTGTTGGCAGCCTTGGCCTGCTTGTCAAGGCGCTTTTCCTTTAGGTTCTTAGCAGGGGCTTTTTTGTTGTTCTTCTGTGGTTTCTGTTCTTTCTGAGCCATTTTTTCCTCTTCTCGCTGGGGTTTCTGATCTAGTGCAAAGCTATCGGTTGCTGTTTTTCCTCTGTCCGATATATATAACAATAACTACTACCGAGACGTAAAGTGCTTGACTCACAGCAACGACTCTCTCCCAGACCCCGACATTCGTGGTGTTTGGGTCCGTCCAGCTGCTTAGGAACCAAAGGGCCAGTGTCACTTGTAGTGCCGTGCCGATGATGGCTGCCGGGGGCTTCAGAATCCAAGGGGCATCCTTGCGAGTTCTCATAGCGAATAGGTGCCAGCCGGCAGATAGAACAAAGGAGGCAATTGCAAAGACCCGATGCCAGAACGAATACCCAATAAGAGGTGTGGGGAAAATCGTAAGTCCAAAGGTGCAAATCGCAGCTAGGAACAGAGCGACTCTTCCAGGAAAGGCAAAAGTTCTGGCGTAAATGGAAGCAATAAGAGTAAGCACTCCCCCAAGAACAAAGAAGCTGGACATCACAAGCTGAACCGGGGATTCGTTGGCGGCTAAATCGCTGATGGTCTGTCGGACCGGATCGTAGCCAACCCAAAGTGCTCCAGCGATACTCCAGCCAAGCACGGACTGAATTGGACCGATGAGTGCAGCTATGAATGCTGGTTTCTCAATTGGCTTCATGAGGTGAGCTTACTCACTTTCGATTTGGGGGCCTAGAATTCAATCGAGCATGCCCTTCAATTTCAAAGGTGGTGGAGAATGTCAGAAATAGAGCTATCGCTGGCTGAAGCCGCCGAAAAAGGCAATGTAAAGGTTCTAACTTCCATCTTGGAGCTGATGGCTCCCCACGAGATTGCGGAAGAGTTGAACCGACTCGATTCTGTCGAGAGCACTTTGGTCTGGCGACTGCTGCCTAAAGACGAAGCTCTAGAAGTATTTGAAGAGCTGGACGCTTCAAATCAACAGCAAATTCTCTCAGGTATAAGAGGTCAAACATTTAGAGACCTACTTG
>Ga0208788_1000419_pt1 | contig 21100 bp, 21 predicted proteins | sample Wag4_2014_7_11_3_FD_187363 | JGI IMG/M metagenome (GOLD analysis project Ga0208788, IMG submission 187363) | Fresh water mixed with fracking chemicals microbial communities from Ohio, USA - Utica-2 Time Series FC 2014_7_11 (SPAdes) (version 2) ...
GCCTCAGGGTCAGTAATCGGTGTGAACTTGTAATAGAGAAGGATTTTCGAGGTACTAATGCATCCAGTTTATACGCTGTCTTTATGGTGATTGATTATGACTGACATCATCATTCGCGAAATGCGCGTTGCAGACCTTGAAGTGGTGTGGGCAATCAATCAAGAGAACGTTCCGGCGGTGGGCGAAGAGACGCTTGCAGATCTTGCGAAGATTCATGATCAATCGACAATCGCTTTAGTTGCTGAAGCGGCAAATCAGATTGTTGGGTTCTGTATGGTTCTCTTGCCAGGGGCTGACTATGGAAGTCCAAACTATGAATTTTTCTGCGAACGTCTAGACGATTTCGTTTACCTTGATCGGGTCGCAATCACAAGGAATTTCCAGGGGATGGGAATAGGGGCAGCGTTATACCGAGAGGTGGAATTGAGATCTAGTGCCGAGTGGTTCGCGCTCGAGGTCAACACAAAACCACGGAACGAGGGCTCTTTGCGCTTTCATGCTCGAGAGGGTTTCGTGCAGATGGAAGAATTGGAGACGCGACCTGGGAAAATGGTCAGTCTGATGGTAAAGAAATTGAAGGGATAGAGACGACATGTCAAACGTTGCCGTGATCACGGGTGCAGCACAAGGCATTGGCCGCAGAACTGCACAGGTATTGAACGAACAGGGTTGGAGTTTGCTGTTGCTCGACCTTCAGCCAGTTGACGTATCGGAATACAGGTTGGCAATGGCACTTGTTGGAGATATTTCGGATGAACAGTTTGTTGAATCTGCTGCAAACAAATGCATTGAAAAGTTTGGGCGTGTAGATGCTCTGGTGAACAACGCAGGAATTTCATGTATTAGTTCTGCGCTTGACACTTCTGCTGATTTGTATCGCAAAGTTATCGACGTGAATCTCGTTGCACCTTTTCTATTGGCAAAGGCATTTGGTCGCGTCATGGTCGCAAAAGGTTCTGGTTCAGTTGTAAACGTTGCTTCGGTTGCGGGTTTACAAGGCGTTGCCGATCGCTCGGCATACAACGCAAGTAAGCACGGACTCATTGGCCTCACTCGAACGCTTGCTGTGGAGTGGGGTGCAAAAGGCGTTCGCGTGAATGCGGTCTGCCCTGGTTGGGTGAAGACCGAAATGGATCACAAGGATCAAGCTGGTGGAAGCTATAGCGATGCCGACATCATGGATCATGTGCCGATGGGGCGTTTTGCCAAGCCCGACGACATTGCCCAAGCGATTGCCTTTTTGTGTGACTCGTCAAAGTCTTCATTCATCAATGGTGTATCACTGCCTATAGATGGCGGATGGACTGCCGATGGATCTTGGCAATCCCTTCGACTGAAGCATCGATAATGGGCGATAGCCCGAAGGAAGATCGATTCAATCGAGTCCTCGGGCTTCGACACCTAACTGCGAGTGGCACCGGCGTCATTATCGGCGCAGGTATTTATGTGTTGCTTGGTCCTGCAACTCAAGCTGCCGGAGGTTTGGTGTGGGCATCATTTCTCGTTGCTGGATTGCTGAGTGCACTGACAGCTTTCAGTTACATGGAGTTGGCATCCATGTTTCCAAGTGCAGGGTCTGAACATGAATTTGCTCGGCAGGTGTTTCCACGTTGGGTGTCGTTCACAACGGGTTGGGCGATGATGCTTGCACTGATTGTTGCTGCTTCAACCGTTTCGCTCGGCTTCGCACGTTACATACAGCTATTTATTGACATTGATGTTCGGGTAGGAGCTCTTTTCCTGCTGCTTCTTGTTTCATTCATCGCAGTGAGTGGGATGAAGCGCGCATCGTGGTTAATTATCGCATTGAGTTCAATACAAGTTGGAGGGCTGATACTGGTCATCGTCTTAGGTGCAGACCACGTTGGAGATGTGAATTTGCTGCAAGGCAAAGGAGTCTCTGGTGTGCTCGCCGGATCGGCACTCATCTTTTTTGCTTTCATCGGTTTTGATGAAGTAATCACTCTTTCCGAAGAAACTATCGATGCACGCCGAACAGTGCCGAGAGCTTTGTTCATTGCTCTTGCGCTTTCAACATTTCTGTATGTTCTTGTAGCAATTGTCAGTGTCAGCGTGTTGGGGGCCGACGAGCTTGCATTATCGAATCAACCGCTTACCGATGTTGTTCGCGACGCTGTTGGTGGAGGGGCAGTAAATGTAGTTACTGCAATCGCGCTGGTAACGACATTCAACACAACGTTGCTAGTGGTAACAGCGGCTTCGCGCATGATGTACGGCATGTCCTCGAAAGGGGATTTGCCTTTGTGGTTTGGTTCCATAAGGAATCATTCGTCTCCTCGAAACTCCGTGATCGCCGCTCTGTGCGGCTCGAGTACGTTGCTCATTCTTGGGGATATCCATCGTCTTGCTGCTGCCACCGATGCACTTATCTATTTGATGTTCCTGCTAGTGAACGTAATTGTGATCATGTTGAGATTCGGGCGACCAGACGAGGTCAGACCTTTTCGCATTCCAGGCAGTATTAGACAATTGCCAATTCTTCCTATTTTGGGTGTTGTAGCAACGGTATTGATGGCTTCCCAACTAGAGGTAGCGAGTATCGCTCTAGCTTTTGCTCTAACTGCGATCGGACCTGTGCTGTTTCTTGTAGTAAGAATGAGGTATGGCAAACAAAGAACAGAATAAGAACAGCAATCAGAAAAAAGAAGCAAAGCTCACCTTGAAAGAGAAGCGTGCGAAGAAAGCTGAAAAAAAGAAGTCTTAAATTCTTTTAAAGATAACCACGCGAGCTTTATCGCCGAAGTGCGGGCTGCCTTCGGCGTAGATATCAACTTCTTCATATTGCGGTTTTGTGATGGTCTTGTTATTGACTGCTTCAGTTATCGCAGAAGCAAAATCGTTGTCTTCCCAGTGCTGCTTGTTCACCCCAGCAACAATCGTTGCGCCAGAGCGACAGACGCAGATTGCATCAATGAGCTCGTACGCGCCTAAGTGCCCAATGGTGAATGCGCCGGCACTAACAAAAAAATCAAAGTAATTATTTGCAAAATAAATAGTTGACGTGAGGTCGGCTTCGTGCAGATCCTCGTACAACTTGGATCCATCAGCACGAACTTTCGAGGCGGCTACTGCAAGCATCTCGGGTGAGATATCTACGCCTTCGATCACACCGAGAGGGCGAATCTTTGCGATCTCTTCACCCACGGCTCCAGTTCCACATCCAATGTCAATGATGGAGAATGCACGATCGGATGGCATGTGTTTGGCAAGAACCTCTGCAATTTTGGCGGGGTAGATGTACTTTGTGTCCTCAATAAATGTCTTGTCGTATGTGGGTGCCCACTGCGCGTAAAGCTCGCGGCTGTCCTCAGGGGTCATCAGGTTGTACGCGTCAGCGAGGGTGATTTGTTTCTTCCGTTTTTCGGCCACGCAGTTATTGTAACTGCAGTCGATTTATGCGAGCCGGGGGGTCGTAATGAAGGTGCCGTTAACCGTTGTAGATCATCTGCGTCGCGCTGAACAGGTTTACGGGCACCGTACGGCCTTCATTGATGAGCCTGATCAACCTGCTGAGTCGTGGGGAATACAGACTTATGCAGAGATGGCTCGACGGGCTCGTGCGCAAGCAGCCGCACTGGACAAGTTGGGGGTTCCGCAAGGCGCACGCGTTGCGATTGTCAGTCAGAACTCCGCGCGTCTCCTCACCAGCTTCTTTGGTGTAAGCGCCTACGGGCGAATACTTGCTCCAATTAATTTCAGATTGTCTGCTGAAGAAGTTGCATACATCGTGGATCACTGTGGTGCCGAAGTGTTGATTGTGGACCCTGAACTGGAAGACTCGCTCAAGAGTGTTTCCGCAAAGCATCGATTTGTTATTGGCATAGACAGTGATGAAGCGCTGTATGACTATTCTGCAGAACCTAAACCGTGGGCACCTGATGAAGATGCAACTGCAACAATTAACTACACCAGTGGAACGACAGCCCGACCGAAAGGTGTGCAGTTAACTCATCGCAACCTGTGGCTCAACTCGGCAACATTTGGCTGGCACATGGGAGTCAACGATCGCGATGTGTACTTGCATACTTTGCCGCAGTTTCATTGCAATGGATGGGGAATGGTGTATGCAGTGACAGCAATGGGTGGTACCCATGTGGTGTTGCGCAAAGTTGATGGTGCTGAAATCTTGCGCCGGGTTGACAAGCATGGAGTCACATTGATGTGTGGAGCACCTGCTGTTGCCAATGCAATCATTGAGGCTGCACATCAGTTTGATTCTGGAATTCCTGGCAGGGAAAAGGTGCGCATGGTGGTTGCAGGGGCACCGCCTCCTTCGAAGACGATCGAACGCGTAGAGACCGAACTTGGCTGGCAATTTCACCAGATTTACGGACTAACGGAAACTTCGCCAGTGCTCACCATCAATAGTCCTCGTCCAGAAACAGATCACCTCACTCCGGCCGAACGTTCAGTTGTCCTTAGTGCTGCAGGTGTTCCAACAATTGGCACTGAGATGGCAACTAGTCCCAATGGAGAAGTACTCGCGCGAAGCAATACCGTGATGAATGGTTATTGGAATCAGCCTGACGCAACTGATGCGGCAATCATGAATGGCTTTTTCCACACTGGCGACGGAGGAAGTATTGGCGACGGTCATGTGCTCACCATTAGTGACCGCAAGAAAGACGTCATCATTTCGGGCGGAGAGAACGTCAGTTCTATTGAAGTTGAAGATGCATTGTTCTCGCACCCAGAGGTAACTGAGGTTGCCGTGATCGGTATTCCTGATGAAAAGTGGGGTGAGTTAGTGTTAGGTCTTGTGGTGAAGAGTCCAAGCTCGTCGCTTACTGAGGAAGAGCTGATTTCGTATTGCCGAACGAAGATTGCGGCATATAAATGTCCGAAGAAGATCGAATTTCGTACAGAACTTGCACGCACAGCAACTGGAAAGTTGCAGAAGTTCAAACTCCGAGCCCCGTATTGGGACGGCTACACAAAGCAGGTGAACTGATGTTGAGTGAACAGGCGATTAGGGATGCAGTGGAACAGTTCCATGCAGAGGGCTACACCATTGTTCGCAACTTTTTACCTGAAGGCGAATTGGCTGAACTACAGAAGAAAACCGCTGAGTTGCGAGAAATTGCACTGCAGCATCCCGTTACCTATCGACACGGAAATTTGACGTACGAAATTCTGCCAGAAGAGCATTTTGGAAAGCGTTACGTCATTCAGGCGTATTGGTTCGCGTGGGCTGATGCCTACTTCGATCGGTTTAGGAGTAATCCTCGCTACCTGCAACTGCTGGAGCCTCTTATTGGTCGGAACGTCAAACAGGTGACACAACAAATTCACTGGAAGCCGCCAGGAGCTCGTCTAACCGGATATCGATTTCATCAAGACTTGCGATTCAGGGAAAGCCGAGAGTCATATGAAGACGTGGTGCGTGACACCGTCACTATGGGACTCGCAATCGACAGAGCCACTCCCGAAAACGGATGCCTAAAAATTGTTCCACGCAGCCACACCATGGGATATCTCGGACTTTCCGATAACGGCGATGGCCAGATCATGAAAGGTCTTACTCAAGACGATGAATTGGTGCAAGTGGGAATAGATCCTTCACGAGTAGTGGATGTGGTGCTTGAACCAGGAGACCTTGTTGTGTGGGGTCTGATGACTGTGCACGGTTCCTTGCCAAATGAATCCGTGCATGAACGGGCATTTGCTATTTCGAGCTATGTACGTGGAGAGACATCGCAACGTGGAGAGTGGACGTTTAAGGATGGAGAGCCTCAGATGCTTGGAGATACTCCACAGTTGTGCAAGAACGAGAAACTCTTTGCCAACCTTGAGCCTCATTACGATGCGACCAAGTGGTTCCTCTGAACTAACCTGCGCTCATGATCCTAGATACGTTGATTAATTCAGTAGTCGTCATTGTTATCAGCATGTTCATGCTGTGGGTTCTCAGTGTGTTGAAGAAGAACGCCTCAATCGTTGACATCTTCTGGGGGTTGGGTTTCGTCATCGTGGGGTGGGCCAGTGCGATCAATGCCGAGCAAGTTTCTGTTCTAGGAAAAGTTGTTCTCGTTCTCGTCACCCTGTGGGGGCTTCGTCTCTCCATTTATCTAGGAATTCGTAATCACGGTAAGCCAGAAGACTTTCGCTATGTGGCAATGCGTAAGCATTACGGAGCAAAGTTTCCGTTAATCAGCCTGTTCACCGTGTTCATGTTGCAAGGCGCAATCATGATGATTGTCTCTCTGCCCGTACAGATTGCGTTGTCCGACGCAGATACGTCGCTTTCAGTAGTGAGTTATGGGGGGCTTGCGGTTTTCGCAATTGGGGTTTTCTTCGAAACAGTTGGTGACTGGCAACTCGCGAAATTCAAACGTAACCCGAACAATGCTGGACAAGTGATGCAAACCGGATTGTGGAAGTACACCAGACACCCAAACTATTTCGGAGACACCTGTGTGTGGTGGGGTATTGGCATAGTTGCACTCGGTGCCAGTTTCGGTTGGATCGGGCTCTTTGGAAGTTTGCTCATGAACTTCTTCTTGGTTCGTGTATCCGGTGTGCCAATGCTTGAACGATCGATGTCAAAGCGCAGGCCTGGTTACGACGAATACAAGCGTCGCACAAGCAGTTTTGTACCTCGTCCGCCTAAGAAGTAGAAGCTAGCGAGGGTTTCGACCGCGCAACTTTGACCACTCGCCAAACTGCGTTAGCGACGCAACGGTCGCACCCATTGACTCTGGTGCAACTGGATGGCTTATGAGGTAGCCCTGTGCCTTTGCGCAACGCAATTCTGCGAGTGCTTGCAACTGTCGAACACTTTCAACACCTTCGGCCACCATGTCTAGACCGAGTGAATCGCCCATGGCGATAATGGTGCGTACTAGAGATCGTGCACTCAAATCATCTGCAACACCATTCACGAATGAGCGGTCTATTTTCAAGCGTTGAATAGGGAACTTTTGCAATAGCGAAAGCGAGGAGTAACCCGTACCAAAGTCGTCAATAGCCACTCGCACTCCAAGTGCACACAGTTTGGTTAGTGCATCTAGTGCTTGTTCAGGCTGCGCAATCATCACGCCTTCGGTTACCTCAAGCCACAGCTGGTCGGGTGCAATATGCGAGCGTTGCAACGCCTCGTGAACCACTGGAACGAAGTTGGGGTCGTGGAGTTGGCGAGGACTTACGTTCACCGACATGGTGGCTTCACGGCTGCAAACGCCTTCGTTGATCCATCCGCGTAAATGGGTGAGCGCTTCAAGAAGCGCCCAGGCGCCGATTGGAACAATAGTGCCGGTCTCTTCGGCAATTGGAATGAACTCGGCGGGCGAGATAATGCTGCCATCATCACGTGTCCAACGCATGAGTGCTTCAAAACCAACAACATCACCAAGTTCAATATCAACAATTGGTTGGTGAACCAAGCGCAATTCACGGCGTTCGAGAGCGCGATAGAGCGCCGTTTCAACAGCAAGACGCTGAGTAACTCGTTCAAGCATCGACTCATCAAATATCGCTACACAGTTACGACCAGCATCTTTGGCTCGATACATAGCTGTGTCTGCATGGCGAAGTAAGTCATCTGCATTAGTTGAAATACGTTTGTGAAAGGTTGCTACGCCGATGCTTGTTGAAACGAATACGTCGCCTTGACGAAGAGAAAGTGGTTCATTAAAGCTTTCAAGAATCTTGTCGGCAACGATCATGGCGTCGCTTGCACCGCGTGTGCCTGGGTCAAGGATGACGAACTCATCTCCCGAAATTCGACCAACAACACATCGCTCAGGCAGTGCATTCTTCAACCGTTGAGCAACCGCAATCAGCACATTGTCTCCTGCTTGGTGACCAAGAGAGTCATTGATGTTCTTGAATCGATCAACGTCAATAAACAACACTGATGGGTTTCGCTGGTCTTGTTCTGCAAACTCAAGAGCTGCGTTTACGTGAGCAAGCATCAGGCTGCGATTGGGCAAACCTGTCAACGCATCAGTTTGTGCTGAATGAATAAGAGAGCGCTGCGTAGTTGCATTTGCGCGAACCGCATGAATGACACGCGCAGTTACGGCAATTGTCAAAACAAAGACAGAAACTGCTCGAACTATTCGGTCGGTTTGATCTGCTGCTTCTGTAAGAGCAAGCACAACTACCGGAATGGTAAGCGCCGCGGTAGTGGTGATGAGACGTCCAAGAAGCGGTCGTTGAGCGCGTGCTGCACCATGTTCGGTAATCGTGGAAATGCTGCTGTGTACAAAAGCTGCAGAGCAGAGAAACAAACAGAACACATATGAGGCATTGATGTATTGAACGTCAATCTGGAATCGACCCGAATCGTTTGCCGCGTACAGGAAATCTCCAGCGAGAGTAAAAGTGATGGCACAAGCAATCAGCCAAACAGCTGGCGTACGTGCAGCGTCTCCAAATAGCAGCGTTGCCAACGAGAAGAGCACAATTGCGCTGATTGCAAGTGTCGCCCCTTGAATTCCGGTGACCAGAAGAACCGTTGTGTCCTCGTTAAAAGTCGGTTGAAGAAAAACCACCCAAATGAGAAACCAGGCGCCGAGCGCAACGATTAGTCCATCACCAAGAACACTCAGTGGATCGTTGCCAATTCGGCGCCGAATAATCAACAGCAGGCCGAACGCCAGAGTGGCTTGAACTAATAAGAACAACGATTCAGGAATTGCCTGCAAGTTCACATTGGTGAATTGCTCATCCAACAATTGTGCTGTGGTTGACGCCACAGCAATGACGAAAAGTGCAGGCCACAACACCTTGTCTGGTTTATTGAATTTCGCAGAGATACCGAGAAACACCATGACCTGAACCGTGGCGATGAGGTACACGCTGTCGCTGAAGCTCGGCGAGCCACTTGTCGCAACGGCGGCGGACAGGACCAAACCAACGCCAGTTAAGCCCCAAGAAAGGCGTGAAATAGGCGCAGAATTCACTTGGCAAACGGTACAGCATCCCTTTTCACCTGCTGAGGATGGGGTAATTTTGACGCAGGGCGGAGAACCCTAAGCCGCAGTTGCGGCCTGTTTGGAGTTCCCCAAAAATGTTCGTTACCCGCCACTCTCCAGTTACCGATTCGGTGCTCAAGGATCAGTTGTGGACGCTGTACACCCGCGCTTATGCGCGAACGGCTGAAGAAGCAGTCACTCACGAAATGCTGGACCGTCTGGAGTTCAACGATCAACTTTCAGATGCAACAAATCGTGCATGGGTGGTGTGGGAAGACAACATGCCGGTTGCGATGACCATGATTGCAACAGACGTACGCCGTACACGTTGGCTAAGTGAGCACTATTTCAAGAAGAACTACCCGCAGCAGTTTGCGACAAACAAGGTTCATTACGTGGTCTGGGCAGTTGTCGACCCTTCGTATGTAACAAAGGGTGTCAGCATGTTCATGGCGCGGCAAGCAATGGCCGTTGAGGCTCGTGAAGGTTCGTTGTTGGTTTTTGATATGCCGGAGTCCAACCAGCCGAACGAATTGGGCGGAGCAGCCGAACTGATGTACCGAATGGCGCGTCAAGTTGGTGGTGCTCGTTTGGTTCCGCTGACCGTCCAGAGGTACTACGCGCTTGATTTCTCGCCGTCGCAGGTTGAGCCTCAAGAAGTCAAAGAACAAGCACCGAACTCGTTTTCAGACTTAGTTCTTTAGCCAGTAAACCCCGCTAGATTTGGGGGCGATATGGCAGTCACGTTTGTTGTGCCCGGGGCACATCTGATGAGCGGACTCCTCGGCGAGCGAGATGAGCACCTGAGGTTCATAGAAGGCGAATTTGAAGATGTCGCTATCCGCGTTCGTGGAAACGAAGTGTCAATTTCCGGTCCTCAATCTGATGTCGTATCCCGATTATTCGAAGAGCTCACTGCTTTGTTGCAACGCGGAGAATCACTCGATCGCTCCGTGCTCTCGCGATCAATCGTGATGGTGCAGGCAAATGAAAAGCCAAGTTTGATACTTACCGAGGACATTTTGCGCACGAGCAGTGGCAAGAACGTTCGCGCCAAGACTTCGGGCCAAAGAAAGTATGTAGAAGCGATTAGAGACAATGTCATTACGTTTGGCATCGGACCTGCTGGTACGGGAAAGAGTTGGCTAGCCGTTGCAATGGCGGTGCTTGCGCTGAACACGAAGCGCGTGCAACGAATCATCTTGACTCGCCCAGCTGTGGAAGCAGGAGAGCGCCTCGGATTCCTGCCTGGTGATCTCACGGCAAAGATCGATCCCTATCTGCGTCCGTTGTATGACGCATTGCACGACATGGTTGGTGCAGAAACTGCAAAGACATATCTCGAAAAACAAATAGTAGAAGTTGCCCCACTCGCGTTTATGCGTGGTCGCACATTGAACAACAGTTTTGTCATTTTGGACGAGGCTCAAAACACCACGCCAGAACAAATGAAGATGTTTCTCACGCGTATCGGTTTTGGTTCAAAAGTCGTCGTTACAGGTGACACCACCCAAGTTGACGTGCCAGATGGACGTAGTGGATTGCTTGGAGTTGAGCGAGTGCTCACTGGCATTAAAGACTTAACGTTTGTTCACCTCGATGCAACGGACGTTGTCCGTCACCGCATTGTTGCTGACATTGTTGCTGCTTACGAAAAGCAAACACCCAACCATGGCTGAATCGCGACCGGGTGTTTCCAAACCTCGTCGCGTTGGAGGCGACGGGGAACCAGAAGTGTTTATGGCAGATGAGCAACAAGATCTTGCAATTGATCTTGCTCGTTGGCAGAACCTTGCGCTCGATGTTCTGCGCGCCGAAGGTGTCAAGGGTTTGACGGAAATGACCGTGATGTTTATTGATGCTCCAACAATGGCTGAATTGAATTTGCAGTACATGGGTAAGTCATATGCAACCGATGTGTTGTCATTTCCGCTCGACGCTGTTGAAGCAACACGTTCGCCTGGGCCAGGCGCGATGTCAAAAACACCAGAGCCTTCACCGCTTGATGTTTCAGAGCTGCCATTGCTGCTCGGTGATGTGGTTATTTGTCCAAGCGTCGCAGTTGAGCAGGCTCCACGTCATGCGGGAACAGTCGATGATGAACTAGCGCTACTTCTGGTTCATGGCATACTTCATGTTCTGGGAAACGATCACGACAATCCGGAAGCAGAAGCCGCAATGCATGCTCGTGAGCGTAAACATCTAGAAGCCTTTCACTGGGGCCATGCTGCACCAGATAAATTCCGACATATTCAGGAGACAGAGAAGTAATGATGTTTGCCCAAACACCAACGGCAATTGACTATTGGATGATTGCCGCCATCGGGTTGATCCTTGTGGTTCTCATTTTCCTTTCTCTTGCTGAAATGAGTCTGTCTCAAATGACAAAGCCAAGAGCCGCTGCATTGGCAGAAAAAGGAGCGAAATCGGGCAAAGCATTGGTGCGACTTGCCGCCGAACCAACGTTGTGGGTGAACCCATTGTTACTCACAGTGAATATCTGCCAGACCGTGCAGGCAACTCTTATGGGAGTCGTTGCGGGTCGCTTGTTTGGTCCAGCCGGAGTTGCAATCGGCGTCGTCATCAACGTGTTGTTGTTCTTTGTTCTCGCTGAGGCAGTGCCAAAGACTTACGCAGTGCTCAACCCCGTGCGTGGTGCAACATCAACTGCACGCCCTATTTCGTTGCTGGTGCGTTTTTGGCCATTGCGTGCGGCGTCAACCGTGTTAATCAAACTCACCAACGTCATCGTGAAGGGCGAGGGCCTCAAGCAAGGACCGTTCATTGGAGAGCAAGAGTTTCTGGGAATTGTGGAAGCGGCTGCTCAGGAGAGCGTGATTGAGCACGAGGAACGAGAACTCATCGAGTCGATCATTGAGTTCGGCGACACTGTGGTGCGCGAAATTATGGTTCCACGACCCGATGCCGTATTCATTGATAGCGATCTAACTATTACGCAGGCGCTCGACAAAGCAGTAGAGGATGGCTTTAGTCGGTTACCAGTACTTCGTAAAGACGATGACGATGTTGACGACGTTGTTGGCATTGTTTATGTGAAAGACCTTGTTATTGCAGAACGCCAAGGCAATGGTGCGAATCCTATTACCGATCTCATTCGCCAAGTTGAGGTTGTTCCCGAAAACAAATTGGTTGCCGACTTGATGCGAAGTATGCAGGCGAAGAAGTTTCACATGGTCATGGTCGCTGACGAGTACGGAATCATCGTCGGTCTTGCAACGCTTGAGGATTGTTTGGAAGAGCTTGTGGGTGAAATTGTCGACGAACACGACGACGAAGATCTTTCATTGCAAACGCTTCCTAATGGTGACTATCTCGTTATTGGGTCAATGCCAATTTCCCGCCTCAACGACGAACTTGAATTAAAGGTGCCGGAAGCAGAGTACGACACCATCGGAGGATTCATTTTCGGAATGCTCGGCCATGTCCCTGTGCAAGGCGAGTCGGTTGATTTTGATGGTTGGCGAATTAGTACCGAGACATTGGACGGTCGTCGCATTCAGCAAGTTCGCATCAGCGCGATCACGCCCTAACGACTAGCGTCGGGCGAATGGACATTTCGCTCGCAGGAAAAGTTGCCCTCATCACCGGTGGTTCACGTGGCATCGGCTTAGCCATTGCCAAGTCGTATGCCGATGCTGGTGCAAAGGTGATGATCACTTCACGAAAAGAGGATGCGCTTCGAGAGGCTGCATCATTTATTGGCGCTGGAGCCTCATATGTCGCTGGTAATGCGGGTGATACAGAATTCGCGCAGAAGTGTGTGAGTGCCACTCTTGAACAGTTCGGCAAGATAGACATTTTTGTGAACAACGCTGCTACCAATCCGTATTCGGGGCCAACGCTTGATGTAAGCGAGTCGCAGTTCGATAAAACATTTCAGGTGAATCTTCGCGGACCATTGTTTTGGTGTTCGCAAGTGTGGTCGCAACACATGAAGGACAACCCTGGAGTCATAATCAACATTGCTTCTGTTGGTGGGCTTCGCGCCGAAGGAAGCCTGGGTGTGTACAACCTGACCAAGGCGTCCCTCATTCACCTCACCAGGCAACTGGCAGGCGAGTTAGGACTTACTCGAGTTGTTGGTATTGCTCCTGGATTAGTGAAGACCGATTTTGCTCAAATGTTGGTTGATAACTATGGCGATTCACTTGCAAAGAGACTTCCACGCAAACGACTGGGGGAGCCTCAAGACATTGCGAATCTTGCAACGTTCCTAGCCTCGGATGCGGCAAGTTGGATTACTGGTGAGACTTATGTAATTGATGGTGGTGCGGGAGTTGCATCCGGCGCAATGTAGTTACGCACTTCGTGGTACAGCGTTGGACCACCAACTGCTAGCGCACCAAGTCCAATGATTGCGGCAACCAAGAAGGGCATTCGCAAATTGGTTGAGTAGGCAATCTGACCGCCAATAAGCGCACCGATACTGATTGAACCTGTGCCAATGAATCGGTACACGCTGTTTACGCGGCCAAAAAGTTCGGTGGGAATGACTCGCTGCCTGAGTGAAACGGTTACGACGTTCCACGTGGTTCCTGCAAGACCCATCAGTGATGCAGCAATTGCGACTGCCCAGACATTGGGCAAGAAGTAATAAATGATTCCAACAGCGCCAAACACGAAATACGAATAGACGATGGATTGGGCGACACCGAGTTTCTTTGCAATCTTGTCGCCTAACAGACCTCCTAAAATTGAACCGATCGCAGTGAGGGCAAGCAGGAACCCAAAAGCGCTTCCTGTGACACCCAACTCCTCTGCCGCGTACTTCACAAAAATTGCGTCGCCGAACATCACGGTCATATTGGTGATGCCGAGCATGATGGCGAGTGTGCGTATGAGCTTGTTGCTCCAAAGCCATCGAAGGCCCTCTGCAAGGTCTGTCTTGAAGCTGGTTCGCAAACCCTGAGATTCGGTAACTACTGATTCGGCAGATGGAATTCGAATGTTTGCAACCAAAACTGCAGCGAGTGCAAACGATGCAGCGTCAACACCGAATGGCACGCCAACTGCAATTACAAAAGCCCAAGCACCCAGTGGTAAGCCAATGAAGGTATTGGTAATGAGTTCAAGACTCGTAAGACGACCATTGGCTTTCTCTAGTAAATGGTCGGGAACCAGTTGTGGCAAAAATGCCTGAGCAGACATATCGAAAATGACCTCGCAACAACCAACTCCAACCAGGATCACCATGAAAATCCAAATTGATAATGACCCTGTAGATGCTGCAAAAGCGATAAGACCAAATAGTGCTGCTCTAATGATGTTCGCCACAATCATGAGCTTGCGCCGATCGAACCGATCGATATAGACGCCAGCAGGCAAAGAAAGAACAAGCCATGGAATCATGGAACAAAAACTCACACCCGCAATAAGACGTTCGTCGCTCGTGAGTGAAAGAGTGAGCAATGGGGCAGCGGCATGAACCATGCCATCACCTATGTTGGAAACGCCAGTCGCCGCAAACTGTCGCCAAAAGTTTGCGGGCAGCCGTTGATCGGTCTTGCTCATTGCAAATTCTTCAGAGATTGAAAGTTAACCTTGCCAAGCGAAGTCATAGGTATATCTTTCACCACGCGAACTTCTGCCGGCGCACAGAAGGAAGGCAGTTGGGTTTTTACATGCTGTCGTATCTCTTCTAACGACGGAGCAACTTCGCGCGACGAAACGATCCATGCCACTACTCGCTGACCCCAATGCTCATCTTCAACACCACTCACAACAACGTGCATTACGCCAGGGAAGGTGGCAATGACCTTCTCAACTGCATTCGGCCAGACATTCTCGCCACCAGTAATAATCATGTCGTCACGACGACCAAGAACCCGAATGCGATCCTGGTCAAACGTCCCACTATCTCCAGTCTTGAACCAACTGCCAGTTGAGATGTTGGTGTTCAGTCCACGGTACGAGCGAAACAGAGAGGGTGACTTCAGTTCTATGCATTCGTCGGTGATGCGCACGTCAACACCATCAAGAGGCTTGCCGTTGTAAGCAATTCCACCGAATGTTTCGGTCATGCCGTAGGTGGTCACCACGTTGCTTGGCAAGTTAGGAGGCGCCGCTGCACCACCAAGCAAAATGGTGTTGAACAGGGTCGGATCAATTCGTTGCAATGTCGTTGGCACTAAAGAGACATGCGTAGCTCCTGCAAGTGCAGCGTTCTTGACCTCAATCTCGTCGAACTTTGAGAGAACGGTGATGGGGTTTCCCAAGAGGATTGAGCGGGCCACGATGCTGAAGCCTGCAACGTGGGAAACGGGGAGGCACAACAGCCAATGCGTTGATGAACTGGTTTGCAGTCGCGATTGGGACATGCCGAGCAATGATCGAATGGAGTCGTGGGTATGCACCACACCTTTGGGAGTTCCTGTTGTGCCACTGGTGGCAATGACCAGCGCGTCATTGTGCTGGATTGGCTCAGAGTCAGATAATTCGACTGATGTTCCCGATGCATCAATGACAACTGACGGTTTGAACTGTTTGATGAGCGAATCTTTAGCGGCTTGGGGCAAACGCTGGTCAATAGGAAATACCGCATCTCCGGAGTCCCAAGCATTTCGTACATGATTGGCGAACTCGCTGCTTGCGGGCATATCTATTGCAATAAGGCGATTCACGGTCATCAGCGTAGGCGTTCGAAAGTGCGACACTAGAGAGATGAATAAACAGCCAAGCGGAGTGCAGCTCTGGATATTGGGTGCTCGTCCGAGAACGTTGCCCGCAGCCTTTGTGCCGGTGTTTGTCGCCTTTGGCCTTGCGATTTCGCAGGAAGTGGAGACCACCAAGTTGTGGTGGTGTGGGCTGTGCGCCCTTGTAGTCAGCGTGGCACTGCAGGTAGGCGTGAATTATGCAAATGATTACTCAGATGGCATTAAAGGAACAGATGCCAAGCGAGTTGGACCACTCAGGCTTGTCGGCTCTGGATTGGTTCCCGCTAAAAATGTTAAGACAGCGGCGTTTATTTCATTTGGTGTTGCAGCAGTATTCGGATTGTTCATTGCTCTTGCAACAACCTTGCTGCTCATCCCTCTTGGTGTGTTGTGCATCGCTGCTGGATGGTTGTACACGGGGGGACCAAAACCGTATGGTTATCTCGGTTTCGGAGAATTATTCGTGTTCGTGTTCTTTGGATTGGTAGCTACATCGGGTTCGGTGTACGCCATTACCCAAACTATTGATTACAAAACCGTTGTTGCTTCGTGCATCGTTGGTTTGCTTGCTTGCGCATTGCTAGTTGTTAATAATCTTCGGGATATTCCGGGTGACACCACGGCGAACAAGTTGACCTTGGCTGTCCGTATGGGCGATGCCATGACCAGGAAGTTGTATTACGCGATGTTCCTGTATGTGGTGTTGCTTATCTTGCTTCTTGGTGTTCGAGATCGCTCAGCTCTCATTGCTTTATTTGGTCTCGTAGCTGCTTATCCCGCTTTGAAGTCAGTAAGGGCCGGAGCGCTCGGCAGAGATTTGATTCCAGTCTTGGGGGCTACCGGCAAAGCTCAATTGGCGATTGGTTTGCTGCTTGCAGTTGGATTAGCCCTGTAGCCACCAGTTAACGGCTTGAGCAAATGACTCTGGTTGATCGAGATGCGCATTATGCCCAGCCTTGTCAAGGATTCTCAGAGTTGATTGAGGAATCAATTGATTCATCCGTTTCGCAATTTCTGAAAACTTCTCATCGCGCACACCACAAATCAGCAACACGGGGATATTGATTTCTGGAAGTAGAGACCAAAGGGAATCCTGTTGGCCAGTCCCGCAGGTGCGCAAAGAAGCGGCCAATGAAGTAGCTGTGTTTCTGCATCGGTCTTGAATTTCTTCTTCACTGAACTTTGACTTCGCAAATAACGGCTGTCGTATCCACTCCTGTATGAACGCCGCAGTCCCAATTGACTCAATGCGTGCGGCAAGTTCTTCGTCGGCTTTCACACGTGCAGCCCGCTCAGAGTCGTCTTCAATTCCGGGTGTTCCACTGATCAGAACTAAACCTGTCATTGCATACGGATGCTGAATAGCAGCATGCAGAGCCATGCGTGCGCCCATGCTGTATCCGACAAGCACCTTTCCGAATGCAATGTCGGCAATCTCATCGCCGGTTTCTTGAAGTGAAAGAGAAACGTTTTGCGAATCACCATGATTCGGGGCATCAATGAATGTGTTGGTTGAGTCACCGATAGCTTGCGCAGCGGTTGTCCAGGATTTTCCAGTCTGCGAAAAACCGTGAATGAAGCAGATCTCTCGGGATCCATTTCCACTTGTGACGGTATGCAGGCTCATGCCTTTTCAAGCATTCGTTCAATAATGCGCTCAAACATTTCAACATCTTGAGCACCAGGAACTGACCATTGACCGTTGATGATAAATGTTGGCACGGCGGTCACTCCGTATTCAGCCGCCTCTGCAATTTCGGATCGAACTTCATCGACTAATTCGTCACTGTTCAGGAACGTGTGTGCTTCAGCGCGATTAATTCCCGCAGATTCGGCACAATCTGCAAGCACATCAATGTCTCCAATATTCTTGCCGTCAGTGAAGTACGCATCCATAATGCGTTCTTTAAGAAGAATCTGCACGGCAGCACCATGCTTCAGAAGCGCGTAACTCAGCAGACGATGCGCAAGAAATGTGTTTGCGCGTAGAGCAATATCCATATTGAACGTGATGTTGTCTTGAGCGGCTACGGAGGTGACATGATCGAGAATCTCGGTTGCCCGTTCTGGGCCGCCAAACTTTTTGGCGTACGCATCTTTTGCCGGAGTTGGCGAATCGTTTGGAGCGGTTGGGTCTAGCTGGAAGGGGCGGAACGTGTAATCCACCTGGACATCGACTCCACGGTCTCGCAGACGCGAAAGAGCCGTCTCAAAACGCCGTTTTCCAATAAAACACCATGGACATATGACGTCGGAGAAGATTTCTATGCGCATAGGTGCCACGATAGAGGGGATGGCCTCATCTCCTGCAACCACTGCGACCTTTTGCGCAACGATCGTGGACGAGTGGGTAAGGCTTGGGGTTGCTCATGCCGTGGTATCTCCGGGTTCCCGCAGCACCCCAATGGCAGTTGCGCTATCCAGCAATCCAAAAATCTCACTTCACGTATTTCACGATGAGCGTTCTGCTTCTTTTGCGGCATTGGGCATTGGATTGCAATCGGGTGTTCCCGCCGTATTGCTATGTACATCAGGAACTGCAGCAGCACAGTTTTTCGCCGCTGTCATCGAGGCAAATTATGCGCATGTGCCGATGCTGGTGTGCACCGCAGATCGTCCGCCAGAACTACAGGGCGTAGGCGCTCCGCAAACTATTAATCAAACAAACTTGTATGGAAGTTTTGTTCGCAAGTTCATCGATGTGGGCGTGGCAGATGATGCAAAGGCATCGAAGTGGCGAACGATTGCTCGAGATGCGTTCTCGTCTGCGGTTGGGGTCAATCGCGGTCCATGCCATGTAAATTTCCCATTCCGCGAACCGCTCGTTGGAGTTGCTGAGGAGCTGCCAGCAGTAGACACACATTCTCCCGTGCGGATGAGTGCCGATGTGGCGACAGCTTCAGAGCGCAAGAAACTTTCTCTCGCACTACGTGCCGAGCGCGGGTTGATCATTGCGGGTCACGGCATAGATCAGCCACGCTTTATTCTTGAGTTAGCAGCAAGGTTGAATTGGCCAGTAGTTGCCGACCCACGAAGCAATTGTCGAGTTGCACCTGAAAGTAGTCATGGTGCAACGGTGGTGACGTGTGCCGATGTGATGATGAGGCACCAACCAACCGCCGAAGCTCTTAAACCAACTGTGGTCATTCGCATTGGCGACCCGCCAGTAAGCAAAGTTGTGAACCAATGGCTTGCACGTTGCGGGGCAGAACACATTGCGGTTACTCAGCAGCCAACCCTTATTGACCCAGACAAGATCGTCGCGACTCACATAGTTGGATCATTCAACGAACTTTTCATGGAAATGTCGCGGGGTGCACAGTCAAAGCCCGAATCAGAGTGGGTGAGAGAGTGGAAGCAATGTGAACGCAAGGGAAGAGCAGCCCTTGACGCTCACTTTTCAACATCAAATGAATTGACAGAACCGCTGTGCGCAGTAACGGTAAGTGAATCGCTGGCACCTGGAGCAAGTTTGGTGGTGTCCTCGTCGATGCCGGTACGCGATCTGGAGTGGTTTGCGCCTGCTCGTGATGGCCTTCGCGTGTTTAGTAATCGCGGGGTAAATGGCATCGACGGTGTTGTGTCAACAGCTGTAGGCGTTGCCCTGTCGTCGAAGGCGCCTACGGCGTTACTCATCGGCGATATTGCGATGCTGCACGACAGTAATGGATTGCTCAACTTAACTCGACGCGATGTTCAGTTGAAGATCATTATCGTCGACAATGAAGGCGGCGGAATCTTCTCGTTTCTCCCCCAAGCGGAATCGTTGGATGGCGCACAGTTCGAGCAGCTTTTCGGCACACCGCATAGCGCCGATTTTGAGTCTCTGGCAAAAACTCATGGCATTCCGTTTGCATGGGTAACCACTGCAGACGAGCTTCGTCGCGAACTAGGGAAAGGCGGTACTTCCATTATTGGTGTGCGTACTGATCGCAAACTCAATGTGGATCACCACAATGCCCTCTATTCAGCAGTAGCCGAGGCGCTAACGAAATAGCGATTTACGGTCGCATAATTGCTGCGAGCATTGCTTGCAGTTTGGCCTGTGTTTCAGCAAGTTCATCTGCAGGATCGCTGTCTGCAACGATTCCTCCGCCAGCAAATAAGCGGGCCTGAGTTCGCGCTTCATTGAATTGCGCGCAACGAATTGCAACAGCGAAAACACCATTTCCATTGCGATCAAACCATCCGATTGCACCACCGTATTTATCGCGATCCATGCCCTCATGTTGGGCAATGAGTTGGAGTGCTTGCTCTCGAGGAAATCCTCCAAGTGCTGGAGTGGGTGACAAGGCAAGTGCCGCATCGAGAACATGTATTCGGGGCTCAGAGAGTTTGCCGATGAGCAGTGTCCCAAGGTGCTGAACGTTTGCGACTTGGATAACAGACGGTTCCTCTTCCCAGTCCAGATACGAGCAATGGGGAAGCAGCGTGTCATGAACCATGTCAATCACTACGCGATGTTCAATCTGGTTCTTTGTGCTCGCAACCAGCTGCTGAGCTAACGCCTCGTCTTTCACTGGGTCACCGGTTTTTGGTGCCGTGCCAGCCAGAGGATGGCTGCTGATCTCATCATCGTGAATAGCGACAAGGAGTTCTGGCGAGGCACCCACGAATCCGTCGAAGGAATATCGATAACTGGTGCTAAATGAAGTTCTCAACCGAAGGAGCAACGCATGAATATCCACAGGTGCATTTGAATCAACAATTACATCGCGTGCAATTACTGCTTTGGTGAGTTGCCCATTGCGAACTGCATCTCTTGCCGCCTCAACAGCCTTTAAGTAGATAGGAACTGCAACTCCATCATGTACAGAGAATTGTGCATCTCCTGGTGCTGGCGCTTTTTCGGGAATATCAGGAAATGGCGCGTCGTCAATTACCGTCACCCAGGTTTCGCCTTCACGGGTCTTGCATAGCGTCACAGTGGGAAGAATGAAATCGGCATCTCGGGTTGTATCAAAAGGGATAGAGCCAAACATGATGGGCCCTACGCCAATGGGAAGACCTGTTGGCGACTGCTCAATTGCGTTCAAAAGTTCGCGCGCCTTATTGGCGGTTGCGCGAGCGCTGATGCCAATTGCAGCAAAGCCCACACCTTCGCGAACAAAGAGAAAGCCCTCTGACCCAGCGAAATCGTTCAAGTCGATCTCGCGATCGGTGATGTGTGACAACGGAAACGACGTTGCTTTCATCGGGATGACTACTTCTTTGTTGCGTGCATCAATTGCGTAAGTCCACCGGAAAGTTGTTCATGGCGCACATGCTCAAATCCCGCATTCTGAAGCATGACCACCAACTGCTCTGGCGAAGGTAGATACGCCACGCTTTTCGGCAAGTAGTTGTATGCGGCGCGATTAGAAAGCAGTCCTCCGATACGCGGTACTACTTTTCCGAAATACACGCTGTTGCCCCAACGGATAAGCGGATTAGTGGGCGTGCTCACATCGAGTAGCGCAATGCGACCACCCTGTTTGGTGACACGCG
>Ga0208788_1000420_pt1 | contig 21079 bp, 20 predicted proteins | sample Wag4_2014_7_11_3_FD_187363 | JGI IMG/M metagenome (GOLD analysis project Ga0208788, IMG submission 187363) | Fresh water mixed with fracking chemicals microbial communities from Ohio, USA - Utica-2 Time Series FC 2014_7_11 (SPAdes) (version 2) ...
AGCGGCAAGCCCGTCTCGGTTCGTATGGGACGTTTCGGGCCATTCGTACAGATTGGCACGCGCGACGACGAAGAAAAGCCGCGCTTTGCGGGACTGCGCCCCGGCCAAAAGATGGACACCATCACGCTGGCCGAAGGTCTTCAACTGTTCCAGTTACCCCGCAAACTCGGCGCGAATGCCGACGGCGAAATGCTGGAGGCGAACATCGGTCGCTTCGGCCCGTACATCAAATTTGGCAGTAAGTACGCCTCCTTGAAGGAAGATGATCCGTACACCATCACGCTGGAGCGCGCGATCGAAGTGGTCGAAGCGAAGAAGCTCGCCGACGCCAATCGCATCATCCAAGATTTTGGCATCGACGACATTCAAGTTTTGAACGGGCGCTACGGCCCCTACATCACAGACAAGCTGCGTAATGCTCGTATTCCGAAAGAGCGAGATCCCAAAACGCTGACCTTGGATGAGTGTCGTGAGCTTCTGGCTGCGGCTCCGCAAAGACCCGGTCGCGGACGCTTTGCCAAGAAGGCAGCGCCCGCCAAGGGCAAGGCAAAATCCAAAGCGAAAACAGCATCGACGACAGACGCTGCGGCAGAGTCGCCAAAGCCAGCTAAGCCTAAGGCCAAAGCAAAAGCCAAGGCGAAGACGGCTAAGAAGGCAGCCCCCAAAGCGAAAGCGAAAAAATCTGCTTCGACCGAGGCGTGAAGTACCGGCACGCATTTCATGCGGGTAATTTTGCGGACGTGCACAAGCACGTCACGCTGCTCGCGCTGATCAGGGCACTCTCGCGTAAAGATAAAGGCTTCCTGCTGCTCGATACTCACGCCGGGCGCGGACTCTATGATCTGCACGGCGAAGGAGCGAGAAAAACCGCCGAAGCGGATGGCGGCATCGGCCTGCTGGTCAGTCACGCGTCAGCGGACTGGCCCATCGAGATTCAGGATTATCTCGAGACGATCAAGTCCATACGGCGCGAGCAATCCTCGCGGCACGCCTATCCGGGCTCACCGCTGCTCGCCCTCTCAGCTCTTCGCCCACAAGATCGCGCAGTCTTCATTGAGACGCAGATCGAAGAACACGCAGCTTTGCATAAAGTTTTACCGCGCCATCCGGGCCGAATAGTGGCTGAATGCGCCGATGGCTATCAAAGAATTCGACATTGGCTGCCAAACTCGGAAAGGCGATCTCTGATCCTCATAGATCCGCCTTATGAAGAAACGCTCAGTGACTTTCGAGCGGTCGATCAAGCGGCCTGCGAAGCCTTGCGCCGACTACCCAATGCCGTGATCGCGATTTGGTATCCCATCAAGCACGATCGCGATACGAGCGGATGGCGTCAGCGTTTGCTCTCGCATCTACCAAAACCGCCTGATGAGGCTCGGACACCGGCGATTAGTAGCGAACTTTGGATCCACCCGCCAGATTCCCGCGTTGGACTCAATGGTTCGGGCATGCTCATTTTGAATCCGCCTTGGCAGTTCGACGAACGTATGGCGATGTGGCTACCGATTTTGCGTGAGGTGCTCGATACTGAACGCACCGGTGGAGCCGCGGTGAGACACGAAACATGAGCGCAGACCGTTATGCCGTGATCGGGCATCCGATCTCTCATAGTCGCTCGCCTTTCATCCACGGTGAGTTTGCGAAAGCGACCGGTCAGAACATGAGCTACGAGCGATTCGATATCGCGCCGGAAGAGCTCGACACTCGCGTACCTGCACTCTTTAGAGACGGATTTCGCGGTCTCAATGTGACGGTCCCGCACAAGGAATCGGTAGTCGCACTCACTCAAGAGTTGACCGAGCGCGCGCGTCTTGCCGGCGCCGTCAATACGTTGATCGTCCTGCCCGATGGCAGAGTCTTGGGTGACAACACGGATGGTGCCGGGTTGTTGGCCGATCTTCAGTATCTCGGCGTCAGCATTGCCACAAGGTCGGTGCTCATCCTCGGCGCAGGTGGTGCAACGCGAGGTATCGTCGCGCCGTTGCTCGAGCAACAGCCCTCGAAACTCGTGATCGCCAATCGAACGCTGAGCAAAGCACAAGCGCTCATCGAACTATTTCGCAAAACGGCCCACCGCAAAGATGGGTCGGCCATTCCTTTGCTAGCGTGCAGCACGGATGAGTTACACGAGGCCTTCGATGTGGTGATACACGCCACTTCGCTCGGCTTGCAGAGCGCAACGCCTCCCGTCGATCCGTACATCATCGGTCCACACACCGATGCCTACGACTTAGGTTATGGCCAGCAAGAAACGGCTTTCATTGGTTGGGCGAAGCAACACGCTGCAGCCAGCGCACACGACGGGCTCGGTATGTTGGTGGAACAGGCAGCAGAGGCCTTCTACTTGTGGCGCGGCGTCAGACCGGAGACGAGCGCGGTGCGTCGTCTCTTGAGCCGATAAAGCGATCAATCGGGCGAACGGAACAAACCGTAGCGGCGGGCATACCAAACAAAGAGTGGCAGTTCCATCAATAGGAAACTCGCCACGGTGAAACCAAACCAGCCCACCTCGAGCACGAGAAAATCGAAACGGGTGCCTGTGCCGTAGAAGAAGTAGCCCGAGATGGCGACCGCCGCGAGATTGGCTGCAAGATCATTCATCGCCAAACGATTCATGTCGCTACCCGCGAAGCGCGGATACACCACGAAATAGGCAACCGCTAGCAATACGGCGTTGATCGTCAGGACGAATACTTCAGGGCTCGACACAGGCAACCTCGAACTGTAGACCCATTGTAACGCGGCAGCTGTAAAGTACGGCGCTTAGGTACGCGCGCAGGAGCATAGACATGATCGATCGCAGACGACTCATCCAAGCCGGTGTTTTTGGCCTTGGTGCCATGGCAATCCCGGGCGTGGCAGGCATGTTCCTGCGACGCGGCTTCACGCATGGTGTCGCGAGCGGTGAGCCGTCAGCTAACTCTGTCTTGCTGTGGACGCGCTTCGTAGGTGATGCCGATGCGAAACTGCGCGCTGAAGTAGCGAGCGATGCGATGTTCCAGAAGCTCGTCGCTGGAGCTGAAGTCGTTGCAGATCCCGATCGCGACTACACCGCTAAAGTGATTGTGAAAGGTCTGGCGCCCGGGCGGTGGTACTACTATCGCTTCGTCGCACCCAACGGCACGCGCAGCGTCGTCGGTCGTACGCGCACGCTACCGTCAGGCTCAGTCGGTAAATTCGGTATCGGTTTGTTTTCTTGCGCAAACCTCCCCTTCGGTTGGTTCAATGCCTACGCCCATGCTTGCGAGCGTGACGATCTCGATCTCATCGTACATGTCGGCGACTATCTCTATGAATACGCGATTGGCACCTATCCTTCGGTCGGCGAAACGCTCGCCGGCCGAGTGATCGAGCCTGCGCACGAGATGGTGACGCTAGCCGATTATCGTCTTCGCTACGCGTCATATCGTCTCGATCCGGATCTGCAGAAGCTGCATCAAAGCTATCCGATGATCCCGCAGTGGGACGATCACGAACTCACCAATGACGCGTGGGTCGGTGGCGCCGAAAATCATCAGGCCGATAAGGAAGGAGACTGGGAAACACGCAAGGCCATCGCTGAGCGTGTCTATCGCGAGTGGATGCCGGTCTCTGATGATCGCTGGGGCGCATATCAAATCGGTGACCTTGCAACGATCTATAAACTTGAAACACGCATCAGCGGTCGTAGCGCACCGCCGAATATCGAAGCCGCGGTCAAAGATAAGCCGGATGTGGCCAAGGCACTCATCGATTTCAGAGATGCCATCTTGCGGGACCCGAATCGCACGTTGCTCGGCTTACAACAAGAGCAATGGCTCAAAGATAATTTGCGTAAGTCCACACAATCGCGGACACGTTGGCAGATCATCGCGCAGCAGATCGTGATGGGCGAAATCGTCGCGCCCCAACAGGTCGGCCAGTGGCTGCCTGAGGATGCGCCGGAGTTCCTCAAGCGCCGTATGGCTGCTGGGCTCGTAGCAGCCAAGCTCGGCCTACCCTACAACTTCGACAGCTGGGGTGGATTTCCAGCCGCGCGATCACGCCTGCTGCAAGACGCACTCGCGGCAGACGCCAACCCGATCGTCTTGGGCGGCGACAGTCATAACGCCTGGGCGCAAAACTTGACCGTCGGCAGCACACCCGCCGGCGTCGAGTTTGCAACCCACTCGGTCACCTCACCGGGGTTCGAGAGTTATCTACGACGAGGGGCGCCGTCGGATGTCGCTGCGGCATTGCGCGCGACGAACCCAGGGCTCGCTTACAGCAACACGCATCAGCGTGGCTATACGAGCATCTTGTTGGGACGCGACGAAGCGATTGGTCAATTCCATTTCATGAAGACGATCCGCGAGCGCTCGACGGAATTGGCGGGTACGCAAAGTCTGCGTGTCCGTCAGGGCGAACGACGTCTGACCGAAAGCTGAACTTAAGCCAATCGAATCTTTGGGTATCATGATTGGCATGGACGCCAATCTTGTTACCTTCTTGTTTATCGCTTTTGTCGTCGTTTCGACCCTGCTGCAGCTGTGGCTGACCCGCAGACAGATTCGTCACGTTGAATCCCATCGCGCGACGGTGCCCGCGGCTTTCAGTAGCACGATCTCGCTCGAGTCGCACCAAAAGGCGGCGAACTACACCATCGCCCGACAGCGTTTCGGGCTCGTGCGTCTCGCATTGTCCTTGGTGATGCTCATTGGCTGGACGCTTTTTGGCGGACTCGAAGCGCTCAATATTGCTCTACAGCCGCTCGGTATCACGCTCGGCGGGCTCGGCTACCAAGTTGCGCTGATTTTCGTTTTTTCTTTGATCGGTGGAATCATCGAACTACCGTTAGACTGGTATAGCCACTTTCGCATCGAGCAAAAGTTTGGCTTCAACCGCATGTCGCTCGGGTTGTGGATATCCGATTTGGTCAAAAACTTTTTCGTGAGCACGCTGATCGGCTTGCCATTGATTGCGATGGTCGTTTGGCTGATGGCGGCGGCAGGCGCCACATGGTGGCTCTGGGCTTGGGGCGGCTGGGTCGCGTTCAACTTGCTGCTGATGGTGATCTATCCGATCTGGATCGCTCCGCTCTTCAACGAATTTCAACCGCTACAGGATGAAACATTGAAACAGCGCGTGGAGACGCTGATGCAACGCTGTGGGTTCGCTGCGGAAGGTCTCTTCGTCATGGATGGCAGTAAGCGCTCGGCCGAATCGAATGCCTACTTCACGGGGCTCGGCAAAGCCAAACGGGTCGTGTTCTACGACACGCTGCTCTCGCGCCTCTCACACGATGAGCTCGAAGCGGTGCTTGCGCACGAGCTTGGGCACTTTCATCACCGGCACCTGCGTAAGAGCTTGGTCTCGATCTTCGCGATAACCCTCGCGGGCTTTGCCGCCCTCGGCTGGCTCTCGACCCAAGCCGCATTCTTCACCGGCCTCGGCGTCACCCCAAATGCCGATTTGCCTAACGACGCTCTAGCCATCCTGTTGTTTCTACTGGTGATTCCGACAATCTCCCCCTTGATCGAGCCGCTGTGGACGGCCGCCTCGCGGCGCCACGAGTTCGAGGCGGATGCCTATGCGAAGCAGCAAGCGAGCGCACCGGCCCTAGTGCAGGCGCTGGTCAAGCTCACCGAGGACAACGCGGTGACCCTGACGCCCGACCCCGTTTACGTCCGCTTTCATTACTCCCACCCCCCCATGGTGGAGCGGATTGCCGCCCTGCAAACCTAGGATCCCTTGACAGTGTGTGCATTTTTATTCATGATTCATGAAATTTTATGCATGCCGACCCCCACCATCCGCACCGCCGCGAGGCAATCCTGCGCATCCTGCGCGGCGCGCCCGTGCGCAAGCAGGACGAGCTGGTGCGGTTGCTTCGAGAGGCGGGGCACGATGTCACGCAATCGTCGGTTAGCCGTGACCTGCGAGAGCTCGGTGTCCTGAAAGCGGGCGGACGCTACCTCGCTCCGTCGGAAGAATCCTCTCGAACGCTTGATGACTTCGACACCCTGCGACAGTTCGTCCGGGGTGTCGCGACGGCGGGCGCAGCCCTGACGGTGCTGCGAACCACCATCGGCGCTGCCCAGAGCGTCGCCATCGCCATCGACAAAGCGGCCTGGCCTGAAGTCGTCGGCACCATTTCAGGTGATGACACCATCTTCATCGCGACCGATTCCGGCGAAGCCCAAGCCACACTCGTGGCCCGCCTGCGCAACCTGTTCCGTCTCTAAGGATCCACCATGTCCCAACCGATCGTTCTCGCCTATTCGGGCGGCCTCGACACCTCTTTCCTCGTTCCTTGGCTAAAAGAGGAGTATCAGCGCCCCATCATCACCGTCACGGTCGACACCGGCGGCATCGATGCAGCCGCTGCTAAGACGCTGCACGAGCGAGCTTTGGCGCTGGGCGCATCCGAACATCATCAAATCGATGCACGTGCCGATTATTTTCAGCAGGTACTGCGTTTTTTGATCATGGGCAATGTGCGTCGCGGTCAACTCTATCCGCTGTCGGTCGGCGCAGAGCGCGTGATGCAGGCGCAGATCATTGCGCGTATGGCGCGTGAACTCGGCACCGGCAGCATCGCTCACGGATGCACGGCGGCTGGTAACGATCAGGTGCGCTTTGAAGTCGCTCTGCGCACGTTGGCGCCCGAGCTCGAAGTCATCGCACCCGTGCGCGATAAGCACTTCAAACGCCAAGAAGAGCTCGACTTTCTCACGGCACGCAACTTACCCGTCCCACCGCATGGCGCGGCTTACTCGATCAATCGAGGACTTTGGGGCGTCAGCATCGGTGGCAAAGAAACGCTCACCTCGCAAGGCAGCATTCCTGATGATGCTTGGGTGCTCTCGAAGGACGCTTTCACCACGCCGAAAGCGCCCGCTCGTCACACGATTCATTTTGAGCAAGGCGTCCCTTGCGGTATCGACGGTCAAAAAATGACTGCCGTCGAAGTGATCGAGCAACTCGAACAACTGGCTGGCCCCTATGGCATCGGTCGCGGCATCCACTTGGGCGATACCATCATCGGCACCAAAGGCCGCGTTGCCTTCGAAGCACCGGCAGCCGAGGTATTGCTCAACGCCCACCGCGAGCTCGAAAAACTCGTGCTCACCGGTCGTCAGCAGCGAATCAAAGAAATGCTGGCCGGTCCCTATGGTGATTGGGTACATGAGGGTCAATTGCTTGATCCTGTTTGCCGCGACATCGAAGCGCTGTTCTTGCAGTCGCAAGAGCGAGTCACGGGCGTCGTCAACGTCTTGTTCCGACCAGGTTCGCTGTTCATCGAGGGTGTCGATTCGCCCTACTCGCTGATGGCGGCATCCAAGGGTGTGTACGGCGAAGCGACGGGCGAATGGACTGCAGCGGATGCTCTTGGCTTCTCGCGTATCGTGGGTCTTACGGGTGTATTTCATCGTCGAGCCGGCGAACGCGCGGCCTCTCAGGAGTCAAAATAAATGCGAACGATCGTCGTCGACAAAGTAGCTTCGGTCACTCAAGCCTGTGGTCTTGGCCACGAATTGCGCATTGCCACCGAAAACCTGCCCTCCGAGGAGGGCATCGTAGTCGTGGTGGAAATTCTTACGAGCAAAGCCAACTACAACACGCTTGAGTTGACGAGCGGTCGCATGGCCAAAGTGAACAAAGGCGACATCGTCGTCGGTGCGCTTGGTCACCGCAAAGCTTTGTTCGGCTTTTCGGGGCACGTCCCCCCAACGCTCAAAGCAGGCGATGTCATCCAGATGCTCAACATCGGTGGCGTCCTTGGCATCTGCGACTCCGCTAATCCGGATAAAGGCAAACCCTTCGATTGCAAAGTGCTCGGCGTCGTACTCACCTTCCCCTATCTCGGTGAACGCATCGGCGTACCGGCACGTGCGGGCTATCGCAAGCTCGATTTGAATGCGCCGCTTGAGACACACGGTGTTCCTGTCGTCGCACTCGCAGGCACCTGCATGGAAGCCGGTAAGACGGCCGCTGCATGTCAGATGGTCAGCCGCATGCGACATCGCGGACTCACGGTCGATGTCTTCAAGGCGACGGGTGTTTCCTTGCGTCGCGATATTCTCGCCATGGAAGACGCGGGTGCTCGCAACTCGATGATCTTCACCGATCTTGGCATCATCACGACGACGCGCGCTGTGGGACCTGCGCTCACGCGCACGATGATCACCGACATCTCAGCGAAAAAGCCTGACGTCATCGTCTTCGAGCTCGGTGATGGCATCCTCGGAACTTATGGTGTCGACTCCATCCTCGAGTGCGACGACATCCGTAAAGCACTGACGGGTGTCGTGCTATCGGCGAACGATCCGGTGGCCGCGTGGGGCGGCGTGAAACTCTTACGCGAACGCTTTGGCATCGAACCTTGTGCCGTCACGGGACCCGCCACCGACAATGCCGTCGGTGTCGAAATCATCCGTGATCAAATGAAAGTGCCGGCGCATAACGCATTGAGCGATGGTGCGGCGCTCGGTGACTGCGTCATTTCGGCGATCGGCCTTGATGCCAAGTTTCCGGTCGCAGCGGCAAATTAATGAAGACGCCCGCGCTCATCTTGGGTGGAACTGGCTACGTGGCCGGTGAGCTGCTGCGCTTGCTGATTGCGCATCCCGATCTCGAGATCGCCGGGATACTCTCGGACTCTCAACCGGGCGAGTCGGTTGCCAAGGCCTTTCCGCATCTTGCGCCGGCACTTGGCGATTTGGCGTTCTGCTCCGAAGCGCAGATGACGACGCTGATCAGCACCCTGCCGAGCTCAGCGCTGTTCTCAGCCGCGCCTCACGGCGTCAGTGCCGCCTTGATCGATCGCTTGCTGAAAGCAGCCGAAGCCGCCGGCACGACACCGCGGGTCGTCGATATCTCGGCTGATTACCGCTATAGCACCGCAGAAGCCTACGCGGCAGTCTATAAGCACGAGCACGGCGCGCCGTCGCGAATCAAAGATTTCATCTGCGCCGTGCCAGAACACCTGCGCTCCCACCCGGCTAAACATGTGGCGCATCCTGGCTGCTTCGCGACGGCGACGCTGCTTGCTGCAGTGCCGCTGCTCACCGAGCGCTTGGTTACACCCACATTGTTCATTAGCGGTATCACGGGCAGTACGGGTTCGGGTAGAAAACCGGTCGATGGCACTCATCACCCGGTACGACACAGCGATTTGTATTCATACAACGCCCTCTCGCATCGCCACATCCCTGAAATCACCGCCTGTGCCAAAGCGGCGAGCGGCATTGAAGCAGATTTTGCTTTCGTTCCTCACTCGGGACCGCTCGCCAGAGGAATCCACGTCACCGTGCAGGCAACGCTTGCGCCCGGCATCAGCATTACGACCGCCGAGCTGCGAGATCAGTTTCGTTCGTTCTATGCGCATTCGCCATTCGTGAAAGTGCAGGACGCGGCGCCGAGAATCAAAGATATCGTGGCTAGTAATTACGCGAGTCTCTCGGCAACGACCAACGGCCGAACTCTTGCCGTGATGTGCGCGATCGACAATCTCAATAAAGGTGCCGCTGGTGGCGCAGTGCAGTGGATGAATCGCTTGCTCGGACTTCCCGAGCACAGCGGCCTCACTGCCGTTGCGCCAGGCTGGACTTAAACCTCTCACGACGAATCTCACAAGGACACATTCCATGAGCCCCGCCGATCATCTCGCGCCTGTCTTTGCGCAATACCCCATCGAGGTCGTCGATGCCGAGGGTGTCTGGCTGCACACGCGTGACGGTCGCCGGATTCTCGACCTGTATGGCGGACATGCCGTTGCGGCCCTAGGTTACAAGCATCCGGGTTGGACGAGTGCGATCGCTCGTCAAGCCACACTGTGCAATTTTCAAAGTAATGCAGTACCCATGGAAGTGCGGGTGCGCGCTGCTACCAAACTCACGAAATTTGCCGGCGGGCATTTCGACAGCGTCTTCTTCGTAAACTCGGGTGCTGAAGCCAACGAAAATGCTCTGCGTATGGCTTTCAAGATGACCCGTCGACCTAATGTCGTTGCCGTCGAGGGCGCTTTTCATGGACGCACGGCCGCTGCGGGCGCGGTCACTTGGGGAGCGGACAAAAAATGGTATGAGTTTCCGCGTACTCCCTTTGGTGTGTCATACATTCCTCGCCGCGACATCGCCGCGATCAGTCAGCTGGTGACACGCGATACGGCAGCCGTCATCGTCGAGCCCGTGCAGGGCGTCGGCGGTGCATTTGATATGGGAGCCGAGTTTCTCGCGGCACTACGTGAGCGCTGCACACTCATGGGTGCACAGTTGATTTTTGATGAAGTGCAGATTGGTGTCGGTCGTAGCGGCTGGGCCTTCGCAGCCAATATGTATGGCGTGATGCCTGACATGATCACGACGGCCAAAGCGCTCGGTAATGGCTTCCCGTGTGGCGCCCTCTTGATGTCGCCTGCCGTGACAGAGTCGCTGAAGCTCGAAGGACTCGGCACGACGTTTGGTGGCGGGCCGATGGCCTGTGCCGCGATCGAGGCAGTAATCGACGCCATCGAAACCGAAGATCTATTGTCGAACGTGAAGCAGATATCGCGCTACCTGCGTGAGACCTGCACGGTGGGCCCGGTCGTGGGTCATCAAGGCGCGGGATTCCTGCACGGACTCAAGTTAGATCGCGCGGCCAAAGACGTTCAAGCGGCGCTACTCGCGCGCGATATTTTGGCTGGAACCAGTGCCGACCCGCAGGTCTTGCGCTTGCTGCCACCGTACACACTGACCAAAGAGCACGTGGATCTCCTGCGCGCTGCGTTGGAGGACTTATGAACCGCTTTCTCGATCTCGCTGATTTCAGTCGCGAGGAAGTTCTCGATCTGATCGCATTAGCACAACGTCTCGAAAAGCATCCCGAGCCGCAAGCGCTCGCCGGCAAAATTTTGGGACTGGTTTTCTTTAATCCCTCGTTACGTACGCTGTCGTCGTTCCAAGTTGGGATGATGCGCCTCGGCGGATCCTCCTTCGTCATCACCCCCGGCCAAGGGACGTGGCAACTTGAAACTCGCACCGGTGCGGTCATGAACGGTGGTGCAGCTGAACACGTGCGTGAAGGCTTGCCCGTTTTGGCCTCCTATGCCGACGCGCTCGGAATTCGCGCCTTCGCCGAGGGCAAAGATTTACAGCACGATCTAGCCGAGACCGCGTTCAATGCGATGGCATCGGTGGTGCAAAAGCCGTTGATCAATCTTGAGTCGGCTATCAATCATCCCTGCCAAGCGCTCGCCGATTGGAAGACGCTCGAAGATAGGCAGGTACCACAACGAGCGAAGTTCGTTTTGTCGTGGGCGAACCATCCGCGCGTAACGCCACTCGCGGTGCCTGCAGCCACCGTACACATGGCAGCTCAGCGTGGGATGGAAGTCGTGGTGTTACGCCCCGAAGGTTATGCGCTCCCACCACAAATCATGGACAAGGCACGCGCGGCAGCCGCCGCCTCGGGCGGTTCAGTGACGGAAACCACGGACCGTGCGACCGCAATGCAAGGCGCACACGTGCTCTATGCCAAAGAATGGGGCTCGACCGCGCACTATGGCGATGCGGCAGCAGATGCAGCGCTTCGCGCCCACCTCGGTGATTGGTGTGTGCGTGAATCCTGGTTCGACGCGGCCGCCAAAGATTGCAAGTTCATGCATTGCTTGCCGGTGCGCCGTAACGTCGCGGTCGCCGACGAAGTTCTTGATGGTCCACGCAGCATCGTGCTGCAAGAGGCCTACAACCGTTTGCCCGCCCAAATGGCGGTTCTACATCGACTGCTTTCGACTGGAGTATCTCAACGATGATCATGCATCGCCCCGACCCCTCGGCCGTGATTCGTGCCCTGCGTGGTGCAGCGCCTTATATCCGCCTGTTCAAGGGCAAGACCTTTGTCGTGAAGGCGGGCGGCGGCGTGTTTGGCGACCCGGAAGCCACGCGCAATATCATCGAGCAGATTGCGATTCTCCACTCACTCGGTGTTCGCGTCGTATTCGTGCATGGTGGCGGTCCGCAGTTGACGGAAGTGACCGAGAAACTCGGTGTGCCGACCCAGATGATCGAAGGACGTCGTGTCACCGACGAGCGATCGATCGACGCCACCGCGATGGTGCTGAGTGGTCTGATCAACACTCGCATCTTGGCGACTTGCCGCGAACTCGACGTGCCGGCAATCGGCATTAGCGGTGTGGATGCAGGTCTCATTCAAGCGCACAAACGTGCGCCGGTGAAATTACAAAGCAGTGATGCCACCGTCGACTACGGTTTCGTTGGTGATATCGACTACATCGATACCGACGTCATCCGTAAATTGCTCGATAACGGCTTGATGCCCGTGATCTCGCCACTGTCGAGCGATGACTCGGGCACCCTGCTCAACATCAATGCCGACACGGTCGCAGCCGCCATCGGCGCCGCACTCGGCGCCGAAAAACTCGTACTCTGCACGGGTGCTCCCGGCATCCTCGAACGTGTCGAAGATCCCACCTCCGTCATTTCTTATACCGATCTTGCCGGGCTCAAACGCCTCAAAGACGAAAAGCGGATCGTGGATGGGATGCTGCCAAAGGCCAAGGCGATCGAATCGGCTATCCAGGGCGGCGTGCAGCGCGTACACGTCATCTCCTACAAAGCCGCTGATGCCATTTTGGCTGAAGTCTTCACCAACGAGGGCACAGGCACGCTCGTCGTCGCCGATGTCGGCAAGCTTGCGCCCGCTGAACTGGCCGCGGCAAACTCGGCTCGCGCATGACACGACTCTGGGACAAGGGCGCACCGCTCGATGAGCGTGTGTTGCAATACACCGCGGGTGAGGATCACGCTCTCGATGAGCGCCTCGTGCCCTACGATGCGCGCGCCTCGATCGCCCATGCCCAGATGCTGCATGCACAAGGCCTGCTCTCCGCCGAAGACTGCGAAGCTATCGAGAATGGTCTTGAGGCGCTGATCGCCTCACACGCCAAAGGCGATTGGCGCATCGAATTGGCTGATGAAGATGGGCAGACGGCTCTCGAGAAACGACTGACGGCGCTTATCGGTGCGGCAGGCGGTCGCGTTCATCTCGGACGTTCGCGCAACGACCAAGTGCTCACGGCGTTACGCCTCTACTTACGCGATGCCACCGAACAGTTGGCGGAAGGCGCCGAAGCGGTCGCCTTGGCGTTATCGAAACTCGCCGATCGCGAGGGCGACCTCGAGTTGCCAGGCTACACCCATATGCAGCAAGCGATGCCGAGCTCGGTCGCATTGTGGGCAGGTGGCTTCGCCGCAGAGCTGCGCGATGATGCGGCTGGACTACGCACCGTGCAACGACGCCTCGGCAAAAATCCGCTCGGCTCCGCCGCGGGCTACGGGACACCCGGTTTGCCGCTCGATCGCGAGGCCACCACCCGCGCTCTCGACTTCGACTCCGTGCAAGAACCGGTCACAGCAGTCCAACTCTCGCGTGGCAAGGCCGAAGCGCAGTTGTTGTTCGAAGTGGCGCTGCTCATGCAGGACCTCGGCAGATTCGCAGCGGACGTCTGTTTGTACTACACGCAGGAATTTGCCTTCCTCGAACTGCCCGATGAATTCACGACGGGCTCGTCGATCATGCCGCAGAAACGTAATCCTGACGTGTTCGAATTGTTGCGAGGTCGTACGGCAACAGCACATGGCTGTCTCATTGAAGCACTTGGCATTTTTGCCAAGCTGCCCTCGGGCTATCAGCGCGATCTGCAATTATTGAAGTTACCGCTGTTCCGCGGCATCGATCTTGCCATCGCGAGTACGGCGATTTTGTCGCCTGCGATCGACGCGATGCGCTTTAAGCGCGCGAACATCCAACTCGATCCCTCCATCCATGCCGCCGAGCGTGCCAATCAACTCGTCGTCGATGAAGGTATTCCATTCCGCGAAGCCTATCGTCGCATCGGCGCCGAACTGCAAGCCAAGAAGGTTAATCAAGAATGAGTGGGCTACCCGTTCCCTGGCGCGCAGACCTCACTCTCGAGGGACTCAACTCGTATGCCAAAGATACGATGGTCGAGGGTCTCGGTATCGTCTTCACCGAAATTGGTTCGAATTTTTTGCGCGGGACCATGCCGGTCGATGAGCGTAGTTGTCAGCCTATGGGAGTGCTGCATGGCGGCGCCTCGGTTGCTTTCGCCGAAACCTTAGCGAGCACCGCTTCAAATGCCACCATGGACGATGCGCACCGTGTGCTTGGCCAAGAAATCAACGCGAATCATCTGCGACCGGTTCCTAAAGGTGAGACCGTAACGGGCACGACCTACCTGCTACACGCGGGCGCTCGGAGTCAGGTTTGGTCGATCGAGATCCACAACGCCCGTGGTCAACTCGTCTGCATCTCCCGAATCACCATGGCGGTCATCAATCGTCGATGAACGACTTCGCTCGCACACCCGATCCGGCACTCGTCACATACACGCACGTGATCTACGGCTTACATGCGCTATCGGTGTTGATCGGGATCACGGGAGCAGCCACCATCGTTGGTAGCTTCATCTTCGGCTTGCCATCGATCATCGCCGTCATCATGAATTATGTTCGGCGTAGCGAGGCTCGCGAGACATGGCTCGAGAGTCACTTCCGCTGGCAGATCCGTACGTTCTGGTGGGCATTCGTCGCCAGCATCATCGTGCTGGTGCTTTCAGCACCTCTGATGCTGATCTTGGTTGGCTTCGCGACGGCCGCGCTCGGATTTTTGATCATCGGTATCTGGGTTTTTTATCGTGTTCTACGTGGCTGGCTCGCGCTTCGTCACGTGCGGACGGTGTCATGATCCGTCGTCGACTGTTCGCACTCGTCTGTCTGATCACGAGTACGGGTCTCGTTGGCTGTGGCCAAACGGGTCCCTTATATCTCCCGGACGAGGACGCCAAAGTGGTCATCAAGCCGGCGGCTAACGAGTAGACCCCTCGGTTTTCCGCAGGCGCGCAAACCGGCCGCGTTTCCTATGATGCGCATCGTCATGAACGATGCGAGCCATTCCGTTCTCTCTCACTGCTGCGGCGATCACAGCATCGGCGTCACCGCGTCATCTTCCAGCCGCACTTGGCTGATGCTCGCCGTGATGGGCATCGTCGTATTGCGATCGAGTCTCATTTGCCATACGCCTGTCATTTCAACGGAGACATCCATCGATGCGCTGATCGCAGGCAGTTATTGCAGTACCGACGGGAGAACTCCCTTGCCGCCGAAGGGCGGAGACAATACCGACGAACACGCAGCTTGCTTGCACTGCGCCAGTCGACGTCGCATCGACACTAGTTCCGCTGATGAATCGGTATAATAAACGTCGATTGATTTCACCCAGACGAAAAGGAATTTGCCATGACTGACAAACTGACCCGTCGCCAAGTAATCGGCGCCAGCGTCCTCGGTCTTTCTGCGATCGGTGTTGCTGTCGAAACCGCGCAAGCTCAAGCCAAGCTGCCGCTGTTGAAAGTCGACGAACCCGCCGCCAAAGCGCTGGGTTACATCGAAGACGCCAAGAAGGTTGACGCCAAAGCCAACCCGAATTTCAAGCCGGGCCAACATTGCGGCAATTGCCTGCAGTGGGCGGAAAAAGATCGCAAGGTTGCCGAAGGCAAGTGCAATCTCTTCCCGGGCAAGCTCGTGAAGAATCCGGGCTGGTGCAAGGTCTACGTAAAGGCCCCGGGCGTCGCCTAATTTTTTGACCGTCATTCATCGATCAGCTGGGCGGTGTGCTCACACCGCCCAGCGTTGATCAAAAAACCGTCGTGAATAAGGTCGACCTCGTACTCATCGACGGATCCTCGTATCTATATCGGGCTTTTCACGCCCTTCCCCCGTTCACCAATTCCCACGGTGAGCCGACCGGTGCCGTACTCGGCGTCGTCAACATGCTGCTCAAGTTCTTGCGCGAATACGAAGCGACGCAGTTCGCTGTCGTTTTCGACGCACCCGGAAAAACTTTCCGCGACGAACTGTTCGCCGAATACAAGGCGCATCGACCCCCGATGCCAGAGGACTTGCGAGCCCAGGTGCAGCCTCTACTCGATACCGTCGAAGCGCTCGGGCTTCCGCTGCTGCGTATCAGCGGTGTGGAAGCTGACGACGTCATTGGAACGCTGGCGCAACGAGCAGCCAAGACAGGTCAGCGAGTGCTGATATCGACGGGTGACAAAGATATGTGCCAGCTCGTGAGCGAGCACATCACGCTCATCAATACGATGTCTGGCAGCATTTATGATCGTGATGGCGTCAAAGCCAAGTTTGATGTTTGGCCCGAGCAAATCATCGACTACCTCGCTCTCGTTGGCGACACATCAGACAACATTCCGGGCATCGATAAAGTCGGACCGAAAACTGCTGCGAAGTGGCTCGGCCAATATCAAACGCTCGATAACCTCATCGCACATGCCGAAGAAGTCAGCGGCAAGGTTGGAGAAAATCTACGCGCGGGCCTTGCGACACTCGAACTATCGAGGCAACTAGCGACGATTCGCTGCGATCTCGATCTACCGATCGAGGCGAACGACTTAACCCGACGCGAAGCGGACGAATCACGCCTGCGAGACCTCTACACGCGTTTGGAATTTCGTGCGTTGCTGCGCGGGCTAGGTGGTGAGATAACAGGCCACGAACAGCCGTCAAAAAGCGAAGGCGCTGGCTCGTCTCCTGCAACACCTTCAGCCGGTGCACTCGCGCTCGAACGTGACCCGCGCATCACTGAGGCACCGCGGGCTTACGAAACCGTGCTCGATATGCTGCATCTCGATCGCTGGATCGAGAAACTCGAGCAGGCGAGCTTGTTCGCCTTCGATACGGAAACGACGAGTCTCGATTATCGAGAAGCGCAAATTGTCGGCTTGTCGTTCTGCATCGAACCCGGGAACGCCGCCTACGTACCCTTAAGACATGATTATGTCGGCGCGCCGTCACAACTCGATCGAGATACAGTGTTGACGCGCCTACGCCCTCTGCTCGAGAGTGAGCAACACGCGAAGCTCGGGCACCATCTCAAATACGATGCGCACGTTCTCGCCAATCACGGCATCCACTTGCGCGGAATGGCATACGACTCGATGCTGGAGTCTTATATTTGGAATAGCGTTGCAACGCGGCATGACATGGATTCGGCCGCTGAGAACTACCTCGGCATTCAAACTATTCATTACGAAGATGTAGCCGGCAAAGGGGCGAAGCAGATCCCTTTCAGCCAAGTTTCGATCGAGCGAGCGGCGGAATATGCGGCAGAAGATGCCGACATCACATTACGCCTGCATCGAACCTTGTGGCCCGCAATCGAACATGAGCCTTTGCTCAAAAAACTCTATGAACAGTTCGAACAGCCGCTCGTCGGTGTGTTGCAACGTATGGAGCGTCATGGCGTCTTGATCGATCGCGACATGCTGCGCGTACAGAGCACGGAGCTTGCGCAACGAGCAGCGGAGCTACAAGCAGCGGCGCATCAGGAAGCGGGCGTCGAGTTCAACGTCGACTCGCCGAAACAATTGCAGCAAATTCTGTTCGAGAAGATGCAGATTCCGGTGCTGCGCAAGACGCCCACCGGTCAGCCGTCGACGGCCGAAGATGTACTCGAAGAATTAGCCGAGTCTCACAAGCTGCCACAGCTGATCCTCGACTATCGAAGCATCGCCAAATTGCGCAGCACGTATACCGAAAAACTGCCGCTGCAGGCTGATCCGAAAACAGGCCGCATCCACACCTCGTACCATCAGGCTGTCGCGCAAACCGGTCGACTTTCATCGACGGATCCGAATTTGCAGAACATTCCGATTCGTACGCCAGAAGGAAGACGTATCCGCCAAGCTTTCATCGCACCTCCGGGATGTGTGCTACTCGCAGCGGACTATTCGCAGATCGAGTTGCGCATCATGGCTCATCTATCGGGCGATGCCGGTTTACTCGCCGCTTTCGCTGCCGATCGTGATGTGCACCAAGCAACGGCGGCGGAAGTGTTCGGCGTGCCACTCGACGAAGTGACGAGCGATCAAAGACGCTCGGCCAAAGCGATCAACTTCGGATTGATTTACGGCATGTCCGCATTCGGACTCGCTAAACAACTCGGTATCGATCGAAGCTCGGCACAAAACTACGTCGAGCTTTACTTCGCTCGTTATCCCGGGGTGAAGGCCTACATGGATCGCACTCGCGAACAAGCTCGCGAACTCGGCTACGTCGAAACCGTCTTCGGCCGCCGACTGTATCTGCCCGATATCCGCTCGCGAAATCGTGCCATGCAGCAGTACGCCGAGCGCAGCGCGATCAATGCGCCGATGCAAGGCACAGCCGCTGATCTCATCAAACTCGCCATGATCGCGGTCGATCGTTGGTGCCGCGAATGCTCCGGCGGGAACGCAACGCTCATCATGCAAGTGCACGACGAACTCGTGCTGGAAGTCGCGGAGACGGCGATTGAGCAGGTTCGTGCAGCCGTGCGAACCGCGATGGTCGCAGCGAGTGGCGAAGCCCTGCGTGTGCCGCTCAAGGTGGATATCGGCGTTGGCCGAAACTGGGACGAAGCGCACTGAAATCTGTGGCCGCCTGGCCACACCGTGACGTGAAAACCACGTCTCAAGCGACTGATCGATAACGATATTTTTATCGAATACGACGGAACTATTTTTAGCGCCGCGCGGTCTGACTTAGCGAACGTTCCACGTTCCCCGCTTCTACCCTCCCTGAGCGGGTCCCGGCTTCAAGACCTGTGCCGGGTTATGTCTGCCCCCGGCAGCCCTACGGGCCGTCGGGGGTTTTTTTATCCCGTTCCCACAAAGCCGCCAACGCGGCCTGAGCTTCCTTGACCCCAAGGCCGGAGTGCGCTGAGAACACCTGAACGCTCGCGAGAGTGCCCAATTGGGCGCGTGAGTCTTTCAAGACCGCGGCTCGCTCGGCTTGGTTCAACTTGTCCGCTTTCGAAAGGAGGACATGCACGCCACGGCGCGTGGGGTCGGCCCATTCGATAAGGCCAAAATCCTCATCTCTCAGGCCACGCCGCGAATCGACGATCAGACAGAGTCCCTTGAGGCTGGAGCGCGCCCGCAAAGCATCGATCAAGGGCACCCACTTACGCCGCTCTTCCGGACGGACGGCGGCATAGCCGTAACCCGGTAAGTCCACGATGCGGTGACTCTCCTCCAGCTCGAAGTAGTTCAGTAAGCGGGTCTGCCCCGGCGTCTTGCTCGTTCTGGCCAAGGCCTTGCGCTCGGCGATGGCATTGATCGCACTGGACTTGCCTGCATTCGACCGACCGGCAATGGCGACTTCGGCGCCCGCGTCCGGCGGAAACTGCACCGGTGCCGCCACACTCAACAAAAACTCGACATGGGGAAAACGCGACACGGAAACCGCCTGCCCGGTAGGGCATCTGAAACGGGTGGTAGTGTAAACTCACCGGCTCGAATCAGACCGTCCGGAGCCGTCCGAAGATGTTCACTGTCAACACCAGCATCCGCCTGCTCGCCGCTCTTGCCGTGGCGACCCTCTGCTCGCCCGCCGTCGAGGCTCGCGGCAATCCCGAAGCGGGTGCCACCAAAGCGGCTGTTTGCACAGCCTGCCATGGCCCCAATGGCAACAGCGTCAACCCGGAGTGGCCGAACCTCGCGGGTCAGAGCGCCGCCTACGTCACCGAGCAGCTCACGATCTTCCGCGCCGGTCATCGCAACAACGCGGTGATGTGGCCCATGGCGATCGCGCTCACCGACGAAGACATTGCGGATCTCGCCGCATACTTCTCGCGTCAGACACCGAATGGTCTCGAAGCTGACGCTGCGACCTACAAGGCCGGTGAAGCGCTTTATCGTGGCGGCGATCGCTCGCGCAACATTCCGTCCTGTAAAGCCTGTCATGGCCCGGTCGGTCTCGGTGCCACGAGCGCTGCTTATCCCGCTTTGCGTGCGCAGCACTCGCTCTATACGGCCAAGCAATTGCTCGACTATCAAAACGAGCAACGCTATCGCGATGTGAACACCGGGGAACCGACCAAGTCGCGCAACGGTCACATGATGACGACCATCGCCAAGCGCCTGACCGAAGAAGATATTCGCAACCTCGCGAGCTACATCCAAGGTCTGCGCTGATCGTACGGCGTTAATCGAACTGCATCGGAGAAGCGATCAATGATCACCCGCGCCCGCTTTTTGTCCGTGTTGGCAGCCATCGTTGCCGTTGCAGCCACTCCGTTGCTCGCCCAACAAAATCTGCCGGCTGGCAAGTGGCAGGCGGGTCGTCACTATCGCGTAGTGTCTCCTCCGCAGGCGACGTCGGTCGCTCCGGATAAAGTCGAAGTCATCGAAATTTTTTGGTACGGCTGCGGTGCCTGCTTCGTACTCGACCCTTATCTCGAAACCTGGAAGAAGTCGAAGCCGGCTCACGTGGAGTTCGTGCGCGTCCCGGTGACCTGGAACGCCGGAGCCAAACTGCATGCGCGCCTCTACTACACGCTGCAGGCTTTGAAGCAGGATGAGCGCCTGCACACGAAGGTTTTCGATACGATCCATCGCGGCGGCAATGGCCTGCTCGGTCGCGACGAGGCCTCGACACTGCCTGTGATGTTGGCTTGGGCTAAACAAAACGGCATCGAAGAAAAAGCGTTTACCGACGCCTGGAACTCGATGTGGGTGAATACTCGCCTGCGTCAAGCTGACGAAACCGTTCGTCGCTACCGCGCCGAAGGCACTCCTTTCATGGTGATCAACGGCAAGTACACAACGGATGTGGGCTCTGCCGGTGGCATCCCGCAGATGCTGAACTTGATCAACGATCTCTCGAACGCCGAGAAGCGTCGCTGAACCGGTCGCGCGCGGATCGAAGCCGGCGCGCATGATTCACTCTTTCGTTCTCGATACGACGGGCCTTCACGCCCGTAGCGTTGATCATTCCGCGAGTGACACTGCGCCACTCTGGTTCGATCTATTGAACCCGAGCAGCGATGAAATTCACTCCGTCGAAAAGACGCTCGGGATCAGCATTCCGACTCGCGATGAAATGCGCGAAATCGAGAGCTCAAACCGTTTGTATGAGGACGAAGGCTCGCTCTACATGACGGCGACGGTCGTCACCAAACTCGACACCGAGCGACCGGAGAACACGCAAGTCACCTATATTCTCACAGGCGACGCGCTCGTCACGGTGCGCTATGC
>Ga0208788_1000421_pt1 | contig 21035 bp, 18 predicted proteins | sample Wag4_2014_7_11_3_FD_187363 | JGI IMG/M metagenome (GOLD analysis project Ga0208788, IMG submission 187363) | Fresh water mixed with fracking chemicals microbial communities from Ohio, USA - Utica-2 Time Series FC 2014_7_11 (SPAdes) (version 2) ...
GAATTCTTGCTGTCTTACCGATAGAACCGAACTCAACAACTTTCTCAAGCATGTCGATAGTTGTGGCAGCTGTTTCCTCAGTGATGACTCTAACTGGAGCGTCAACAGCAGTTCTAGTTAGAGTTCCTGCGCTATCTACGCATCCCTCAACTAAGACAGGTGAAAGTCGAACACCTTTATTTGCAATTGCCTGATAGATACCCGCAGTTTGAATTGGGGTAAGTGAAACACCCTGACCGAACATAACTGTCTGGTCAGTCATCTTGTCCCAGTCTGTGTAATTGGCAAGAAGACCTGAAGATTCACCTTCGAAGTTCACTCCAGATTTAGATCCCATGCCGAACTTCTGCATGTACTCGTATCTTGTCTTTGAGGTAACTTTTCCACCAAGTTGAACAAGTCCTGTGTTAGACGAGTCAACTAGCACACCGGTAAGGGTCAGCTTGTCTGGTGGATGTTGATGAGAATCATTAATTCTTTCTCCCCATGGCATGCGAAGAGAGTAAGGAGCAATTACCTGACTCAGTGGAGTTGCTTTGCCAACATCAACCGCTGTTGCTGCAGCAACAGGCTTAAGAATTGAACCTGGTTCAAATGCAGCTCTAAAAATACGTGAAGAACGGTTCTGAGATTCAACACCACTTGGGTTGTTTGGATCAACTGTTGGAGCTTCAGCAGCAGCCAGAATTTTTCCAGTAGCAACTTCAATAACTATTGCGCTGGCCCAGTCAGCTTTCAATCTTCTAACAGTTGCAGCCATTTCTTGTTGAGCTGAGTACTGCAAATCAGAGTTGATTGAAAGCACTACGTCAGAGCCATGCTTTACCTGCTGAATGGTCTGCACTGATGAAGGAATGCGAATTCGGTCCGCCCCTTCGATGTATGTTTCTTTACCGTCAGTTCCAGCAAGACATGAGTTCATCATTCGCTCAATGCCTTCAAGGGCAGATCCATCTGAACCTACGAAGCCAAGAAGATTTCCTGCAACTGCTCCATCTGGATAGTGACGCTCTTGCTTTTGGTCAAAGTAAAGCCACGGAAGATTCAACTCTTTGAGTTTGGTATAGACAGCCGCGCTTACAGACTTCTTTAGATTGGCATACCTAGATGTTCCAGTCATCTTCTCAATAAGAACATCGGTTGGAACTTTCAGAATGCCGGAGAGTTTCTCAGCCATTTGGTCTTTAGTGAAGGCGACTTTCTCTCCATCGATAGTTAGCACCACTGGGCCAACAATCTTAGGATCTACGTTTACATCCCAACTCACAACTGTCGTTGCAAGAATTCGACCATCACTATCGATGATGTTTCCTCGAATAGCAGGAAGAGTTCGAGTAGTTTCTCGAGCTTGGGTTGATAGCGCGTTTAGACGATCAGCGTCCACAACTTGAACATAAATTAGTCTGCCTACGAAAGCTGAGATGACGAGCAGCATTACGACAACGAATGCCGTGTACCTTCTGTCAGTTTGGCTGGTATGCATCTAACACCTAAGTCCAGTTAGTTCGTAGGCGATTTAGGAATGCCCACCGAATTTAAAGGTACTTCGGCAGCTGTTGGGTTATTAGTCTTGACACTCTCAGTACTTGAAGTTTTCAGAGTAGGAGCATCAATTGTTGCGGCAGAGGCACCAGTCAACTTAGATACGTCGCTCTTTACTGTCATAGCCGCATTTGCAATCAAGTTCTTAGATACAGCCATTGAGCTCTCCGCAGATGCAGGAACTGCAGAGCCAAGAACTTTAGCGTCTCTAACGTTCAAGAACACTGGGTTTGAATTCACGATCATGCCAAGAGCCTTAGCGCTGTTAGCTAGGTTCTGAGGAGAACGAAGAGAGTCAACCTGCTGGCTAACAACCTGGGTTTGGGTAGCTAGAGCTTCTGTGTCCTTCTTCAAAGTTGAGATTGTGTAAACAGCAGTGTCACATAAAGCGTTAACCACCAGACCAGAAATAGAAATAAGGGTTAGGCCGACAATTACTTTTCTAAGTACTGCTTTAGGGAATCTGAGCCCAGCTTGGTCTGCTCTTGAAGCGGCCTTTGCCTTCGGACGTCTGACTGGTTGAACCGTGGTTGTTACCGGTCTTAGATGCCTTCTAGGTGCTAGAGGACGAATCGGTTGGGCTTGTCTTAATACGCTCATGCTGCGTTCCTAATTTTCTGGGCAGCACGTAATCGGACTGATGCTGATCTAGGGTTTCTACTAATCTCTTGCTCTGTTGCCTTTTCCGCTCCCCTAACCAGGAGTCGAAGGATTGGAGCATGTTGCTCAAGTTCAATTGGAAGATCCAGCGGAGCTGAAGAAGTTGCTGCAGCAACGAGTGCCTGCTTCACAATGCGGTCTTCTAGGGACTGGTAGGACAGAACCAAAACTCTGCCATCAACCTTGAGTGCATCAATTACAGCTGGGATTGTCTCTTCAAGAATTTCAAGTTCACGGTTCACTTCAATGCGCAGTGCTTGGAAGACTCGCTTAGCTGGGTGACCAGAACTCTTACCTGGAATGAATGGAACAACTTTGGAAATGATGTCTGTGAGCTGCTTGCTTGTTGTGAATGGAGACTTGGATCTTATCTTCACGATCTGACGTGCAATTACTCTCGCGTATCTTTCTTCGCCATAGGTTTTGAAGATTCGGTTTAGATCATCTTCGTTGTATTCATTGAGAACCTTGGCTGCGGTAAGTTCTTCAGTTGAATCCATTCGCATGTCTAGTGGAGCATCAAATGAATAGGCGAAGCCTCTGTCTTTTTCATCCAACTGCATTGAAGAGACACCTAGGTCTAGAAGAACTGCATCAGCAAGATTTAGACCTAGCTCTTCAAGTACTTCAGGGATTTCGCTGTAAACAGCTTGAACAAGGTGAATGCGATCTGCGAATGGAGCAAGACGTTCACCAGCTAGACGAAGTGCATTCTCATCACGATCAATTCCAACAAGAATTAGGTTTGGGAATCTCAGTAGGAATGCTTCGCTGTGACCGCCAAGGCCAAGAGTTCCATCAACCAAAATTGCTGAGTCACCTTTTAGTGCTTCGCCAAGGATTTCAATGCAACGTTCTAAAAGAACTGGTTCGTGGAGTGAAGAGATTTCAGACATTTGTTGCTTTTAGTTCCTAGACCCTGAACCCCATCCATTTGCACCTTTTGGTTGCTGCTTTAGGAATCGGGGTAGATATCCAAAGCCAAATAGCTGGAGATTAGGAACTAGGAATTAATTCAGCCTCACCTCCCCCTCGTTGTAATTGGCGAAAGCTTCCGCTCCAGCATCCATAAATGCAGCACGAGTTTCTGGGTTCCAAATTTCAATGTGCTTTCCAGCACCTGCAACAACTAGTTCACGACCAAGGCCAGCCCACTCACGAAGAGTTGCGGTGACCAAGATTCTTCCCTGACCATCCGGAGTCTGCTCATCTGCATCACCAAAGAAGTGACGGTTTAGCACTCTAAAGTCCTGAGTTCCAATTGTTTTGTTAGCGGTTAGAGCAGCTGCTCTGCTCTCGTATTCAGCCCTGGTCATTACAACGACACAGTTCTCTTGTCCTTTAGTTAGGACTACTCCACCAGCCAGACGATCTCTGAACTTAGCCGGAAGGATCAGACGGAACTTCTCATCGAGTTTGGGATAGCTAGTACCAATGAACACTTGCTCGCCCTTTCTCTAGTTCGACTTCAAACCTTTGCTCCACAATACACCACTTTCATCCACAAATATACAAATATCTGTAAGAACTTACAATTCTGGCGTGTTTAGGTCAATAAAAGCAAGGGGTTCTTTGGTGGAGGGAAATTCCAGAAAATTGGCAATATTGGGCTTAAATGACTAAAGGACCCCAGCTTTTGGGCTGAAGTCCTTGTATTTGCTGCCTTTTTGGCAGCTAAGTCTTGTTTTTAGTTACCGTTTCTTTGATCCCAACGGTTCTGAAAATAGCCAGAAGTTCCTGGTTTTGGACCTTTATCCTGGGCTGGTTTCGGTTGGCTTTCTCTAAAAGCTTTGCTGGTCCAGTTCTGGCTGACTAGGTAGAGACCGGTCAGCATGGTCAAAAAGGCAAGAACACCCACAACTGTCTGCTGAATAGAGGTGGCAAAAATCATTAGCCCCAGCCCAAAGACCACAAGGACTGAGCCAAGTACTAGAAGACGGCCGTATTTGACCTTGCCTGGTAGCTCAGGAGTCTTCTTTTCCTTAGCAACAGGCTTGCCACCGTTAAGTTGACGCTCAAGTTCATCAAGAACTTTTTGCTCGTTCTCGCTCAATCCCAAAGTATTCTCCTCGCCTTGCCTTTAATGCTAAACCTATTCGCCAAGTTAGGCTATTCCAGTGAATTATTCAACAAATCTTTTGGGCCAGGTTCAGGCTAATTTGGACACTTTCTGCCAAAAGCAGCGAACCGATTTTGAGGCAATCTCGACAGATCTGATCCCAGTTGTGGATTACACCCAGAGTTTGCTTCAAGGTGGCAAGAGATTTAGAGCCCTATTTTGCTACTGGGCCTGGCGTGCATGTTTGAGTGATTCGGCGTATCACCAGAGCGAACAAGAGATTAAAGATTCAGAAGAAGCTATTGCCGGTATTGCAGCTTCTCTAGAAATGTTCCATGCAGCAGCCCTAGTTCACGATGATCTACTAGATCAATCAGATACAAGACGTGGTGCCCCTGCTATTCACAAACGTTTTGAGACATTACACAAAGAAAAGAGTTGGGCTGGTGCTCCTGAACGCTTTGGTGTGGCAGGTTCGGTATTAGTTGGTGACCTGATGTTGGGTTGGTCCAGCGAAATCTTCGGTAACGCTCTACTTCACTCCCCTAACCGTGAAATTGAAAGTGCTTGCCGAGATGAATTCAGCTTGATGAGAGTTGAAGTAATGGCAGGTCAATACTTAGATGTTCTAGAAGAGAACGCAGCTGCCACTCGACCTGTTAGCGAAGGTGTTGGTCGTGCTGAAAAAGTCATTCTCTATAAAACAGCTAAATACAGCATTGAAGCTCCGCTTCGAATTGGTGCTGCTTTCGCAGGAGCAGACCCTGCCAAACTAAGTCAATTCACTCAGTTCGGTATTCCTCTTGGCATTGCTTTCCAACTCAGAGATGACATCCTCGGAGTATTTGGAGATCCAAGCGTCACTGGTAAGCCTGCCGGAGATGATCTTCGTGAAGGCAAGAGAACTGTCTTGGTAGCCCTAACTCTTGAAGCCCTGACCGAAAGATCCCCATCTATGGCAGAGAGTTTCGAAGAGTTGCTTACCAGCAGAGAGTTAGACACTCATCAGATTGCATTTATGCAAAAACTGATTCAAGATTCTGGTGCTTTAGCGAAGACAGAGCGAATGATTGTTGAATTGGGTGATCGAAGCCTAGAGTCTCTCGATGCTGCGAACTTGGAAGAGTCGGCCAAGGCAACTCTGAAGGCCCTTGCGTTGAAAGTTATAAGTCGCGACGCTTAGAAAGCTAGCGACTGAGCAACTCTTCTTACTTCTGTTTTTCTACCTGAGATAAGTGCTGCCATTGGTGTTGTTGCCAATGAATCTTCAACTGTGTAGAGCCATTTGATTGCTCCACCGAGAGTGAAGCCAGAATCTAGAAGAAGAACGATTGTTCCTCTAAGCGATGGGAGCGGTTCTCCATTGATGATTATCTCTGCAGGAATTCTCTGAACGTTATCTGTTTTGATAGCAATCAGGTGGTGCTCTTCAATCAAGCGACGAACTTTACCTGGCACTATGCCAAGGAGTTCACCTGCTTCAGGAATCGTAAGCCAGTCAGTTATTTGATCTAGGGGTTCAGTCACAGTTAAAGATTGCCATACCAATGCCCTCAACGCTAGATGCAACTCACAAGCATCCTCACTTTGCCCAAACAGCTGCAAGCACTGGTCTTCTTTTAGACTTGATAGAAGTTTGAGAATCTGGCAGAAGGCTTCGCGTTATTGGAACCTTCTGCTTCGGTCTTGGTATAGAGAGGTAGGGTCTAAATAAGTATGAGCAATTTAGTAGGCACTACCCTCTCTTCTCGCTACGAGATCAAAGAGATTATCGCCAGAGGTGGCATGGCAACTGTCTACCTAGCCAAAGATCTAAGACTGGCTAGAGAAGTTGCAGTCAAGATTATTCACCCGCACCTATCTGAAGACCCAGTTTTCAGAGACAAGTTCTTCAGAGAAGCAAGAATGCTGGCCAAGGTTAACCACGCCAACCTTGTGAACATATTTGACCAAGGTGACGATAACGGTAACGCCTTTATTGTCCTGGAGCTAGTTCAAGGAATAACACTTAGAGATGCAATAAAGGACTTAGGTGCACTTCACACCACTCAGGTACTGCAGGTAAGCAAAGCTATGCTCTCCGCCCTAGCTCAAGCCCACAGCACTGGAGTTGTTCATAGAGATCTCAAACCTGAGAATGTCTTACTTTCAGATGATGGCCGCATCAAGGTAACCGACTTTGGTTTAGCTAGAGAGCTCTCAGCAAATACTGATACAGGTTCGCTGGTTGGCACAGTGGCTTATCTTGCACCTGAAGTTATCAGACGTGGCAAAGCAGAAACCCCGAGTGATGTCTACAGCTTTGGCATCATGCTCTTTGAGATGCTCACTGGTCAACAACCATTCAGAGGTGATGATGCGATTCAAATTGCATTCATGCACACATCAGAAAGAGTTGCTTCGGCAAAGACTCTAAACCCCAAAGCAGATGACTCTCTCGATCAACTAATGCTCTGGTGCACAGAACCTAACCCAGAGAACAGACCTGCGGATGCATCAAGAGCACTTATTGAGATTGAAAAGATTCTTAGGTCAGAACCAATTGATTCTGTTTCATCTAGGACTGAGAACCTTTCTGAAACTATGGTTCTGCCAAGAGATGCCAACTTCACAGAAGTGCTGGGAGATCTCGGATTGGAGGAAGAAGAACTTCCCTTCGCGAAGCATTCCTCCAGACTCGTATTCGCTAGATGGATTGTCGCGAGCGTTCTGGCATTAGCTGTTGGCTCATTTGGAGGATGGTATTACGGAGCGGGACCAGGCGCTCTAATTGCAGTTCCAAACTTGAGTGATAAAAGTGTTTCACTTGCATCAACTGAAATTGATTCCATAACCAAAGATGTTGTTATCCGTGAAGAATTCAGTTCAGCTTTTGCTAAGGGTCAGGTCATTGGCACAGAACCCGTTGCAGGAATTCTTGTTCCGAAAGGAACTCAGATTGTTCTTGTTGTTTCTAAAGGAAAAGAATTAGTCCAAGTTCCTAAAGTTATTGGTGTTGACCTAGTTACTGCAACCGCCAAAATCATTGGAGCAAAACTTGTAGTTGGAAAAGTAACTCAGTGGTTCAACTCAAAGTATCCAATCGGTGTTGTCTATGAAAACTCTGGCAGTGATGGCACAAAGCTTCCGGTTTCATCAGGTATTGATCTAAAGGTCTCTCTAGGAGCTATTCCGATCGTTGCTGGGTTGCAGACTGAAATCGCTAAAGCTGCTCTTGAAGCTGCAGGACTTACTGTTCGTGTGGTTGAGAAGGAGTATTCAACAACCGTTGCTAAAGGTCAGATCATCTCTGTAGTGCCTGATGAAGAAGAAGTCGGTAAAGGCTCTTCCATAAAGCTTGTTGAGAGCCTAGGCCCGCAAACTGTCACTATGCCTGCTGTGAAGGGTGAAACCATTCTGGCGGCCAAAGGATTACTTGAGTCTCTTGGCTTGAGAGTTGTGATCGATACATCTTGGCTAAGTAAAGATTATGGAATCAAGAAGGTTACCGGGGTTAGTGAAACTGCTGGAACAACGCTTCTAGTTGGGCAAAGCGTAACGATTCGCTCTAGATAATTACTTGGCAGCTAGTTCTTCAGCAACTAAGAATGCAAGCTCTAGAGACTGTGAGTGATTTAGTCTCGGGTCACAAAGCGATTCGTATCTAGATTCCAGAGTGGCTTCATCGATGTGTTCACTTCCACCTAGACATTCAGCAACATCATCACCAGTAAGTTCAATGTGGACTCCTCCTGGGAATGTGCCTAGGTCGCGGTGGACTTCAAAGAATCCTCTTACTTCATCCATGACATCATCAAATCTTCTTGACTTGTAACCATTAGCGGTTGTGATGCCGTTGCCGTGCATAGGGTCAGAAACCCAAAGCGGCTGCGCTCCAGCATCCTTCACAGCTTTGACAAGCTTAGGCAGAGCTTCACGAATCTTTCCAGCACCCATTCGAGAGATAAGTGTTAGGCGACCTGGCTCACGCTCAGGGTCAAGCTTTTCAATCAGCGCAAGAACATCATCTACTGAAGTGTTTGGGCCAAGCTTCACACCAAGTGGGTTTCTAACACGAGACAAGAAGTCCATGTGTGCACCATCTAGCTTGCGAGTTCTCTCACCAATCCAAATGAAGTGTGCACTTGTGTCGTATGGAGTTCCTGTTCTTGAATCAATACGTGTCATTGGACGTTCGTAGTCAAACAGAAGTCCTTCGTGAGACGTGTAGAACTCTGTGGTTCTTAGTTCATTAAAGTTTGCTCCACATGCCGCCATGAACTTAATAGCTTTATCAATTTCACGAGCCATAGTTTCATAACGAGAGTTTGCTGGGTTATCAGTGAAACCCTTGTTCCATTCATGAACTGAACGAAGATCTGCAAATCCACCCATTGTGAATGCTCTAATTAGGTTCAAGGTTGAAGCTGAAGTGTTGTAAGCCTGAAGCAAACGCATTGGATCAGCAGTTCTTGATTCCAAAGTGAAGTCATATCCGTTTACGGCATCTCCGCGGTATGCCGGAAGTTCTATACCTTCACGTGTTTCTGTGTCAGATGTTCTTGGCTTAGCGAACTGACCAGCCATGCGACCCATCTTCACTACAGGCATTGAAGCACCGTAGGTTAAGACAACAGCCATCTGCAACATTGTCTTCACTCGATTACGAATACGATCTGCAGTTGCATCAGCAAAAGTTTCAGCACAATCTCCACCCTGAAGTAGGAATGCTTTTCCTGAAGCAGCTTGAGCTAAACGGCTCTTCAAGATATCAACTTCACCAGCAAAAACTAGTGGTGGGTAGGTGGCAAGAATTGCTTTGACTTCTTCAAGCTTTTTTTGGTCAGGCCAGGTTGGCTGCTGTGCTGCTACTAGGTTGCGATAGTTATCCAGCCCAGCAATAACTGATGGGTCGGCTACGACAACTTTTTCGTTTGATAACACGTTAGGGTCCTGACTTAGTTTTAGCGCTTGTTTTTTAGAGTAGTGGCATATACGTCGATGTATTCCTGCCCGCTTAGTTTCATGAGTTCATAAGAAATCTCATCAGTGACTGCTCGTAAGACTAGACGGTCACCTTCCATCCCCGCAAATCTAGAGAAATCTAGAGGTTCCCCCACAACAACGCCAATACGTCTAATGCGAGGAAGTCTTCTACCGATAGGTTGAACCTTTTCGGTATCAATCATGGCAACAGGAAACACTGGAACCTTAGCCTCCAGAACCATTCGGGCAATACCTGTTCTACCTCTAAAGAGTCTGCCGTCAGGAGATCTTGTGCCCTCAGGGTAAATTCCAAGCAACTGTTCCTGGCTCAAAACCTTTAGACCTGTGTTTAGGGCAGCTTCAGATGCCTTTCCGCCACTTCTATCAATTGGAAGTTGCCCAGTTGCGATAAAGAACCATCTAGTTAGAGTTCCCTTTAGGCCTTTACCTGTGAAGTATTCACTCTTGGCAAGAAAAACCACAGGTCTTCTGAGCATTAGCGGAAGAAAAATCGAATCAGAGAAAGATAGGTGGTTGCTGGCAAGAATGGCAGCACCATCGGAAGGAATTTTCTCTGAACCACGGACCCAAGGTCTAAACATGATCTTAAGAAGAGGTCCTAGAACAATATTTTTCAGCAGAAAGTACCACATGTGCGACCTCCTAACCTTCCAATAGACCTGTAAAGGACTAGTTTACCTCTGTACAGAAGCTCTTCTAGCAAGGTCAGCTGCCCCTACTACCCCAGCATCGTTGATTAGTGATGCTGCAACAACAGTCATTTCAGGGCGGTAACCCCTTGCAGGTAGGTGATTAAGGTATGCCTCACGAATTGGAGCAAGAAGCAATTCACCAGCAACGCTGAGTCCACCACCAACAACCAACATCTTTGGATCTAGGATTGCTGCAAATGAGGCCACTGCCTTACCGATGTTTGTTCCAAGCTCGTTCAGTAGACGAAGAGCACCTGGATCTGATTCTGTGATTGCTTGGTAAACCTCGGTGCCTGTAAGTTCTCCAACTTCAGACTGAAGTTCTGCTAGTCGTGCACCTTCTTGAGTTCCAGATGAAGCAAGTTCTTTTGCTGAATCAAGAAGAGCGCTTCCTGAAGCGTATTGTTCTAGGCAGCCATTCTGCCCACAGCCACAGGCTCTTCCCTCTTGAATGAAGTTTGTGTGTCCAAGTTCCGCACCGATACCAAAGCCACCACGGAATAGTTCACCCTTGGCAACGATTGCTCCACCAACACCTGTTCCGATGGTGATCATCATCATGTGATCACTGCCTCTACCTGCACCATATCTGTATTCAGCCCAACCTGCAGCATTTGCATCATTTTCTACAAAGACATCTATACCTAGTCTTGCTTCTAGCTTTGCCTTAAGAGGTTCGTTTCTAAGGCTTAGGTTCGGTGAGTAAATCACCTCTGATTGATCTGCGTCAATAAATCCTGCAATAGCTACTCCAACGGCAGCTACTTCTTCACCGGAACTTAGTTCTTGGACCATTTCGACAACAGCGGTAATTAGATCGTCGGTGTTCTCTGCTGGCGTTGGCACCTTAAGGCTTTTCAGGATATTCCCAGTTTCGCTGACCAGTGCTCCAGCGATTTTGGTTCCACCAACGTCGATACCAACAGTGATCATTTGTTTCCTTAGGGATTGGGGCGGGGCAAAGTCAAACTCCAGTTTATAACCGCAAATTGTTACATTTCATCTTCTTTTTTCCCTCTTTATGGAGTTATCCAGCGGGTAGGCTAGTCGAAAGTTGTATTGACCCCATCTATCAAGTTAGAGGTATACATGAAGTCCTTCGAAGTCCCATTAGTTGTTGTTTCTTCCCCAGACACAAACATCACCGACTTATTTCTAGATCGAGTAAAACTCGACCCAAACCTTCCCCTCATCTCTAAACAGGTTGAGCCTGGAGTTTGGAAGGAAGTAACAGCAAGTGAATACCTTGCTGAAGTTCAGGCACTAGCCAAGGGATTCATTGCTTCTGGAATCAAGCCAGGTCAAAGAGTTGGCATTATGAGCCCTACTTCTTATGAGTGGGCTCTGTGTGACTTTGCACTTTGGTTTGCTGGAGCTGTTTCAGTTCCTATCTACGAAAGCTCTGCTCCAGCTCAGATTGAGTGGATCTTGGGTGACTCAGGTTCTATCGCTTGTATTTTTGCTAACGACCAGATGGTTCAACTGTTCAACTCAGTGAAGTCATCACTGAAGGATGTCAAGAAGGTTTGGACTCTGGACAGCAAGGACCTTAAAGAACTTGTCAAAGCTGGTAAGGAAGTTTCCGATGCAGACCTAGAGAAGGCTAGAAAGAGTGCAGGTCTTGCAGACCTTGCTACCATCATCTACACCTCAGGAACAACTGGACAGCCTAAGGGTTGTGAACTACTGCACCAGGGCTTTGTGGATCTATGTAGAAACGCTCAGGCAGTTCTTCCTGATGTTGTTCGTCCGGGTGAAACAACACTGTTGTTCTTGCCTATGGCTCACGTGTTTGCTCGCTTCATTTCTGTTCTATGTATCTCAGGTGGTGTGAAGGTAGGTCACCAAGGAGATTCAAAGACTGTTGCTCCTGCAATGCAGAGCTTCCACCCAACATTCCTGTTGGCAGTTCCTCGTGTATTCGAAAAGGTTTACAACTCAGCAGAGCAGCGTGCAGAGTCAGCTGGCAAGGGAAAGATTTTCCACGCCGCAGCTGAAACAGCAATTGCTTGGTCTATGGCTAAGGACACTAAGAAGGGTCCCAGCTTTGGCTTGAACGCTAAGTACAAGTTGTTTGATGCTCTTGTATACAAGAAGCTTCGCGCTGCAATGGGTGGAAAAGTTAAGTACGCTATCTCCGGTGGTGGCCCACTAGGAGCTCGCTTAGGTCACTTCTACCGTGCAATCGGTCTAATCGTTCTTGAAGGTTACGGTCTAACCGAAACCACTGCCCCAGTAACAATTGGTAGACCTGACAAGGTAAAGATTGGCAAGGTAGGTTTCCCACTTCCAGGTTGTGGAATCATGATCGCTGATGACGGTGAAATCCTGCTTAGAGGAACAAACGTTCTAAAGAGCTACTGGAACAACCCGAAGGTAACTAAGTCAACATTCGAAGGTGACTGGTTCAAGACCGGAGACATCGGTTCGCTAGATGAAGATGGCTTCCTATCTATTACAGGTAGAAAGAAAGAACTTATCATCACTGCTGGTGGAAAGAACGTTGCACCTGCACAACTTGAAGATCCACTTCGTGCTAACCCACTAATCAGCCAGGCTGTTGTTGTTGGAGATGCAAAGCCATTCGTATCAGCTCTTATCTCTATCGATGAAGAGATGCTTCCGATCTGGCTTGAGAACAATGGAATCAAAGAAGCAATGAGCATTGAGGATGCAACAAACAACCCTCTAGTTATTGCTGAGATTTCAAAGGCTATCGAAGCTGTGAACTCAAAGGTTTCAACAGCAGAGTCAATCCGTAAGTTCGCACTGCTACCTAAGGATCTAACTGAGAAGACTGGTCACCTGACACCTTCTCTAAAGATCAAGAGATCAGTGGTTATGGATGACTTCTCGCACCTAGTTGATGACATCTATGCAGCAAGTGCTAAGTCAACCTGTCACAACATCGGAGACTACAAGATCTAGCGAAGGAACCAATCGGTTTGACGCAAGATCTTCATAGCTTCTTTGCGTTCTTCGATTGAAAGTCTGTCTAGATATAGCTTTCCATCTAGATGGTCATACTCGTGCTGTAAGGCTTGGGCTAATAGCCCCTCCCCTTTTATTCTCACGAGTGAACCATCTAGCTGGTAGCCCGATAGAGATGCTTTTGGGTAGCGAAGGGTTTTATGCCAAAGACCTGGAACTGATAAACAGCCTTCTTCAATAAGTGCAGGTTCACATTCAAGAACTAGGTCTTCAGGATTAATCAGATATCCGAGGCTTCCGTTGGCGTTATAACTGAAGGCTCTTAGAGATACACCGATTTGTGGAGCAGCAACTCCTGCTCTGCCAGGTTCCTTAGTTGTGTCAAGTAGATCTTCGATCAGAGCTTTCGCTTTATCGCCAAAGTCTTTAATTGCATCGCACTTTGAATTCAGCACAGGATCGCCGTAGAGGCGTATTTCACGAACTGGCATGAGCTACTTGGACTTAACTAATCCCTCAACAACAAGGGCTGCAAGTTCACGAGCTGCTTCTCTAGTGTTCTTGTGTAATTGATCAAACTTGATAACCGAACCTGCAGCTAGTGCTGGGTCATACGGAATCTTTACAACTGCACGCACACGGGACTTGAAGTGAGCTTCAATCTCATCGAGCTTCACAAGGTTAGTTCCCTGAGTAGCTGTGTTTAGAGCTACCACTGAGCCTCTAACTAGATCGCCATAACCGTTAGCTTCCAGCCAGGTCAGTGTCTCAGAAGCAAGTCTTGCCTCGTCAACAGAACCACCTGAGACGATTACCAAACCATTAGCTCTCTGCAGAGTTGGTCTCATAACAGAGTGAACAATTCCAGTACCACAGTCAGTCAGGACAACTGTGTAGTAACGAGCTGCCATGTCAGCAACTACGTTGTAGTCACCTTCATCGAAAGCTTCTGAAAGCATTGGGTCGCTGTCTGATGCAAGTACATGCAATCTAGTTGCATCTCTAGAAACCATCGTTGAGAAATCAGTGAAACCATCTACTGCTGCAGCACGGTTAACAACATCTCTAACTGTGAAGCGGGTTGACTTGCTAACACGCTCAGCCAGAGTCCCACGGTCAGGGTTAGCATCGATTGCAATTACACGATCTTCACGAACCAACGCCATTGCCATACCAAGCAATGTAGTGATTGTTGTCTTACCAACACCACCCTTACGAGTTAGAACGGGTACAAATCTTGCGCCACCTTCTAATGGAGTTGAAATTCTTGCGTCTGTTGCTTTGCGTTCACGAACCTTTAGGTTGTCACCTAGGTTGATGGTCTTTAGAGATAAGAAGTAAAGGAATCTACGAAGTCCAGATTCAGGAGCTGGTCTGTTCTTTGGTGAAACATCGATTAGGCGATCGGCTGTAAGCATTGCTGCTGGCTCAGGCTGATCAAAAGCATCACCGCGAAGGCTGTCTCGTCTTGAGTAGCCAACTTGGCCAATTGCTGAAGTATCCGGCCCCACAGCTTCAGTTTGTGGAACGATTGCTGTTGACTCAGTGACAACCTTGATTGAAGAAGTTGATGGAGTTAGATCAATTGAACCTGCATCCAAAGAGGTAGTTGATAGTTCTGAAGAAGTAGTTTCTTCCTTCTTACGACGGCGAATGAGTCCGCGTTCTGATTTTTCAGCCAAACCTAATCCTTTGAGTATCTTTTTGGTTCTAACAGTCGTTAAGCCGAACCTTGTTCTAAAGGCTAAGTCTATTCGCTACTGAGGTTCAACGATAAGAATTAGGTCTCCAGACTCTACCGACTGGGTCTTTCCTATGGCTAGACGCCGTACGATGCCTGCAATATTGGAGGTTATCGTGGCCTCCATCTTCATGGCCTCGATGGTGGCTACAGGCTGCCCAAGTGCCACCGGAGTTCCCTCTACTACCTGCAGGGTAACTACCCCAGCAAATGGGGCAGCCACTTCAGCTGGATTGGCTAGGTTAGCCTTCTCCGCGACAGCAACATCTGTGGCGATCTTCTTGTCCCGGATGTTTAGAGGTCTCAATTGGCCATTTAGGGTTGCCATGACTGTTCTGAAGCCCTTGGTATCAGGGCTTCCAATAGCCTCTAGACCAACAAAGATCCTGACACCCTTAGCTATCTCGACAACGTGCTCATGACCCTGCTCTAGCCCGTATAGGTAGTCCAGGGTGTCGACTGCGTCTAGGTTGCCGAAGGTTGCTCTTGCCTTTTCAAAGTCCTTTGTAGGGCCTGGGAAGAGCAGTCTGTTGAGAGTCCCTCTTCTTAGCTGAGCATCCTCTGAGTTGAGATTCGCTAGGTCCTCTTTTGATACTTCGGTGATACCAAACTTGATGTTCTTACCCTGAAGAACTTTGGTTCTGAAAGGTTCTGGCCAGCCTCCAGGAAGATCCCCCAGCTCTCCTGCCATGAATCCAATAACCGAGTCAGGGATGTCATAGTTTTGAGGGTTTTCAGCAAAGTCAGCTGGATCTGCATTAACAGCAACCAGGTGAAGGGCTAGATCGCCAACCACCTTCGATGAAGGAGTTACCTTAGGTGGTCTTCCTAGAATCTGGTTGGCTGCTGCATACATGTCTTCGACACGTTCGAATTGATTTCCTAAGCCAAGGGCAATTGCTTGCTGTCTTAGGTTGCTTAGTTGACCACCTGGAATCTCATGTCTATAAACACGACCGGTAGGTCCTGCCAAACCAGATTCAAATGGTGCGTAAACATTTCTAACAGCTTCCCAATATGGTTCTAAAGCAGTTATTTCATCTAGTGAAATTCCTGAATCTCTGTCTGTGTTTGTAAGAGCAGCAACAAGAGCAGAAGCAGAAGGTTGGCTAGTAGTTCCAGCCATTGGAGCAGATGCAACATCAACTGCATCGACACCTGCATCGATTGCAGCCATTAGGGTTGCTAGCTGACCACCTGCTGTGTCATGAGTGTGCAGATGAATTGGTAGGTCGAATTCTGCTCTAAGAGCAGTTACTAACTTGGCAGCAGCCTGCGGTCGAAGAAGTCCAGCCATATCTTTAATTGCGATGATGTGTGCACCAGCATCAACTATTTGCTTGGCAAGCTTTAGATAGTAATCAAGTGTGTAGAGATCTTCTTTAGGATCTAGTAGATCTCCCGTGTAACAAATACCAACTTCAGCAACTGCAGTCTTTGTCTTTAGAACTGCATCAATAGCTGGAATCATTTGATCCACATCATTTAGAGCATCAAAGATTCTAAAGATGTCCACACCAGCAAGCGTTGCTTCCTTAACGAAAGCATCTGTAACTTCTACCGGGTATGGCGTGTAGCCAACAGTGTTTCTACCTCTAAGTAACATCTGGATACAGATGTTCGGCATTGCTGAACGAAGGGAAACAAGTCTTGCCCAAGGATCTTCTCCTAGGAAGCGAAGTGCGACATCGTATGTTGCCCCTCCCCAGGCTTCAACTGAGAAAAGCTTGCTTAGAATTCTTGCCTCATATGGTGCGACCTGGACCAGGTCTCTGCTTCTAACTCTGGTAGCCAAAAGAGATTGGTGTGCATCTCTGAAAGTTGTGTCAGTTATTGCCACTGGTCCTTGGTTACGAAGTGCCTTAGCAAAAGCAACTGGACCAAGTTCAAGAAGTTGTTGTCTAGACCCTGCAGGAGCTTCCTTAGTTAGATCAAGTTTTGGCAGCTTGCTAGCTGGAGAAATTAGGTTTCCTCTAGTTCCATAAGGCTGGTTCACTGTTACTTCTGCTAGCCAGTTCAGAATCTTGGTTCCGCGGTCAAGCGACGGATAAGAGTTTAGAAGTTCAGGTCTTTCCTCAATAAATGCCGTGCTTAGCTCTCCCGCTCTAAAACTAGGGTCAGAAAGCACTCCTTGTAGGAAAGCAATGTTGGTGGAAACTCCACGAATTCTAAATTCTGCAAGAGCTCTAGAAGCTCGACTTACAGCAGCAGGTAAGTCTCTACCTCTGGTGATTAGCTTCACAAGCAGTGAATCAAAGTATGGGCTTACTTCACTTCCTGTAGCAGTTGTTCCACCATCAAGACGGATACCAGCACCACCTGGAGATCTGTAGGTTGTGATCTTTCCAGTGTCAGGTCTAAAGCCAGCTGATGGGTCTTCAGTTGTGATTCGACATTGAATGGCAAAGCCGTGCATTTCAATCTTGTCTTGGGTAAGGCCTAGATCAACAAGTGATTCGCCAGCTGCAATTCTCATCTGTGATTGAACTAGATCAACTTCAGTAATTTCTTCGGTGACTGTGTGCTCCACCTGAATGCGAGGGTTCATTTCGATGAACACATGCTTACCTGCATTGGGTCCAACAGTGTCAATTAGGAACTCGACAGTTCCCGCGTTTAGATAGCCAATTTGTTTAGCAAATGCAATTGCATCTTTGTAAAGTTCTTGACGAAGTGTCTCATCAAGATTTGGTGCAGGAGCAATCTCAACAACTTTTTGGTTTCTTCTCTGCACCGAGCAGTCACGTTCAAATAGATGAACAACGTTTCCTTGGGAGTCAGCAAGAATTTGAACTTCAATGTGTCTTGGACGAAGAACAGCTTGCTCAAGAAACACTCTTGCATCACCGAAGGCTGATTCTGCTTCACGCATTGCCTCACCTAGAGCACCTCTAAGTTCTGAATCCTCGGCAACTCTTCGCATACCGCGGCCACCACCACCGGCAACGGCTTTAACAAACAGTGGGAAGCCAAAACCAACAGAAGCTTTAACAAGTTCATCGATGTCTGCAGATTGAATTGAAGACTTTAACACAGGCACGTTGGCTGCGATTGCTGCTTCTTTAGCGTTTACCTTGTTACCAGCAAGTTCTAGTACGTAGGAGCCTGGACCAATAAACACGATTCCATTGGCCGCTGCTGCCTCAGCTAAATGCGGGTTCTCTGAAAGAAAGCCGTAGCCTGGGTAAATTGCGTCTGCCCCACACTCTTTAGCCACTCTGATGATCTCGTCAACATCTAGGTAAGCCCTGACCGGGTGCCCTAATTCACCAATCTGATAAGCCTCATCGGCTTTTAGTCTGTGAGAAGAATTTCTGTCTTCGTACGCAAAAACGGCTACTGTCTTAGCCCCGAGCTCATAGGCAGCGCGAAACGCTCTGATAGCTATCTCGCCTCGGTTGGCGACCAGAATCTTTTTGAACACGAGTTCCTAACTAAAGGCAAACGGACTAAATAGTGGCTTGCACCTAAATCAAAAGGTAGCCTAGACGGGTGCATGTTTTAAGCGTTAGTGCCCTTAAGGGCGGAGTTGGTAAGACCACTATAACTTTGGGCCTTGCCTCTGCCGCCATGACTAAAGGCCTTAGAACATTGGTAATCGACTTGGATCCTCAATGCAACGCTAGCAACTGTTTAGGTGCGGTTGGGGAGTTTGAATACTCAGCAGCTGAAGTCATCAAGAAACCCCGACACAACTCTGTGTTGAAAGCAATTGTAGCCTCATCTTGGGCAAAGGGACAGACAGGCCGCCTAGACATAATGGCTGGCAACCCGAGACTTAGCCTTCGAAACACCACCAAACCTTCTTTCAAGTCCCTCTGGAATCTAGAGGAAGCTCTAGCCAAAATAGAGGCTGACTACGACCTAGTTCTAATCGATACTCCCCCAAGCATGAATGCGTTGACCAGAATGGCTTGGGTAGCCAGCGACCGAGTTCTACTGGTTACTGAGCCTTCGATTAATGCTCTGCTTGGAATTGAGAATGCTATGAAGGCATTTACCGAACTTCGTAAAAGTGTTAACAGGCAAGTTTCTCTCTTTGGAGTTGTAGTGAACCGCCTCAGAGCTAGCGTTTCTGAGCATCAGTATCGAGTAAACGAACTCGAAGAGACTTATGGCCCATTCCTGCTAAGCCCAGCTTTCGAAGAGAAGTCTGCTGTTCAACAATCACAGGGTGCAGGTAGATCTATCCACTCTTGGCCAGGTCAGAGTGCTGCAAAGATTGCCATTCAATTCGATGACTTATTAGAACAACTTCAACAGTCTTTCGCTTCGGAAAATATGACGCGACTAGAGACCAGCAGAAAAGCTTCCTCAAAGAATAGACACGCTAAGAGAACTCGTGAAGTAGGTGCGGCACCTATCTCAAAGGGCACTAAAACGATTGAAATTGAGGCTGAAGCTACAGCTCCAAGAATTGAGCCCGTTGAAAACGCTCCGGTCTCGCCTGAGTATGAGGAAAAGTGGAATGAGATTCTGCGTCAAACAATGACTAAAAAGCAGTTGAAAAACCTTCTTGAACCAGGCTCAGAAGAAGAGACTAAATAGCCTTCTTGTTTAGACGACGAAGAGTTAGCTCATCCATCTCTTCTAGGTAAGAAGGATCAATGTGGCTCAAAGTGGCTTCTACTTCACCAAGCACACGTCCAACTGAGATTCCAAATACACCCTGACCTTTATCAATCAGGTCAATTACCTGGTCACCCGAGGTGCAGAGGTAAACCTTAGCTCCATCAGAAATCAAAGTAATGCGAGCTAAATCACCAATACCGGCTTTTCTAAGCTCCCCAACAGCTTTTCTGCTCTGCTGAAGTGAAACACCTGCATCTAAGAACTTCTTGACAAGCTTTAGAACAAGAATGTCGCGGAACGAATAAAGTCTTTGAGAACCTGAACCTGTAGCACCTCTTACGCTTGGTTGAACTAGAGCGGTGCTGTCCCAGTAGTCCAACTGGCGGTAGCTAATGCCAGAAGCGGCAGCTGCTGAATGCCCTCGGTAACCAACCTTTGGGTCATGCCAAGGCTGTTCCTCTAGGAACAGTTCATCTTGAAGATATGCGAATTCACTAGCCTCACTGAGATTGATACGGCCAGTTTCAGTTGTAGGTTCGCTGTTTTTTGCTGATTTTTCAGGGTTTAGATCGTCCATCCTGGCCTCCTCTCAATGTCTATAAAGTTCAAGTAGAACATGAACCTTTTCTTAATTCTTGTGGCTATCTCCTGCTTAGGGTGGTTAATATTCTTCTTCGGCGTGTCGCGTTAGTCAATTTTATCGATAACAGATCGGATTAGTTCCGATCTAATTACCGCAAAGTGAGATTCAATCTCACTGGCATACTCTGCAGCCCTTGATTTAGCTGAAGGATCACGCTGTTTCTTGACACTGGCAACGACGCCATTGATAAGACCCAGGTCCCTATCTGCTGCAGTTTTGATGCCACGAAGATGTCTTGCTGAAATTCCAAAGCGAGATAGCTGCATAAGAGATCTAGCGATTTCAATATCACTGAATTCAAATGGTTCAGCTGAGATTAGAGAGTTTGCCTGTGCTTCAGCAAGAAGAGTTTCGTTAATACCCGACTCGGCAACCAGTTCAAGTTTGCTGAACTTGCGGTTAACGCTTGGTCTCCTGGTCGCTGAAGGTAATGATGGCTGCTTACCTGCATCAATGTCATCAAGGTATGACTTGATTACTCGAAGAGGCAGGAACTTGTCTCGTTGTAATTCGAGAACTAGCTTCACTCGTTCGATATCAGCGTCACTGAACTTTCTGTAACCGGATTCAGTTCTGTGCGGAGTGACTAAACCTTGCTCTTCCAAGAAACGAATCTTTGATGGGGTTAGGTCAGGAAACTCTGAAGTGAGAAGTTCAATGACACGACCAATCGTCGAGAGCTTTACCGCTCTCGCTCCAAATAATGATGTAACTTCGCTACTTGCCATCTTTAGCTACTTCTCTTTGATGTGTAAAAAGTGAAGTGGTACTTTCCAACCTGAACTTCAGCACCATTGAAGAGTTCAGCTGTTTCGACTCTCTTGCCTTCAAAGTATGTTCCGTTGAGAGAAGTTAGATCTTTGATTGTGAAGACTGATCCGTTTCTAGAAATTTCTGAATGTCTTCTGGAAACTGTTACGTCATCTAAGAAGATGTCTGCGTTTGGGTGTCTGCCAATAGAAATCGAATCTGAATCCAGCAAGAAGCGAGAGCCTTTGTTTGGTCCGCGGCGAACGATTAGAAGAGCATTGCCTGTTGGAAGTGAATCAACGGCTTGCTGGTCTTCATCGCTTAGAGAATTAGCATCGACCGGAATCAGGTCTTCGGAGAATTTGTGAGTAGCGTCAACTGAATCAGCTGGGTCTTTGTGCTCGTTCACTTGCTCTCCTTCTTTGAGACAAGAATACTTGAATTTTCCTTGTCTATTTT
>Ga0208788_1000422_pt1 | contig 20999 bp, 29 predicted proteins | sample Wag4_2014_7_11_3_FD_187363 | JGI IMG/M metagenome (GOLD analysis project Ga0208788, IMG submission 187363) | Fresh water mixed with fracking chemicals microbial communities from Ohio, USA - Utica-2 Time Series FC 2014_7_11 (SPAdes) (version 2) ...
TCAGCTTTTTCTTGCCGGCGTATTCTGCTTCGGAAAAGGTTTTTTGCATGTGGGCAACTCGTGCGGCGGACTTCAGCGGATTGTGCCAAGATGGGTGGCAGGAGACGAATAAATCAGCGTCTCCCTAACGATCAAGCGCCCCATCCCCTGCGTCCGCCAACTACACTGACGGTGTCCGCAGACGGGAGCCGGGGAATGGGCAAGCGCAAACCGCCAGCCACCGATCCGTGGCCCGAACAGATTCAACCCAAGCTACTTGCCCTGGCCAGCGTTCCCCCGCCAGGAAACTGGCTCTATGAAATGAAGTTCGATGGCTACCGGTTCACCGCTGGTATTCGCGATCGAGTCAGGTTATTCACCCGCAACGGCCACGACTGGACAAACCGACTGCCAGTTATCGCTGCTGAGCTTGGCCAGCTTGAGCTATCTTCGGCATGGCTGGATGGCGAAGTCGTGGCGCAGGACGATGAAGGTCGGCCGATTTTCCACCCTCTGCAAGGTGCGTTCAGCTCCGGACGAACTGATGATCTGGTTTACTTCGTGTTTGACGTTCTGTACCTGGAGGGTCGCGATCTGCGCGGTGAACCCATTGAGCGGCGCCGATCATTACTGCAGTTACTGATCGAGCGTGTGCCGCTAGATCATGTGCGTTTCTCGGAGTCCTTCGAAGTACATCCTCGTGATCTTCTGGCCAGCGTCGACGCGATGGGAATGGAAGGAATAGTCGGCAAACGTGCCGGTAGTCTTTACACCCCTGAAAGGGACGGTGCGTGGATAAAACTCAAATGCAGTAATCGACAGGAGTTCGTCATCGTCGGCTATACGCGCGCAGCTGGTGGAATCGGCTCGCTACTTCTCGCGCTGCACGATGACATCGACATGCTGGTCTATGCCGGTCGTGTTCAGTCCGGATTGAGCGGGCGCAAACTCGCCGGCCTGCGCGCACGCCTGGGCGATCTTCAACGCGACACATGCCCGATGGCGAAGATGCCCACAATTCGCAAGGGCTTGAGCGTGGTGTGGCTGGAGCCAAAACAGCTTTGCGAAATCAAATTCGCTGAAATCACACCGTCAGGAAAAGTGCGGCACGCGGTGTTTGTTGGCCTACGCGATGACAAAAATGCCATCAGCATTCAGCTCGAAAGCTAATTCGTTCAATGGAACCGGTTGCTATGGAGTTACTTCACAAATGGCCAGTGAGCCTTTTTTGACGGTGGGAAAAGCCCGGACCGGAGAGCTGGTCAGCATTGACACCCAGCGCAGCGGAGTATGCGAGCTCGTCTGCCCTTTCTGTTCGAGAGCCTTAGTTGCTGTGCGTGGCCAAGTGAGGATCCACCATTTTCGGCATGATGGCGCAACCTGCAGAGAATCCAAGCGTCCCCTGTCTTTGATACCAGGATGGGATCATTTCAACCTTTCGCTTCCGGCGAGCGTCGTCGACGAATTGTTACACCAAACCAGTAAGTCATACTTCCCCACCTACTTAAGTCGAAAACCGTCTCTCATGATAGGGCGAATGGAGCGTTATGGACTGATCGAGCATGGGTTTATGGGACATTGGCAGCTGACAGATACCGCTCAAGTGGTAACAGGAATGTTAACGCTGAGTAAGTTTGATCCATGGCTACGCAGGCGTCTTCAAGAGCGACTTAGCGAGAAGCGCGAACTGGTTGCTGCGGGGCAACTCCATCCCGCGCACTTTCAGGTGGAAGCCTCCAGACAGGAGCAAATCCTTTCAGCCACGCTTTACCTGTTTGAATTGGTCTCGTCTGACGGAACCACGTTTTACAAAATCGGCCGGACACTGAGGAGCGTTGAGCAACGACTGGCCGAGGTGAGTCGGGATATGACGGCGACTCTCAATGTCCCCATCCAAGGGAAGATCCTCAAGGCAATTGAAGGCGCCGGGCACATAGAGAAATACACCCTTTGGAAATACCGCGCTTCGTTATTGGCAATAGGACGATACCAAGAGTATCTGCAACTGGTGCCCGGAGACCTTCGCGGCCTCAAGAGCGAGCTAACACGCTTCGAAAATAGCCGCGATGCCTTCAATGAGTCAGAGGTTGTCATCGTTTCGGGTAAATGGACCAATGAGGATATTGAGCCAGGGCCCGCTGGGGACCCTGGCTAATCAATCGTCCACCGTGAAGAGGGGCGTCTGATGCGTCGAACTGAGAGGTCAATCTGTCAGAACGCTTGGCACACGCTACGATCGAGCACAATCTCGCCGGCGTTCTGCCTCTGGGCACATATGGCAACATCTACTCCGTATGGAAGCTGTATGTGTGCGACTTCACCATAGGCCACCTCGATCCTTTTCGAGATCTGCTGGTTGCCCTGCAGGGCCTGTATGTCAGCAGGTACCTCTTGCTTAATTTCCTGACCGTTTACGATGTGCGAGTAGCTGCGCCCAACCTGGTAGTTCAGGTTGATTGCCACAGTCGCCGCTGTTGGGCTCGAAGAAATGATTTCAGCTGAGCCATCGACAACTCCAAAACCTAATGAACAGGCAGTGCGCGATTGGTTACAAGCACGCACCTCCATGGCTGGATAGCTGAGAGGGGTCGCCCCTCTGGAGGTCTCACGTACATCCCAGCTTCCCCCAGTACCGCGCGACTGCTGACCGAACAGATCGGGGCCGTACGCGGACACAGTCACCACGGCTGACTCCTTCTCGACGGACTTTCCACCGGCACAACCAGCAACCACCGCAAAAGCAAGCAAAGACGCGCATCGAACAACTGCATGCATATAGAAAATCCCGTAAAAATTGACTGCACCGTCCAGAATGTCCAGCGCTCCAAAACAAAATATCGGACTCGATCAGCAATTACATTCCAACTGGGGTGCATTTCCAGCACAAAAAAACCCGGCCTATGACCGGGTCCAGTTCGTAAACGTTATCCCTTCAATCAGCATCCTGCCGACTATGGAACAGAAGCTGAACATTAATCGCAAATACCGTAACGGGCTCTTCTCCAAAGTGCGCATGGGTAATGGTGGTCTCACGATACCCTTGCCAGGGTAACGTTAGGCGCCGCGCAAGATCATCACGCTTCGGATACCCCTTAGTCAGCACAACTGCGTCATAAATACGCCCCTCCAGGCGCTTACGCCAGTAAGGCGTAACAAGGCGGTACTCCTCCTGTTTCACGCCTGCCATGATTGCGTCGAAATATTCGCCCTTTAGGGCCAGCGTCAGGGTGGACATCGGTCATTCCTGTCGATCAGATAGTGTCTAGGGATAGTATTTGCTGCGGACTTATTCCGGTCGGGCGCACCGTGGGAAATTGCAGTTCACTTGACCAAGCGTTTGCATTTCACCTGACCACCTGTTTGCATCGGATTTGACCAGCCGTTTGCATTGGATTTGACCACCCAAAGCACGCAGTGTTGGAAAGCTAAAAAAGCGATGTGGGTGGCACCTTTTGAGGCTCGCCGTCAACGATGCACATCCATCCCCAGGTTCTGAGTGCTGACGTTTTGTGGAACTCTTTCACTAAGTCCCCCGCGATCTCACCGATGTCGACTCGCAGGGCAAACTGCGGACGCATCGCGTACATGACGTCCAATCCCATATCGCCGGCTAGGAGCTTGCACATCAATCTAGTACGCAGCTTCCAAGAAAGGTTCTTTCCGCGTCGTTCCGGATGATGGAAGACCATGGTGTTCAGATGGGCTGACGCGTGAATGTAGTCAGTGCTACTCATCCAAACCTCTAAGTGGGCAGGTACACCAAGGGGCAACACATTGAAGACTAGCCAGTCGATCAAGACCACTGCGACCCACCGGACATTAAGTGCGATGCGCGAGCCTCTTGAAATCCACAACCTGGCATCCGAATTAGAGCTTGATCTCAAAGATCGATATGGCCTGATGGTGGGTGGCAGTGCGTTGTGGAGAGAGCTGGGATATGCCTCGTATGACGCATTCCGAAAAGCCAAGCAGCGTGGAACTATCGAAGTGCCACTTTTTGAAGTGCCCAATCGTCGAGGCTTTTTCGCCCTGTCCAAAGAAGTCGCCTGCTGGATAGCCACGCAACGCTGTGCTAGACAGCAAGCCGTGTAAATCAAACCGATAGGAGTTTCACAATGAGCCCAGGCTAGGAGTTAGCCGGTGGAATTGGGACACAAAATAGCCCAGGGGTGGAGCCCTAGGCTTTTTTGATGGTGTTAGGTTTTGAGCCCTACGCACCACCATTCTGTGTTCCCTCGCGTTCGACGTCAAGTCGGCCACCTTCCGTTTGTCTGCAATATTCACACGGCGCGATTTGTGAGGCTTCGACACGCCTATCGCGAGGAGGACACATGAGGCTGCCAATACAATCGCAGCGCGAGGTGCTGCGTCTCGCATGCGACGCCACCTTGTCAAACAGATCAATCGGTCGCTTGGCCAAGGTTTCCCATAATACAGTTCGCACTATTCGCGATCAGTTGAAGTTGTGCGGACAAACCTGGGAACAACTGCGACACCTCGACGATAAAGCGCTTGCGGAATGCCTACATACTCAGCGCAGGCCCACAGTGCAGAGAAAAGTGTACCCCTCTTGGGTGGCCATTCACGAACAACTGAAACTGCCTGACATCACCCTTGAATTGCTTTGGCAAGAGTTTCGGGAAACGGAGCCAGATGGCCCCTCATACGCCCAATTTACAAGGGTTTATCGTGAGTGGCTGAATAAACAAAAGCTAAGCATGAGGCAGATACACCTTCCCGGCGACAAGTGCTTCGTGGACTTCTGCGGACGGACTATGCCTGTGACAAACCCGGACACAGGAGAAAGTGCTGAGGAACGCAGCCAATTACGCCGATTGGGCATCTTCAAGGCTTAGTGTTCCAACAGCCACGAATGCGAATGCTGGCCTCGATTACGCGCGTGTAACGATATCATTGCGAGTTTCAGAAGAGGCGTGGGTACGACCGCTTCTGTGCCAGCTCTCCGTCGTTCCGCAGCTCACGTAATACCCAACACATTCAAAATCATTCCGCGTCGATGCACGATCAACACGGACGCGATCTCCGCCGCGGGTGAGATATTCCCCCGGACCATCAACGACCACTACTAGGGAGATTAAGGGGACGAAATATGCGCTCATGATGGTTCAGCTCGACTGTCTTTGGGTTTGGGAATCGGCTGGTACCGAAACCCAACTCGATACACGAAGTCTCTCAGATCACTGCAAAGCGCAAGCCCCTTATCCACTATGACTTGGGTGAAACGATCCCTCGCATCGGTACGACCAGTAAGTTCATTCGACCAACGTCCGGGTTCCACGGCATGAAGGGAAGTTAAGGCATCCCAAGAAAACATTGTTCGAAATGCCCTGACTGTTTGATTGAGAGAACCGAGGCGTCATTCCACCGCCACAGCGTGGGCATAGCTGCTTGGCCTTTTCCATTTGCATGCATTGGTCCCCATCCAGCTCTTGATTTGCCCCTGGCGCAGCAGTGACACCAGCTATTACGGCAGCCGACGTACCGTTCATGGACGGCGGATTCTGCTCACCTGTAGAAACTGTCCCAAACCACTCAACAAGGCGGTTTCCGTCAATTAAGCGCACGCTTGTTCCCTTAGCGAATTTCCAAGCATCCTTGGTGAACACACCTGAGGTAACCACGTACCCACCTGCCGCTCCTCGAGCAGACATTACGCCATAGAGTTCGCGCACGACCTGAACGCTCACCTTTTCTGCGCGCCATTGCTTGCATTGAACCAGGAACAACTCGCCTCCGCGGCGCAACTCAAGATCGATACCACCATCAGGTCCCTTCGCCGTTTCATTGACCGCGTATCCCTGCCTGCGGAGAGCTTCGCCTACCATCCGCTCGAATTGATCCCAAGTCAGATTGCGGATTAGAACGCCAGGTTGAGAGGACCGAGAGATGCTTCTAAATTTTCGCGCGCGGATCGTTCGTTGAATCCATCCCAAAATCCCGCCCAAAAGAAAAATGGGCGGAATTACAAACTGTCCTATGAATGCGGCCAGCCGAAGAATGTAAAAGCCGATTGATTCAGCGAGATGACCCGTTTGTACGACTCCCATTGTCGGTAACTCAGAACCACCGTAGTAACGCAGCGTCACGAATGAACCGCCTGCGATTAGTAAATTCGCCCACAGAGGCATCTTCATCGCCACTTTCAGAAGGTCATCGAGGGTCGAGGTCCTGCGCCGATAGGCCATATGGTGCTCCGCAATCAAAAAATGACATTTTGAGGGAATGAAGTATGTACGAACTGCCGATTGGCCCCTGCCCAGGTACTCATCAGTACTTTTCGTGCCGTTTAGGCAGTCATTCTGCTGGCGGTATCACTGGCGCGATAAGCTGAAAACTTCTCCAATCAGCTGGAGGGCGAGCACGAACCCTATCTGCGCTAGCAGCCGAGGCGCTGGGGTTAACTGCTCCCATAAGGGGGGTGAACTTCGAGGTTGCGTTATTTCTTGTCGTGGGATGATTGCGAAGGTCGATGTTGCGAATTCAACTTTGCCCAAGCAGCGACCTAATGAGGAAAAGGCAGCATGAAATATTGGATTGCAATGTGCAGTTCGTGCGGCAGCGTCAAGGTCACTCAGAAGAGCAAACCTACCAGTTGCAAAGAACAGGTCCGAACAGGTGAGCGCTCAATCCGCCGTTGCGGGAATGAACTCACTGCCCAGCAGGATGTACCCGCAAAGAGTGTGGCTGCAAAAGCAGCTCAGATGGTGTGTTTGATGCGCCCCCGGCGTGTGTTTGACAGATCCATAGGCATTGGAATTTCGATCATGAAGACTTGCAAGCCCAAACAGCAGAATTTGTCATGGACCCGCAAGGTGGAACAGGTGTTGCGTAAACTCAAATACCAGAGAGCACGCAAGCATCAATGGGGTTCTTTTTGGTCCGTGGGCATTTATGGCTTGCTGTGGAATACCTTTTGCGAAGTAAAAGCGACTCATTTTTTCGGCGATCAGGCGCAAGAATTAGAGCGCCGTATTATCAGAATTGAACACAGGTATATTCGCCGAAAAGTCGTCATGCCTGCGTGAGCAAACAAGAGAATCAGATGATGATAGTGATACTTGAGTTTTTGATTTTTCTGTTCCTGCTGCCGTACATCCTGTTTGGCGTATTGCTCGCCAAGATATGGGAATCGGTCTGCATGGTCTTTCAGCCGGTTCTTTTGCTTGTTGCGGTCTGGATTGCTTCTCTTGGGATGTTTTTCCTTCCAAGCATGGCACCCAACGATCGCCCGTGGCTGTCGCTGGTTGAATCCATCGCACAAAGCCATGTGTTTGGCGTACCAACACCATTTGCCATTTTTGGCATAGCAGCATGCGTTTTGATCGTGTCTGTAATCGCGAGACAACGGGATCCTGCTCATTGATCTGGGAAAAGACCAAGAATGAATGACAACGAGCTGGAGAAGTTAAAACGGCAATTAACCGCCCATATTGAACATCAAACGCGGTGGGTGCGCAGGATTCCCACCCTGCTGGGCGTTTTGGGAATCGTGTTGACCCTGATTGGCTACTGGCGTTCGGTTGGCCCTCTAACCGCTCTTGGCGTATGCGTTAGCATCGTAGGTTTCGGCGCTCAAGCTGTTCTTTGGGTTGGACTTCACGATGAAGACAAGCGATGAAAGGATTGCCAATGGTCCCCAATGGGAGAAGCTGCACCGACCAGGACAAGTCGCGCAATTAATCAAGACATGGACTAAATTCGGGTTAAGTCCGTTAAAGAGGGTGCTTTTGGCTCCCCTGGATCGAGCAGGAAAGGATCAATGGGCGAACTTATCGAAGCGCTACGTGCAATAGCCACCAATTGGCGAGCAGCCAACCTAGAACACCCTGGCGGCGTCGTGCTGGTATGGCAACGATCCGTTTCCGGCTGGAAGAATTCGTTGCGTGACGCGTCTCACGAGCGCCCTGGCGTGTATGCCATTGACGAGGCTGGCCACGTCTTCATTGCCGAAGGCGGAGACGAGTACAACGGCGCTAAATGCTGGGTCGTAGCTGACACGACCAACGATGTACCACTTGCCGAAGCCGCCAGCATTGCTGGGCAGTACGAAACGATTCGTGACCAGGTTGTCGCAGCGGAATACTCAAACGATCTGAGCGATGAGGAAATTGCCGAGTTGCGGACAAAAATGGCGGAGCTATCGAGCCATTATTTCAATCTCACCGGCGAATCCCTGAAGTAACAAGGAAAAATCATGTCTGATGACAAAAACACAAAAGCTGAACATCCGCGGGTGTTGTTCGTCGACGAGATGAGCAGCTACATGGGCGGCCTAAACGATCGTTTGAAGGAAGACCTGCGCGAGATTGCTGGCGTGCCCAACTCCAAATACCTGGTCAGGGATGGGTTGGTTTTCGTCTTCGATAAGTTGGTTCAACTGGTGAAAGAGCGCCGGGAAGGTCAGTCAGACACGCCATTGGCCGAGCTGGCCTGCAGTATGATCGACGAGGCTACCGTTTCGGCGAAAGAGGCGGTCGAGGCCTGGGGCGTAGTACCAGTTCCCTACGAAATGAAAGCCTTCGTGGCTGGAGAATTAGCCCAGACGGAAACCCCAGCTAATAGTCTCCTAATCCGGCACCGCCCTTTCAACGCTTACCTGCCGGGGTCTTACCAGGACGAAAACGACGTAAAAGCTGTATTCGCCAATATCCTGGTAGGCGGAGTTCAGGCTGGTAGCGGTGATTTCACCTATCGTGGACAGCCAATGACGCTGTGTGAGCCCCTAGATCTGGCGCTGCTGCCGACGCGGCCTGTAACCCGTGAAGGTTTGGAGCCTGCAAGCTGGGTCTACACCGAGTTGGGTAGCATCACCTTCGAGGCCGGTTTTGAGCCCGTCCCGGAAGAGCTGTTCAATCGAGTGAAGGAATCAGAAGCGAGTTGGCGTGACGATATCGCCCGCGCAGCTAAGCACGTTCAAAATCGGGCTGACGAATTGTGGGCTCAAACGGCAGATCTGCGAATCGAAACGCTGAACGACCCGTCTGATGAGGTTCCGGAGTACGGGCTGGAAGACTTTGCGGAGCTGCGATCGTTTTACCCCGAGCTGTCCTTGCTGTCGGACGGCTCTCTCTACTCATTGTTCGATGTATTCCAGATGGAGTGTCGGTTCATCAATGGGTGGTCGGCGAACCGTGACAATGACTTTCTGTTTTATCTGCTTGGTAAGGTAGTTGATCGCAAGAACGATCACGAGTCGGCGAAAGATGTCGGGGAATGGGTTGCTGATGCCTTGCTGCACGGCGACACCTTGGATGCGGCTCTGGGTTTCGGTCGTGATGCCGCTCGGTACAACAAAGCAATTGGCAAGCTTGCGCACCGTGTAGCCTCAGCCATGCGGTTCCTGGGTGAGGACAAGAAGGCAACTGATCTTCGTGGCCACTCCATCACGACAATGGGGGACGCATTCCGGATCGGCAGGAAATTCAATACCACGATGATGGTGGTAGAGCAGAAGCTTCCACTCTGATCTCACCTGCGAAATACAGCTGCACCACTAGCCCTGCAATGTCGGGGCTATGTCACATCTGGGGGTACGGTTTGCGCGCCCACGTTGAGGGACGGCCGCTACCCCATTAATCTGGACGCATCTTCGACCATGATGCAGTAAGCAGGACATTCCGATTATGCCGACTACCAACATCCCGCTTGTTCTGTATGTGTACCGCTGCAACGCGTGCGGCCATGCGGGCGAGTTGAAACTGCCTGAATCCTCGCCAGAGGTGACTACAGCGTGCTCCGCTTGCGGGGCCGAAGTACGGGCAGAGTGGGACGGCGGCGTAGAGTTAACCACCAACGTATCCGAGTAACAGTCAAGCCGTCCCGGTCACCCCAAGTTTGCAATTAGGGGCGTCCTAGCCGACGGTTGCTACCAATCGATTGGCCGGATACTGCCTCAGAAAACTCATAGTGCTGCTGACGGGCGCGTCCAACCACTCGTCAAACTGTGCAGGTGAAAGGATTGCCACCATCCGCTTTTCGTCGCCGGGCTTGTGGAAGTTTTCCATGAGCTGGTGCCCAGAGGCGTTCACAGTCAGCATCGTGAAACTCAAGCCTTCTCCCTTCAATGGATCCTCTGGACGCCTCCACTCCCAGAGTCCAGCAATCCCCATGAGCTCTCCATCCGCGCGGGCGATTCGCGTTGAGATAGCCTTTCCGGTACGCCAGTCAGGCTCGAAAATGCATTGTGCTGGGATGATGCACCGCTGGCCTTTTTTCCAAGCGTTTCTAAACGATGGTTTCTCCGCGGCAGTCTCACTGCGCGCGTTGTAAGTGGACCGAGCCAGTGTCGCGGACTTCGCCCAAAAAGGAAGAAGACCGAAAGTGCCTGCCGAAACGTCGTATCGAGGCACTGCATCGTCCTGGGCATCGGCATGAGGGTGACGTCGTACAAACGCGCCTGTGTAGCCAGGCCACAGATCCGTCACATAGTCGCCCTCAGGCTGCGTACCGAATGCGATCGCCAACTGCCGTGGTACTGGTGCGTGAAAGTGGCTGCACATGTCTAACCCCCATTCTCAATTGGGCGTCCATAACCGACTGGGGACGCCTTCAGGTGTTGGAATCCATTTACGGACATTGGTTCTGCCCGCGGGACGACACGCCCCTCCTGCCCTACCCTCCCGCTTAGGCACCTCCGGGAGATGCAGCTGCAGGCGCAGAGGTGAACACCGTCGTTTTCGCATGAGCTTCGTTCACAAATGCCGTGATGTACTCAATAACCCATGGTTTCAGTCGTGAGTAGTGCGTACCGAGATCCTCAAGAGGTTCACGCTCGATCCAGGCAGGAAAGGCCGTGGCCAATTTTATATCGACCACTGAACTGTTGTGTTTGACGCAGTTGTTAATCATCCGCAGTTCATTGGCCGCGTCATAACCAGCCAAACTCGGGCAATCGATCAACCCAGACTTGCCTGCAATCAGGTCCTGTTTTTTTGCGGGAGCTAGACCCGGAAATGTTCCTCTCAGAACCTTGCTGATCTGGATTTCTACCAAGCGGTGAAGGCCGACGATTGAAAGCTCCTCCCCGAGGCTTCTAACCTCCTGAGCCTGGTGGTAGTCATCCTCGAGAGAAGACACAAAGCCCTCGAAATCCTGCTCGTGCTCGAAATCACTAGCGGACACACCTCCAAAGGACTCCCTGAGGGTTTGCTCTTGGGCGGAAATGGAACGGTAGAAATGATCTCGGAACTCGTCGAGCACGTCTGTATTGAAGTTCAAATGCATCAACTTCATAAGGGGCCCAAGGCCTTGGTTTTTCTTGAACATGAAAAATCGTCCCCGCCTCACTCTATGTGAATGCCCGGCTCATAGACCAGGCGTAACGGGGACGATCATAAACAACTTGGGGATGTGTGGCAGCTTAGGTATCTCGGACAAGCACGACTTAAGGCACCGGCAACCGATCAGCGTATTCGCCGTCGGCATTCTGCAGCTCCTCTGCCTGCGCATTCACGCTGGAGGAATCGGTACCTATCGCACTAGGGCAGCCTCAAATGCCGCCGATACAATTTGGCTCCCTTTTACAGCTTGCTGGCACCGCCCCCTCAAATGGTTACATGAAACGCATGGTAGGCGGTCAGCTGGGCTCACCAAGCTTGAGAAAATCCTCTCACCCTATTTGGGATATGCAATGGGGGGCAAACCAGATCTGTCACAGGTGAGTAAGCACGCGGACTCCATTGCCTAGACGCACTGTACCTTTCGTTTCACTTCGGGACTTGCCAATATGCGCGCGTGATACCAAATGGAATTTCCACGCTCAACCTGGACATGCACTTGAAACTTCAATACGAACTGCAGCTCAGCGCCTCTCGAAATGCCGTGTGGATACATGCCAGCGATGGTTCGACGGTTGGCCGCTTTGGGAGGATGGGCATCGACCTTCACAACACCGTGACCGAACAGATGGCCGGCGCCTCCGAGTGCCGCCTTTGCACCCACGGACAGCCCAGCATAGAAGATTGGGAACTGTTTCGTGCTAAGGCCCTTGAGTGGTGGGGATTATCGGTACCAGTTGATGCGTTCGATAAAAACTTTCTAAACACGTCTGCGTAGTCCCGCGGTACACCAGCTAGGCCTACTCCAATTTTGGCCGTGGATCAGCTGCAATGGGACAGGCTTCAAAGCTGGCAGATGGCACCCGCCTTTTATTTCCACGATCGGCCACACAGGGCCGATCATGTATGTCCAAACGGGACGACATGCTTACCCCATAGTCAGCTCATCATCGCTTATCGCCCTAAACTGACTATGGAGTAAGAAACGTATGTCTGTTTCGGAGCGCTAGCACCCTCGCGACTTGACTGGAACTCACCCACACAATGCATCGGCGCCGGCGACCTGACGTGCCGGTTGGCTTCAACCTTTGGTTTCGTCCCGCATGTTCCGCGGCCCCACAAAACGCATCACCACCAAACTTGCAAGCATTCCAACCGCACTGCCGAGCAGCAGCCAAGCGCCAGGAGCGATTGCGGGGCTGTCCGCGAGCAGGCCCAGCCCGCCTGCAATTGCAGCGCAACCAACCGACCTGAAGAACGGCTTGGCCTTCAACTGAAGAGGAGCAAGCTCGTCTACGCGTCGCTCGATCTCCTCCGCACCTGCAGCGGTCTGTTGTCTGATCGACTCGGTGAACTTAACGAGGTCTAGCGTCCGTTCGTCTTCCGCGGTCGTATTCTGCTCTCGGTGTAAGCGCCGATCGTTAACTGCTCTCCGGACTATCGACTCGTCAGGCAGTCCTGGTACGGAATTCCAATGGCATGTTTTGACGCCATAAGCGCTGAGAAATCGAATCGAGACGTGCGGTCGTTTTAGGACCTGAAGATAACGCTGATCAAGCACAACGACCCACTCATCCCTATCATCACTCGGCGCAACGATCATCATCCGCTCCGCAGCAGGGTATTTTGCTTCACTGACCCAGGCAGCAATTGATGACTGCTCGTGCCTTCGCATCAACGCGACACGGTGCTTGCCTTCGTGTGCAAAGAAAATCCCCAGTGCGGGATACCAGATGTACAGCACATCATCAGGTGTGCAGAAGTCGCTCTTGTATTTGGTGATCCTTTTCCAGACTTCATCGTCACTGACGTCCTCAGGAAATCCCCCAATGTTGGAGCCGACGACGTAGCGAGGATCCACGTAGGCACGCAAGGCCAGCTGTTGCAGATCCTGCTCCCAATTCAAGAAAGGTAATACCAGCCGCATAAAGTCGCTTGGCCAATATGCACACGTGTTACCGCGTGCTGAGGCCATCCAGTCATCCTGAAGAGCCTGGCTCGCTCCGCTTTTGGAAAGTCTGTCCAACGTGATTTTCAGGTCGCACAAATATCGGACTTCACGCTCAAGGGCGTCCGGTACCGTCGATTGCAACAGGTTCAGTGGTTCATCATTTTTCACGCAAATGCCACCTCACATAACACTGCCGACGTTCGAGCTCGGGGCACGCAGTCCTTTCGGCGGGTTGAAGGAGACACGCTTTCAGAACTGGTCCCGAATCCGTAATGGATTGTCATCTCGGCTCCTCGATTGGTCGTCCGATTCTGACTCTAGGTTTCGAAATTGTTGCGTCTGTTCGTGACGCTGCCGCAGGCCAGAGGCTCACTGTTCGTATAATACGGCTAGCGCCTGAAAATGGTCGTAGTTGGACTTCTCACCATACGGAATTACCCCTTAATCAGGTAGATATCCCGATTTCGAGGGATCGGCTTCGCACCGCTTCGCGGGTCGTCTCCCTTGCCATTTTTTCCCTGCGCAAGCGCCTTTCGGCGCGTGGAATTTGTGGCGAGTGCCCTTCAGTGTATGCTTCGCCCATATACTGTACATTCATACAGGCACAACATGAACGATATTGCCATTCTCGGGCGCGTCCGCCTCGAACTTCCCGCCGCGGCACTTCCCTTCTTCACATCGACGCTGAGTTGCGGCTTTCCGTCTCCTGCAGAAGATCTGATCGAGGAAATGAGCTCGCTGGACGAAATCGCCATCTCGAACCCACCGGCAACCTACCTGGTGCGATGCGCCGGCGACTCAATGATTGATGCGGGGATCTATGAGGGCGACGTCATTGTCGTCGACAGATCCAAGAAGGCTGTGAATCGTTCGATCATCGTTGCTGTCTTTGAGGGCGAGTTCATCTGTAAAAGATTAATTTTTAGCGCCGGTAGCGTTCTGTTATGCCCTGAAAATAATAATTATTCTCCGATTGTGATTAAAGACATCGAAAACCTAGTGGTGTGGGGCGTCTGTACCTTCAACCTGCACAAGCTATCCACGATATGACCCGCAAGGCGTTCATACTTATTGATGCCGACAATTTTTACTGCTCCTGTGAAAGAGTTTGGCGGCCTGAGCTCTGGAATAAACCGGTGGTCGTCGCTGGAAGTGGTGATGGTTGCGTTATTGCTCGTAGCCCTGAGGCAAAATCTCTCGGAATCAAGATGTCCGACCCTGTACACCTAGTCCGGGAAGAACATTGGCGCTCGGGACTTATTATCTGTTCCGCGAATTTTCCTCTCTATGGGGACTTGTCCTCAAGGATGATGCGCACCATCGCGCCCCTTGTACCCGCCTTGACGGTTTACTCAATCGATAAGAATAAGTTGCATACTGTGGACGCCCAAAGTAAATGGGGCATCTATGGACATTGACGCTTGTTTTTACAGAGATATCCCTTGGCTACCGTTGAGCACATTCACTTCAGTCCGCATGACCTTTCTGTCAAAGACCGCCTGATTACCTACTCGCTGAATAGCTCCCGTGTAGTGATCGAAGGACTACCACAAATATTCTGGGAAGACGGCTTGCCCTGGAGAGAAGCCAATCTCTGGGCTATGGAGAGAGTCACCAATGGTGAGGCAATCCTGAAGACCGTTTCTAGCAACCTGAATGGGCTGTTGAACTACGCGAAATTTTTGGAGAGTCGCAGGCTTCAATGGTTTGAGTTTCCGCCTCGAAAGGCTGATCGATGTCTTGTTCAGTACCGTGGGGCGCTTATCAAGGCTCGTGATGCTGGTCATATCAGTCCTGCCACGGCTTCCGAGTACATGCGTAACTGCATCAGTTTCTACAAGTGGGTTAGGAGGCGTGGCCTCCTAAACCCGCTTTTGCCTCTGTGGAAAGACAAGCGCTATTTCATCAAATACTTTGACCAGGTTGGCTTCGAGCGAACGCTAGCTGGCACCACCACCGATCTGGGTATTCCAAACCGAAAACGCATTGGGGTCACATTGGAAGGTGGGCTACTTCCTGTGTCTGCGGCTGATCGAGACGCCATTCTTGATTTCGCAAAACAGAACGCCTCACCCGAGCTTTATCTGATGTTGGCTCTAGGTTTCTTTACGGGTATGCGACTGGGAACGATCTGTGACCTTCGTATTGATACGTTGGAGCGTGCCTTACACGATCCGTCTGCTAAAGGTCTATTTCTGATATCCGTAGGGCCAGGTGCGTCCCCACCCGTGCATACCAAATTTGGAGTAACTGGCCAGGTATGGATTCCCGAAGCTTTGTGTTCAGAAGTCCTGGAGTACACCAAGAGTCTTCGCAGGTTGACTCGCGAGGCATCTGCTGCTGGCGAGCATCAAGACTTAGTGTTCTTGACACGATTCGGAAACCCTTTCGGACGTCGCGACAGTGATCAGTCTTCGGCCATAAACGTTGAAATGTCATCGCTTAGAAAATTAGGTATCGCGTCGGGCATCAAAGCGCTCAGGAAATTTCGCTTCCACCAATCGCGATGCACCTTTGGAACTGAGCTAGCTAGGCTCGCTTTAGCAAATTGCACTGATGTGGCGATAGTGATTGCGACGGTCAGCAACGCATTGCTTCACGGGCCAAATTCGGAGGCTACCACCTTCAAATACATCAAATTTGTGCAGGCCGCACCCGCTAAGCAGGCCATTGCGAACAGCTTCATGGCTGCGTTTACAGGTATTGCTTCGATGCAGGGAGCAAGCAATGAATAACCTAACGTTTTCAGACCTAACGTTTCCAGTGCTTGAGTACGCGAAAAATGAGACGCCCTGGGATCTGGCACCACTTTTATACAGCGGTGGTGCTGAGGCAAAGGTGAAGACTGTACGCAGTAAAATCACATCAGGTGCTTTAGGTGATCCTTTGCTGGAGCGAGTAGAGCTTGTGAAGGGGCTCCATGACTGTTTGACCGACGACCTTGTCGGCGGGGGGAGCCGCTTTTCGGCAAATAACAAGATTGGCGCGTTGAGGAAGTTTTTTCAGTGGGTGGATCAGTGCGAGCGTCCTTTGACCATTGATACGGTCGCGGAGGAATACCTGGGGTGGGCTGAACATCTTCTACAGCGTCATCGCGTGGAAGGATACCTAACTGCCGGATCGTTATACGACGCGGCAAGTTTAACCGCGACGATGCTCGACCGAGTTCTACGCCGAAGCTCGACGCTTCTGTACAGCACCCGAATTCGCAAGCCTAGAGGCAATGGAAGGGCAGGTAATGGGAGCACTGGTAAGCAAAGCTTAGAAGAGAGCTTTTTATTCGGGCAGTTCATTGCCGACCTCTGTATCGCCCTAACCTATGAAGCCGTGACGGGGCCACTTCCCATCCAAGTGGAATTGCGGTCAGGTTCGACGATACCTATTTGGTGCCGCCTGCGCGATACAGAGAAGGAAGCGTCACGACGGATTCGACCTCAAACCAAATTCCAGATTGCGGACATCCTTCGAAACCGCGAACTTCGGAATTCTGACGTTTCAATCGAGACTCGATACCCGGCGGTGAATCTACGAATCGAAGCCGAGCTGCTTATGTTCATCGCACAAACCGGCATGAATTTATCGCAGGCGCATCAGCTTCGAATCGACCAATACCATTACACGAGCCATCTTGATGGTTACCAAGTGAGGTCTTACAAAAATCGCCGTCAGGGTGAAGTGCTGTTTGAAGTTTTCTCAAGCTATAAGGAGTGGTTCGAACGCTACATTAAATGGCGAAACACGTGGTTTCCAGACGATCTAGAGGGACTTCTTTTCCCTCTCGTTCGTCTTGGGGGACGTCTCGTTTTAGAAGCTCCTCAGTTCACGGCTGTTTCGCGCGCCTGCACCGTTTCCGATGTTCGATTCGTTCGACCTCGTAAGCTCCGGGGCGCGCGTATTAACTGGCTGTTACGTGAGTCACAACGCCCCGAACTGGTGGCGGAAATCGCACAGCATACCGCTGAAACTTTGATTCGTGTGTACGCCGAGCCCAACCCGCAAATTGCGATGATTGAAATCACTCGATTTCACCGGCAAGCAGATCCCGTCGTTTGCTCACCTGCTCCAGGTACTTGTGTGGCGCCGATACCAGAATCCGTCGTGGATGCTCCGACCAATTCTCCAGATCCCGATTGTATTAACGCTGCGGGTTGCCTTTTCTGTGTAAATCATCGGGACATTGAAAGCCAGGATCACGTCTGGTCTCTCAGTAGTTTGCGAATGCTCAAGAGCTTGGAGCTAGCTAGATATCGCCCAGCTTCTACGGATAGATCTGTCGACACTGACCATCCATCGATGCTTGCGATCGAGCGTCTGAGTGCAAAGTTACGGTTCTTTCAAGAAAGTAGCGAGGTGCGACGGCTTTGGGTTGAAGAGGCACTGGCTCGTATAGCTGAGGAGGACTATCACCCTGCTTGGGACGGATTTATTCGGCTTGCGGAAATTACAGCGGGGCCTTCCCTATGAATATGCTCAGGACGTTGGGGCTTTCTATCGAGTCGCCTCTCTCCGTTCCTGGGGCATCGAATTACCGTCCAGAGAGCTGGCCTCCGCCACCTGATTGGCCGGTTGTAATTGATGCACAGGGTAAAGTAATAAGCCGTTGGGGTGATCCTATTTGGAGGCTTGATCCATGGGCCAAAAAGCCACTGACGCTGAATTTTGGTGATGGGCCAGTTAAAAAGTCAGCGGCGCCCATTAGCTCAAAAAACGCAAACTTACTTCGAATCATCACTGGCTGGTGGCTATACGGGCCGTACGGCGCTCGTGGCTACAGATCCCTTAAAACGCGTTTCGATCAGATGCGACGGCTCTTTGTTCTTTGCGAAGAGGCAGGAATCCTCGCCAGCGAATTAAGCCACTTTCCACGCGTATGCGAACGGATCCCTGCATTTCTTCAGACCTCGAGAAAAACCGAGTTTCTGACGTTAATGCATGAGCTTTACGCGTCCAGAGAGGCCGTAGGGTTTACGTTGCTGGATTCAGGCTCTCTAACCCGTCTGGCTGCGCTTTTCCCCGCTCACCACACCTCTCAAACACCGTACATCCCGCCACGTATTTGGCGCTATCAAGTCACTAGGCTGCGAGAGTGCCTTGATGACTTCCTGTCCCATCGAGAACAGGTTGAAGCCTGTTACCGGTTCTGCTTCGCGGCTTACGAACATAACCAGAGGGTTTCAGAGAGAACGGCGTGCTTAAACGCCCCGCCTTTTAGTGTCCATAAAATGCAGTTATTAGGCGCTAAAACGGGGCTTCGTTTTCTCGGTGCGTTTGCAGAGACCGCGAAACGCTTCGGCATTTTTGAGCTACTTGAACGTTGGGTGGGGCGCAGTGACCACCTGCAAGTAAAAGCGTTAACTAGCTATCTGAAACTGGTCAACCGCGCGGGATTAGCTTACATCCTTAACTTCAGTCTTATGCGGGTCGAAGAAGCCTGGAATCTTCGAACCGGATGCCTTGACGTCGAGCACGACAAGAGTTTCGGCGATATTTTTTTGTTACGTGGACAGACGACAAAAACGCTGTCTGATCGCGATGCCCTGTGGGTCACATCCCCCTCTGTGGAGGTCGCCGTGAGGGCGATGGAGGTGATCTCTCTGTTCCGCTCATTACACGCCTCTCACTCAGAAGCGAATGGCTTTGCTGGGCGTTATTTGAGCGATTCTTATTACGAGCCCTGGAGTCCAGTGCGCAAAAAAGATGATCACTCGCTGAGACCGAGTATTTCGCCATACTCCGACCTTTTGAGGCAGTTCGACCAGCTCTTCGATTTAGAGCGATTGCGTATCACGACTGAGGATTTGAAATTGGCCCGGCTAGCTACGCCTACATTGCCGGAGGAGTATCAAGTGGGCGCTGTATGGCCGTTGGCGTGGCATCAGTTGCGTAGAACTGGGGCAGTAAACATGCAAGCTTCAGGGCTCGTAAGTGATGCTTCGCTTCAGTACCAGCTCAAGCACGTCACTCGATCAATGAGCCTTTATTACGGACAAAATCACTCAAGGGTACGTCTAGAGGAGAAGGCTCACACCCTGTACGTTCGCACGATGTACGAGACGCTTGGAAGAGAGTTACAGCAGCTTACGAGTGAGCGTTTTGTCAGTCCCCATGGTGACAAACGAAAAGCTGAGATCGTTCGGCTGATTTCGCCAGAGGATGCGAAGAGGATGATTGGTTTGGCAAAGAAAGGCGCGGTCGCCTGTCGCCCGATAATTCTTGGTGTTTGTGCGAGTCGCGAGCCTTGTCCGTACGGCGGAATTGACAACATTGCCCATTGCGGGGGTGGTGATTCAGTGGATGCAAAACCTTGCCCGGAGGTGCTGTATGACTCAGAACGATTGGGCGCGGTAGATGATCTTGAACATTTGCTTAAAGAGCGGCTTGCTACTGCTCAGGATGGGAGTCCGCTAATGGAATCGTTGATGGCTCAACAGCGAAGCGTAGAGAGCTTCCGTCGTGTTGTAGGGAGCGCAAATGGACGTTGAGCTCCCTACTCGCCGCAGCGCGGCTGATCAGTATCGTGATGCTTTTGAGCGCTTGAAGCTCAATAGGCCACAGCTTCTACCAAAGGGAACACCGGTCACTCAGAACAATGTGGCCAAAGAGGCCGGGAGCGATCCGTCTGCGCTAAAGAAATCTCGTTTCCCGAGTCTCATCGCAGAGATAAAAACCTACGTGGAACAACATGCGGGGGTGCGACCTCCTTCGTTGAACAAGGTCAATCTTCTCGCCCGTCAGAAAAGCCGCGCCCTGCGTGATCGGATTGAGCAAGTTGCCCGGCAACGGGATCAACTCGCAAGCTTATTGAGCGAAGCGGATGCGAAAATCATTGAGCTGTATGACCGTATTGCTGAGCTTGAGGGGCAGTTGCCTGCGTCAAATATAATTTCGTTGGATCCGCGCGGGCCGAGAAAGCTTTGAGATAACAGCGCGCATGCAGCTAGTCGCCTGGCATTGCCGATCTGGAGCGGCAATTGCCTGCCTCAAATGTCCTACCTATAGATCCGCGAGGCCGCAGAAAACTTTGATTCCACCCGACGGAATTGCCATTTGCCGGGATTGACCGGCCGATGAATCAAGGGTTAACTGTATATATATACAGTTTTCTCTAGGCTTCACATTATGACCATCACCTTCTTAGGCACGCCGACTGGCGGCGCTACATTGGTTCCTTCTTACTCCTTTCGCGTGCCGGCCGGCTTTCCATCCCCGGCATCCGATCACTTAGAGAAAATTATTTCTCTTGATGAGCTGTTCGATCTGCGAGCCCCCCACGTCTATTTGGTCAAAGTGGAAGGCGACAGCATGCAGGGCGCCGGTATTTTCTCGGGTGACGTCGTCATCGTGGATCGAGGGCGTGACGCGGAGCATGGCGATATCATCATTGCCGCAGTGAACAATGAGCCGGTATGCAAGCGGCTGCATCGCCGGGACGGAGTCGTAATCCTCAAGTCGGAAAACCCAGCTTATCCCGCGAGATACATTCTCGAAGGTGACGACTTTCTAGTTTGGGGAGTGGTCCGCTTCAGTGTGCGCGATCATGCACAGTGAAAAAGTGTTTGCGCTGGTCGATTGCAACTCATTTTATGCGAGCTGTGAGCGCGTCTTTAGACCAGATCTGGCCAAGACCCCAATCGTAGTACTCAGCAACAACGATCTGAGGGGTGGGAATCGTTAGTAAATCCTGTAGAGTCCGCGCCACCTTCTGAACCCCTCTGGAACAGCAGTTTCCAGGCTTCATAAGGCAATCCATTGGAAGTGTTTTAGGGCAGCGG
>Ga0208788_1000423_pt1 | contig 20971 bp, 15 predicted proteins | sample Wag4_2014_7_11_3_FD_187363 | JGI IMG/M metagenome (GOLD analysis project Ga0208788, IMG submission 187363) | Fresh water mixed with fracking chemicals microbial communities from Ohio, USA - Utica-2 Time Series FC 2014_7_11 (SPAdes) (version 2) ...
CGGAAATTTCGCTTTTCTTTAGGTGAATTGCGGGAAGGACAATGTGGCTTGGGGGCTGGTTGAGAAACTGGACGATGCGCTCCCCGAGGTCGGTATCCACCACTTCGATGCCTTGCTTTTCCAAGTAGGGATTGAGGTGGCACTCCTCGGTAAGGATGGATTTACTTTTGACGACAGCCGAACAATTTTGCTTTTGGAGGATTTCAAGCACCAGTCGGTTGTGTTCTTCACTGTCCGCTGCCCAATGGACGATAATTCCATTTTTTGTTGCATTTCGCTCAAATTCCTCCAGGTAGCTGGCAAGATTGGCAAGGACGTTGTCCTTGATGCCGGAGGCCAATTCCCGCAACTGTTCCCATTCGGGGATGCCTTTGCTGACTTTGTCCCGCTTGTCGCGAACAAACCACAACGTTTCATCGTGCCACTTTGATTTTTGGGCATCCTTCAGAAATTCAGCTGCCTGCTTGGGATGTGTCATGACAGGGCCTGGTTTAGGATTTCAGCGAGGTGCAGGAATTTTACCTCTTGTTTGGATCGGGTGGCAATGCCCTGCAAATGCATGATGCAGGACATATCCCCACCTGTGATAATTTCAGTTTTGTGGCTGAGGTGATCTGCTAGCCTATCTTTTCCCATTTGGATGGAAAGTGCTTCTTCGGTCACGGCAAATGTTCCGCCAAATCCACAGCATTCGTCTGTTCGGGTTAACTCCACCCAGTCCAATCCCTCTAGATTTTCCAGCAGCTTGCGGGCCTTATTAAATGGGGGCTGGTTGAGTTCCGATCCAGAGGAAAGATGCAGTCCACGCTGCCCATGGCAAGAGGAATGGTAGCTTACGCGATGGGGGAATTTTCCCTTCAGTCGCTCGATTTTCAGCACATCGGTGATGAATTCGATGAGTTCATAGATTTTATGCTCCAGGGCTTCCTGTTTTTTTTCTAGGCCAGCAATGGCAGGAAAATGCTCTTTTACATGCAATGTGCAGCTTCCGGAAGGACATACTACATAGTCATAGTCACTGAAGGTCTCTATAAAATGGGTTGCAGTGCCTACCGTATCCCGTGCATAGCCCGCATTGGCTAGGGGCTGACCACAGCAGGTTTGACCTGAGGGATAGCTCACGGTGCAGCCTAATTTCTCCAACAATTCCAGCGTAGCAATGCCTACTTGCGGGTAGAATTGATCTACGTAGCAGGGGATAAACAAGGCAACGGATGGGGACTTGGCTTTCATTTGGGTAAGTTAAGCGCTAGCGTTCATATTCACGAGCATTGCTGCTCCTAAAGCAGAACCATTTGGAAAATCACTGGGGATAAGTTCGATTCCAGGAAGTTTTCTGCGCAGCAGCTCCAGAAAAATCGGGTTGGCATTGAATCCTCCATCTACAAAAAGTCGCTGCACAGGAGCTCCCTCCAGCACGAGGTGGATGGAGGCTGCTTGAATCGTTGTCAATTCGTGTAGGAAGGTGTAGTAGGCTTCTGTAAATTCAGAAAAGCTGCTCCAATCGTTGCTAGGACCATTTTCCATCCCAAAATTCTCAGGTTGGATGTAATGGAACCGGATTCTTTTTGCAAGCTGACTGCTTATTTTTTGGTACCAGGATTCTTCAAATTGGAGTTTCTTATAGGTGCCCAGGGGCAGCTGCCAATAGGCATACATTTCTTCTACTTGGTGCTTGTGCTCCTCTCCGATAAAGAGCCGAGAGATTTTGATGGGCTGTCCTGAAATGCTCAGAAATTGTAGGCAATCTTTTGTCAGTTCCGATTCTGAGAGCGGAGTCTTGTTGAATGGATTGATGCTGATCGCCCAGGTGCCGGTAGAAAGGAGGGCGAAGGGTTGGGTTTCTTGCTTCAGGTAGGGTAGCAAGGCTGCCGAGGAGTCGTGTATGCCTATTCCGCAGGGGATTCCTCCCAGCTCTGGCTTGGTTTTCAGCAGGGAATCTCCAGGCAAGATGGGAGCCATGAGGCCTTCTATTCCTTCTCGCTTTACCCATGCATGGTAATCCATCTTTCCAAAATCCCACAAGGCGGTGTGGCAGCCGATGCTGCAGAAGTCAGAGACTGCTACCCCAGTAAATAGCATACTCAGGTACTGCGGGAGGTGGAGGCTTCTTTGGATTTTTTGGAATACTTCGGGCTTTGCATACTTGAGAAAATAGAGTTGCAGGCCTGAATTCAGCATGGCCAGCGGAGGGGAAGAAGTTTCCTTGCAGAAGTTCAATTTTCCTCCGTTTTCGGAATAAAATCGCTCCAATAGCTCCTCCGGAAAAGGCTTTAGGTAATCGTAAAGTGGTGCAACAGGGGCTCCTTCGAGGTCAGTATGCACAAAAGAGGCGCCATGTCCAGAGATATTAAGCCGCTTAATTTCAAATTCGGTAGAATTCAGCGCTGCACGAAAGGTATCCAGCATCCAGGCACGAAGCGGAAGTACAGGTTCGCTCGGAAAACCGTCTTCATCTGGTACAGGCTCGAGGCGAGTGTAGCTGTGGTACACTTCGCTGAGATTCTGATCAAAGAGAAAGAACTTTTTATTGGTTTTCCCGATGTCGAATACGGCTGTTACTGGGATTTTTGGCATTGGAATTACAGGTCCTTTTCTATTTTATCTTGGGAAAGCTGCCGCGAGGCCTCCGTCCACATTCAGCATATTTCCTGTGGATTTGTTGAGTAGCCCGCCTACAAAGGCAAAGGCTGCATCTGCAATGTCATTGACCTTGACGCTTTCCTTGAGTAGGGTGCGGTTGGCATAGTATTGCGGAAGATCAGCAACTTCGATGCCGTAGGCTTTCGCTCTGTTTTCTGCCCATCCACCTTCCCAGATGTTCGAATTTTCGATGACCGCATCGGGGTTCACCACATTGACTCGGATTTTATCATCTGCAAGTTCGGCAGCCATCAGCCTAGACATGTGCAATTGTGCGGCCTTCGCTGTGCCATAAGCCACATTTTTTGGGCCTGCTACCAACGCATTCTTACTCACGATATTCACAATGTCTCCGCCAAGAGCTTGTTGCTTCATCAGGGCAACGCCCAGTTTGGAGATGCGGAATTGTCCCATGACCAAGAGGTCGTTGAGCTTGTCCCAATCCTGATCGTCATGGTCTTCAAAGGACTTGGAAATGGATATTCCCGCGTTGTTGACTACAATATCGATCCCTCCAAATTGGAGCGCGATGGCCTGGCTAGCCTTGGCGATGCTGTCGCTATCCGTCACATCCAGTTGGAGCCCGAAGACGTTGTCTTTGCCATACTTTTTCTCAAAGGTGGCTAGGGCTTGATCCAGTCGTTCTTGGTTGATATCGGAAAGGACTACGCAGGCCCCTTCTTGAAGGAACTTTTCTGCGATGCCTTTGCCAATTCCCCCAGCGCTGCCAGTGATGAGGGCGATCTTTCTGGAAAGTGGTTTTTCCTTGGGCATGCGCTGTAGCTTGGCTTCTTCGAGCAACCAGTATTCGATGTCGAAGGCCTCCTGAAGCGGGAGCGATACGTAGCTGGATACTGCCTCGGCACCACGCATGACTTGGATGGCGTTGATGTAGAATTCAGCGGCTACTCGGCTGGTTTGCTTGTCTTTGGCAAAACTGAACATCCCTACTCCCGGCCAGAGGATGATGACAGGATTTGGGTCACGCATGGCTGGGCTGTTTGCATGTTTGTGTTTCTCGTAATAGGCTGCATAGTGCTCTCGGTAATTCTGAAATGCGGCTTCCAGTTGCGTGCGTATTCCACTTGCGTCCGAGAGGTCGGTGGCAGCAGGAAGGTCGAGTACCAGAGGTGAGATTTTAGTTCGTAGAAAGTGATCTGGGCAGCTGGTTCCCATGGGTGCTAGGCGATCCAGGTCCTGACTGTTGCTAAATTCCAAAACCACCTCTTTGTCTGTGAAGGTGCCCACCATTCGGGATTCGGAAGAGGCCAATCCGCGCAATAGCGGGGCGAGTTTTGCTGCTTGGCTTTTGCGTTGGTCTGGTTCCAAGGAGTTGATTTTTTGACCTCCGAAAACAGGTCTTTTTTTGCCATAGTTTTCTGCTAAATAAGCGGAGGCAGTTTCGATAACTTCCAAGCTATTCATGTAGCAGTCGTAGGAAGTATCTCCCCAGGTAAATAGGCCATGGCCTCCGAGCATGATGCCTCGAATGCCCGGATTTTGGTCCAAGGCGGCTCTGAGTTTGAGGCCTAAATCAAATCCAGGTCGCTGCCAAGGCACCCAAGCGATTGCTCCTTTCCAGAGGGTTTTGGTGATCTCTTCCCCGTCTTTGGCTGCAGCTATTGCAATTGCTGCATCTGGGTGAAGGTGATCGATGTGTTTGAAAGGCAAAAATCCATGGAGGGGTGTGTCGATGGAAGGAGCTTTGGAAGCCAAATCGTAGAGGCAGTGCCCAAACAATCCCACCATTTCGTCCTCATGCTCCAAGCCACGGTAGATCCCTTTCAAGGAATTCAATTTGTCCACATACAGCCCAGCGAGACCAGAGCGGGTCATGGTCCCAATGTCTCCGCCAGAACCTTTGATCCACATCACTTCCACCCAGGTTTTGGTCAAGGGATCTAGCTCTTTCGTTTTGCAGGAGGTGTTGCCTCCCCCATAATTTGTGATTCTAAGGTCAGCTCCAAGGAGATTGGAACGGTAGAGGAATAGGTCAACTTCATTTCCTTCGAGCTGTGCAGCTTTTTCTTCGTTCCAGATGTAGTTCACATGGTTAAAACTCGTATTTGGGGTATTCATAGGGTGTGGAATCGGTGATTAAATGGATAGACTCTAAAAATTAAATCCAGTGGTCCCTGGTCTGAGGGGTAGAATTTATTTTCTAACTCAGCAGGGATTGCATGCACAGATCTCCACTGAATGATTCAAATTACATTAAAAATCTAAAAAGCGGAAGATTTTTTGATTGAAGGTTAAAAAGGAATTCCAGATTGAGAGGAAGGGTGAGTTTATTTCTGCTGCAACAAAAAAAAACTCCTGCCTAGATTGATCCAGGCAGGAGTAGTTGTGAACTAACCGTGTTTCTCGGGAAGCTTAAAACTGACTTTTAAACTGCTCCATTTTTTGATCCACCTGGGTGTCTACCATAAAGGATACGGCGGCAGTTTCCCAAGCAAGGGTCACTTGTGCCACCTTGTTGTTTCCAGCAGAAATGTGGTACTGAAGACGCTCAGTAGCACCAACAGTTGCAGGTGCAGCTTTTACAGCCACCGCATCGTCTGCAGCCACTGCTGCTTCATCGATCTTGCCATCTTTCATGTAGCTGTAGATACTCGCTGCTTTTTTGTTGAGGTGGATAGTCCAGTCCCCTGTTGATGAAGGAGTTACGAAAATAGAGTACTTGCCAGCAGCCAAGTTTTTGCCGCCTACACTTACCGGAGTACTAAATTCGATGATAGTTTGGCCGTTTGCTCCAGCTCTCCAAGTCTCGTCATACTTGATGATGCCACCAAATACTTTTCTTCCTTTCACAGCAGGAGAGGAGTAGTCGATGCTGATTTTGGTGAAGCCAACTACCTGGCTTACATGCGCTGCTGGGCTAGCCGCAGGCTGTTGAAGTTGCGCCTGTGCAGCAAAAGAGCCTACAAGGATGAAGGCTAGGGTCAATAAAAGACTGTTAATGTGTTTCATGGGGTGTGGATGGGTTATTTTGTTGCGAAGCTAAGAAAAATTTAGGGCTTTTGGAATTGGAATAATTTTGCCGCTCAACTGATTTTTATCAGGTATTGCCGGTTCTTAATCACCTACCTTGACCACGAACTCATGGACTGCATGGAGGGGTCTGATTTTTGGGGATTAATCCTGAATCAGCGCAAGATTGCTGCTTCCACTTTCCTTTTTGTTGTGTCATTTGGTCCATTTTTTCTTACCTCACTAAACCGCTATTGTATGAAAAAACTAGAAAACACTTGTGCGCTGGTTACCGGCGCTGCATCTGGAATAGGAAAAGCCATCGCCCTACTTTTTGCCGAGGAGGGAGCCAAAGTGGTGGTGGCTGACCTCGATGCCGTCGCTGCAGAGGCAGTGGCCCATCAGATTCGACACCTAGGAGGGCATGCCCTGGGTTTGGCTTGTGACGTATCCGATCAGCAGCAAGTGGAGCGCCTCTTGGAAGCTACCTTGCACGAGTTCGGCAGCCTCGATGTGCTCGTGAACAATGCGGGCATTATGGACAACTTTATGCCACTGGATAAGGTGACGGACGTGCTTTGGGAGAAAATCATGGCTGTCAACGTCAATGGCCCCTTTTTCACCTGCAGGCTGGCCATCGTGCAGATGCTGAAGCAAGGAAAAGGCAGTATCATCAACATTGCCTCTGTGGGTGGTGTGGCGGGTGCACGTGCTGGGTTGGCCTATACCACCTCCAAACATGCCCTGGTGGGAATGAGCAAAAATATCGGCTTCATGTATGCCCAAAAAGGCATTCGTTGCAATGCCATTGCCCCGGGTGGAGTGACTACCCATATCATGGACGATGCCGAACCCGATCAGGAGGGAGCGGCGCTTTGCAGCAGTGGAGCAGGATCCATGCCGCGAATGGGCGAAGCAAATGAAATCGCTAAGGTAGCCCTGTTCCTCGCCTCAGATGACGCCTCCTTTGTCAATGGAGAAACGCTCGTTGCGGATGGGGGATGGTTAGCCTATTGAGAGGAATTCTTACTAGATCAGGAAAGAGGCTTTGCGAGCGAATTAGCGGTAGCTGGAATAAACAGGAGTTGGGGAAATCCAAAAACCCTGTTTATCTTAGAAGTGATCAAAATTTCCCTCCCTCACTTCTTTACCTGCATGTCCTATTTTTCCCTACGCGCCCTCACCAAATCCTACGATTCCCATACTGCCTTGCAAGAATTTAATTTGGAGCTTTCCAAAGGGGAGTTTGTTTCCATCATTGGAGAGAGTGGCTCGGGCAAAAGCACCTTGCTCCGCATCGCCGCAGGCTTGTTGACGCAGAGTTCGGGTGAGGTACTGCTGGATGGGAAGAAAATTGAAAGTCCAGCTGAAAAGTTGGTACCGGGCTACGACGAGATCAAACTGATCCATCAAGATTACCAGCTTTTTCCGAATACGACGGTGGAGGAAAATATCACGCGTCCGCTATTAAACTACGAAGAAGGGTACCGGAAACAACGCGTAGCGCACCTGCTAGATCGACTCGGCTTGACTCCCTACAAGGACCGGCTTCCTAAGCAGCTCAGTGGTGGGCAGCAGCAGAAGGTGGCCATCGCACAAGCCTTGGCCGTAGAACCTGAGGTCCTGTTGCTAGACGAGCCCTTTAGTCACTTGGATGCGATTCAGAAAAGAAAGTTGATCCAGGAATTGAAGGAGCTCCTGCAAGAGATGGGCACTACCGTCATTTTTGTAACGCACGATTTGGACGATGCTCTTTGGCTTACAGATTCTCTGGTGGTGCTCCAAAAGGGTAAAATCACCCAAAAGGGAAACTCTAAAGCGCTCTGTGAGCAACCCAAATCCAAGTATGTGGCGCGCCTTTTTTCTTCCATCAATGCCCTTCCCGACCGGGAGCAGGCCTACATCCGTCCTGCCGACATTCGGATCCGTACACGAGGTGGTTTCGTTGGGCATGTGGTAGACCAGCGTTTTCTCGTACACTACAATACCCTGCAAGTTCGCTTGCGGGAAGGAGGACAGCTTTGGGAGGTGGATGATCCGGGGCGCAAGTACCAAATAGGGGACCGCGTGTACCTGCATATTCAAGAAGAAAAAGTATTGGTGCTGAAGTCTTAACGCACAAAAAAAATCCCTCCATCAGATTCGAGTAGCGGGATTTTTTGATTTTAGGCTTTTGTTTAGGCTTCAGAATCTGTTGCTCCTTCTACATGCCCCTGCTCGAGTTCTTTTTCGGTGGCTTTCCGTACTTCGATGACCTTGCCTTCAAAGTGTAGGTCAAATCCAACTAAGGGATGGTTGAAGTCAAGCAGCAACTCTTCTCCCATATTTTTCAAAACCTTTGCTTGCATGGGGTAGCCATTTTCATCGACGAGTGGGAGAAAATTACCTTCCTCAAGCATGGATGGACTGAAGCCTCTCTCCTTGGAAAACTGATCCACGGGCAATGTCACCAAGAGTTCTTCATCCGCTTCTCCATACGCTTCTTCGGTGGTCAAGGTGAAGGAAAACCCTTCATTCAATTTCTTGCCTTCGAGGAGCTCTTCAAATTTCTCTGGCAGGCCACTCTGTCCGAATAGAAAGTAAAAGGGATCGTCTGCTTCTCGAACCTCTACACTGAAGGGTGCAGATTCAATTTCATCTTCCACTTTGCTTACTTTGAGTTCGTAGGTAAGGCCTACTACGGTGCCGGCTTTGATGTTCATTCGATGATTTTTTAACTCGTGATTCCGTATTTCAAACGGATGAGAATTCGTTCTTTAAGGACCTGCCACTTGCTTTTTGCGGTGGATTGCTGCAGTTTTTTGGAAGAGCGGAACACAAAATATTGGTAGTCCTTTTCTTCGAAAAAGAGGGCGTAGGTTTCCATTTTTTCCAAGTAAAAACCTGCTGTTCCCAAGGTTTGTACTAGTATTCCTGTATCCAAGGGCTGGTCGATAACTTGCAGTTTTTCAGGTTGATTTGCAATCATCCACTCCAAGTAGCGGGGTGCCGGAATGTGAACAAATAGCACCGAATCTTGGTGGGCATGCGCTTGAATATTTTTGAATAACTGTGCATGCTGGGCCACAGGAATGTGTTCCAATACATCTGGGAACACAAAAAAGTCAAATGTTTTTCCAGGCAGGTTGAAGTCAGACATGTCTGAAACATCAAACTTCAGGTTGCCCTGCTTTTTCCAAAGGACACGAGCCTTTTCGATACTCTCTGGTGAGATGTCCACTGCCAGCACCTCACCTTGAGGTACTTGAGTGGCTAGCAGGTGGGATACCGTGCCGATGCCACAGCCCACTTCCAGGATGCGGTGCTGCGCCTTCAAACCAGCCTGCTTTACCTTATCCAGGATGCTCAAATGCCTGGAGTTGATGCCTGTTTTTTCTTGCTTCTCGGCAAATTGGTCGTAGAAGCGAACGACTTTATCTTGTTCTTCAGCGGCTTGCATCTGATTTTCGGTAGGTGGTAACTAGTCCAGCGATCAACAAAATCACCAAGCCATACTGGAACAGGATCATTGGAGTTTTGGTAGCACTGTAACTTGTGGGGGCAAAGGTAAAGACAATTTCGTGAGTTCCTGCAGGAAGCTGAAGTCCACGTAGGAGGTAGTTGGTCCGGAGAATAGGAACTTCTTTGCCATCCAACCTAGCGGTCCAGCCTGCTGGGTAGTAGATTTCCGAAAATACTCCCAAGCCTGCAGTGGTCATTTCTGCTCGGTAAGTGAGTTCGTTGGGTGCATTCTTGGTGAGGCTGATTTTTCCTGCACCTGCTTTTTGTTTCCCAAATTCCTTGCTATTGATGGTGGCTTGGGTTTTGGTATCGATGGTACCAAGCTTGTCCATCTCCTCTTTATTGCTGCCTACGGGGACAAGTTGGCTAGGAACCCACGCAGGGCCATTTGCTTCAGGGTTTTCAAATACTGCATTGGTATCTGTCCCAGCAATGAGGTATTTGGCGTTGAGCATGTTGATGGTACCCAAGCTTGCCCAGTCAAAGTTGCCCTCCTGTGCTTTTTTGATAAAGTCTTGCAGCTCAAACTCCATTTGGTAATCCACCAAATCTTGGTATCGGCGAAGTTTGGCCCCGTGGTAGCCACCTAGGCTATTGAATCGGTAGCTAGTACGTGCGCCCTGGGTGAGGCCCTCGGTGAGTGGCAAAACTCGGAAGTAGCTCTTGTCGGCTGCGATAGATTTTTCTGCTGGCGTCTCCGCAAAAAACTCTCGGGATGGATTGCCCTTGAAGGAATCGTCATTGAAGTAGCGACGGTTGATGGTCCATACATCGAGCGTAATCAAGGTAATCAATCCGAGGCCCAGCACTAGGTCGGAGATTTTGCCTTTGAGGTAGAAATAAATCAAGCCCATAGCCAAGGCCACAAAGGCAAAGCTTTTCCAAGCCGAGGAGGCGAGTAGGGCCTTGCGATCGACTTGCAGTGCTGTCACGAGCCAGTCTGGGAGGTTAGCATCTCCGGCTCCTTCAAAACGGAAGAAAGCGCCACCCATGACTGCCAGAAGCAACGTGATTCCTGCAACAATGCCTCCGGAGATGAGTAGAGGCTTCAGGGATTTGGATTGGGTCAGTTTTTCCAAAGCAATCATCCCTAGAGCAGGGATAGCAAATAGCGTCATGCCCAAGGCCATGGATACGGCCCGAAACTTATTGTAGCCAGGTAGAATATCAAATAGGGTGTAGTTGAACCAGGCCAAATTTTTGCCCCAGCTGAGCATCAAAGAGAGGATAATGATGGATCCAAAGGTGATCAAACTTGCGCGTGGCGCTACCCAGATGCCTAGAATTGCCAAAAATACCAGGATTGCGCTGCCGTAAATGGGTCCGCCCGTGAAGGGCTGATCGCCCCAGTAGGTAGGTGCTCCTTTGACGAAGTCATTGACTTGTCCCGGTTCGAGGCCTTGATTTCGAAGGGCTTTTTCGGATGCAGAGTCTTTGGGAAGTGGGGTCGTGCTACCCCCTCCGTAAAAATCAGGAACGAGGAGGGTCATGCTTTCCAGGATGCCATTGGACCAGCCAAAGGCATAGTCCTTGTCGAGTCCTGCACCAGCGGTTTCGATGGTGGCCTTGCCTCGCGTGGAGTAGGGGCTGTAATCCAATGCCGTGGCGATTCTGCCCAAATTTCCACCAACCCCAAGTACGGCACCCAAGGTCAGCAGGGCGATTGTTTTGGATAGGCTAGCAATTCCTTCTTTTTTCCAATCAAAAGCTAGTCGGGTGATCACGTAGACAACCGCGATAAGTAGCGTGTAGTAGGTGATTTGAAGGTGGTTAAACTTGAGTTGCAGCAGCAGTCCAAGTCCAAGAAGCGCTGCTCCGAGGAGTCGTTTGCGATCGAAGGCCAGATGGATACCTGCGAGAATCAATGGAATAAGGCATACCGCCCATATTTTGGCATTGTGCCCTGCCTCCAAGGAGAGGAGGTTGTAGGTATTGAAGGAAAATGCAATGGCTCCGGCAACCGCAAAAATGGGGCGCACCCCAAAGGAAAGCAGCAAGAGGTACATGGCAAGCATTCCAAAAAACAGGCCATTGATGGGGTGTGGTAGACCTAGCGTTAGTATTGAGATGGCTAGGTTGGTGATGTCTCCTGCAAACTCCAGGCTAATGAAGTAGGTGGGCATTCCGCCAAACATGCGGTTGGTCCAGAGCGCTTGTTCCCCCGTAGCAGCACGGTAGTCAAGCACCTCCTTGGCGGAGCCTTCCCACTGCAGGATGTCACCTTGGAAAATGATCTTTCCATCAAAAACAAGGGGAGAAAAATACCCCACTACGAGCAGGTAAAAGAAGGCGATGCCGAGGAGATGGGGAAGGATGTCTTTTTGAAATTGAATCTTCATGCAGGAGTTCAGCGGATTGAACCGCAAATTAAGGAATTCGGGGGAAAGGCCATGCCGGGTGTTGCTTCCTTTTTGTAGGGGTAGGTGAAAGAAAATGGGGATGGACCAAAATCTACCAACTGGGATCACTTAAATCCCGGTTAGTATTGTCGTGCAAACCTTCTAATTCATTACTTTTGCATGAAATAGCAGTATAGCAGCATGTTTGATAATTTAAGTTTGAAGCTTGACCGGGCGTTCAAGACACTGAAGGGTACCGGAAAAATCACTGAAATCAATGTCGCATCTACCGTAAAGGAGATTCGAAGAGCATTGATTGATGCCGATGTGAACTACAAAGTAGCCAAGGAAGTCACTGATAAAATCAAGGACGAAGCCATGGGACGCGATGTGTTGATCTCGGTTTCTCCGGGTCAGCTATTGATCAAAATCACCCAAGAGGAGTTGACCAAATTGATGGGAAACACCAAGGTGGACATCAAGCTCAGTGGAGATCCATCCGTAATTTTGATTGCAGGTCTTCAGGGATCGGGTAAAACTACTTTTACGGGCAAGCTTGGAAGTTTGCTGAAGCGCCAAGGACGTCAAGTGCTGCTGGTAGCTTGTGATATTTACAGACCTGCTGCGATTGACCAGCTCAAGGTCTTGGGCGAGCAAATCGGCGTGGAGGTGTATGCTGAGCCAGAAAATAAAAATGCCTTACAGATTGCCAACAATGCCATTGCTTATGCCAAAAAATCAGGCAAAAAGACCGTTGTAGTCGATACTGCTGGTCGTTTGGCAGTGGATGAGGCGATGATGCAGGAGATTGAGGAACTTAAAAAAGCGCTCAATCCATCTGAAACACTTTTTGTGGTGGATTCCATGACTGGTCAAGATGCGGTGAATACTGCGAAGACCTTTGACGATCGACTCAATTTTGATGGTGTAGTCCTCACCAAATTGGATGGTGATACCCGCGGGGGTGCGGCCATTTCCATCCGCCACGTGGTGAATAAGCCCATCAAGTTTATCTCCACTGGAGAAAAGATGGAAAACCTGGATGTATTCCATCCAGACCGTATGGCCCAGCGGATCTTGGGCATGGGGGATGTGATCTCCTTGGTGGAGCGTGCACAGCAGTCCTTTGATGAGGACGAGGCCAAGCGCCTGAACGCGAAAATGCGCCAGAATAATTTCAACTTTGACGATTTCCTTTCCCAGCTAGAGCAGGTGAAAAAGATGGGAAATATCAAGGACCTCATGGGCATGATTCCTGGGATGGGTAAAGCCTTGAAAGGACTAGATATCGATGACGACTCCTTCAAGCCCGTGGAGGCGATCATCCGAAGCATGACTCCCAAGGAGCGCCAAAACCCCGATATCATCGATGGCAGACGAAGAAAAAGACTTGCAGATGGCTCCGGTAGAAGCATCACCGAAGTCAACAACTTGATGAAGCAGTTTGAGGACATGCGCAAGATGATGAAGCAAATGAATAAAATGGGAGGTGCCAAGGCGGCCATGAGCCGAATGATGCCTCCTGGAATGGGGAAAAGGTAATCAGTAGCAAGTAGCTAGTATCAAGTAGCTAGTATCAAGAAGCAAGAGGGTAAAAAATGTACGAAGTACGAAGTACTAAGTACCAAGTACCTCCCTTCGACATTCTTCAATCGGCGTTGGACGTTCGACATTGGTTTCAATTCCGTATTTCGTATCTCGTACCTCGTTCTTTCTATCCTTACCCATTCCTGTGAAACGCATTGCCCTGGACTTACATTACCTTCCTTGCCTAGAGTACTTTACCGTGCTGAGAGGTGTGGATGAGTTGTTTCTATTTCCTGGGGACCGGTACACAAGACAGTCCTACTTCAACCGCACCTCCATTTTGCTTGCCAATAAGGTACAGACCTTGAGTGTGCCCATTCAAGGGAGGAGACCCCGAATCTCACTGGCTGAGGTTCGTATTGACTCTGAGCAAAAATGGGTGAGCAACCACTTGAGAGGAATTCAAAGCGGCTATGGCAAAGCCCCATTTTTTGAATATTTTTTCCCCTATTTCGAAGAGGCCCTCAGACGTCCAGAAACGCAGCTTTGGAACTTGAATTTGGAATTGCTGACAATCTGTCTGAAGCTTCTCCGCTGGCCTGTCAAACTAACCTTGGTAGGAAATGAGGGGCTTCCGGCCGATGTAATTGACCTCAGGGGGCAAATTGTGCCTTCTGGTAGCTATTTGGATCGACCGTTTTACCAAGAAGAGCCGTATGGGCAAAATTTTGGCCCAAACTTTGTCCCTAACCTTTCGATACTGGACTTATTGTTTTGTTTGGGGGGAGAGGCTAATGATTTACTTTCTAAATCTCAAAAAAAACACGAACAATAAGTCAATCGATTGTGTTTTTAAAACAAAATTGGTATCATAGACTCAACATTCATCTTACAATCAGAAAAGGGTTAAATGGAAGCAAAATTTTCGAACAGAGTCAAAGAGGTAATCTCTCTCAGCCGCGAAGAGGCCCTTCGTCTGGGACACGATTACATTGGCACAGAACACCTCTTATTGGGGATGATCCGAGAGGGAGAAGGGGTAGCTGTTTCCATATTGAAAAAGCTAGGCATTCCCATGGATGAATTACGGGCCGCAATTGAGCGGGCAGTAAAAGGTACGGCCAACCACAATGTGAAAAATATGGCCAATATTCCATTGACGCGGCAGTCTGAAAAAGTGTTGAAAATCACCTATTTGGAAGCAAAAATTTTCAAGAGTCAGCTGATTGGTACCGAGCACTTGCTGCTTTCTATCCTTCGCGATGAAGATAATATAGCTACACAGATTTTAAATAAGTTTGAGGTCAACTACGACAGCATCAAAGAAATGCTTGAAATGCAGTCGGAAGGTAGTTCCTCCCCGAAAGCACGTGCAGAGGCCGAAGATGGGGATGAAGATGGATCCAAACTATTTGGTTCTTCCTCTGCTTCTGGAGGCGGTGCCAACAAGCCAGGGGCTGAAAAATCACGCACGCCGGTTTTAGATAATTTTGGTCGCGACCTTACCAAGATGGCAGAGGACGATAAGTTAGATCCCATCATCGGTAGAGAAAAAGAGATTGAGCGCGTAGCGCAAATCCTTTCGCGTAGAAAGAAAAATAATCCAATCTTGATTGGTGAACCTGGGGTGGGAAAAACAGCCATCGCCGAGGGCTTGGCCTTGCGAATCGTACAAAAGAGGGTTTCTCGGATCCTATTCAACAAGCGGGTAGTAACGTTGGATTTGGCATCTCTTGTGGCTGGCACGAAGTACAGAGGCCAGTTTGAGGAGCGCATGAAGGCGGTCATGAACGAACTGGAAAAGTCTCCCAATGTCATCCTATTTATTGACGAACTGCATACGATTGTAGGTGCGGGTGGTGCTTCTGGATCTTTGGATGCGTCCAACATGTTTAAACCTGCCTTGGCACGAGGAGAAATCCAATGCATTGGCGCTACGACCTTGGACGAATACAGACAATACATTGAGAAGGATGGTGCCTTGGCACGTCGTTTCCAAATGGTGATGGTGGATGCCACCTCCCCAGAGGAGACGATCCAAATCCTGAATAATATCAAAGACAAATACGAAGATCACCACAATGTCATCTACACGGATGCTGCGATTGAGGGATGTGTTAAGCTTTCAGATCGTTACATTTCGGATCGCTTCCTGCCTGACAAGGCCATTGACGTATTGGATGAAGCGGGAGCCCGGGTACACATCATGAACATCAATGTTCCTGAGGATATCTTGCGCTTGGAGTCTGAAGTAGAAAACATTAAGGCCGAGAAAAACCGTGTTGTTAAGTCTCAGAAGTATGAGGAAGCTGCACAGCTTCGCGACAAGGAAAAGAAACTCTTGGAGCAGCTGGATGAAGCGAAGGTGAAGTGGGAAGACGAAAGCAAGACCAAGCGGTTTACCGTTGATGAAGACCATGTGGCTGAAGTGATTGCGATGATGACAGGCATTCCTGCCAAGAGAGTGGCTCAGAAAGAGGGCAATAAATTGCTCAACATGGGCGAAGAGCTCAAGGGAAGAGTGATTGGACAGGAAGAGGCCATCAAGAAATTGACCAAAGCCATCCAGCGCACCCGTGTAGGGTTGAAGGATCCGAAGAAGCCAATTGGCTCCTTTATTTTCCTAGGGCCTACTGGAGTTGGAAAGACCGAATTGGCCAAGACCTTAGCAACCTACCTTTTTGATAAGGAAGATTCTTTGATTCGAATCGACATGTCGGAATACATGGAGAAGTTCTCCGTATCCCGATTGGTGGGAGCACCTCCAGGCTATGTGGGCTATGAAGAGGGTGGACAGCTCACTGAAAAGGTGCGTCGCAAGCCGTATTCTGTGGTTCTTTTGGATGAGATTGAAAAAGCCCATCCAGATGTATTCAATATCCTACTTCAGGTGTTGGATGACGGTATCCTGACAGATGGATTGGGACGAAGAGTTGATTTTAGAAATACAATCATCATCATGACTTCCAACATTGGGGTGCGTGACTTGAAGGACTTTGGTGCGGGCATTGGCTTTGCCAATCGTGCCAAGGCGGATAACATGGACGAGATCATGAAGTCCACCATTCAGTCTGCTTTGAAGAAGGCTTTCAGTCCGGAATTCTTAAACCGTTTGGATGATGTAGTGGTGTTCAACTCCTTGAGCAAGGAAGATATCTTCAAGATCATCGACATCAGTTTGGGCAAATTGTTTCACCGAATCACTGACTTGGGATACAAAATTGAACTTACCGAGAAGGCGAAGGATTTCTTGGCCAACAAAGGGTACGACCAACAGTATGGAGCTAGACCTTTGAATCGTGCGATCCAAAAGTACTTGGAAGATGCCATTGCAGAAGAGATTTTGAAGGGTGATTTGTCTGAGGGCGATGTGATCACGGCAGATTATGTCGATGAAGCCACGGAGCTGACGCTATCGGTAACGAAAAAGGAAAAAGCGGATTAAGAATTGACCACGGTCAACTGACCACAGTCGACAGCCAATTCGTGTTGTGACTGGGTTTAGAATCAAAAGCAGCTCATCAAGCAATACTAAATTAGTAAGTAAAAGAGCCTTGGGACTAATTGTCTCAAGGCTCCTTTTTTATTCGCAGTCGACGAGGAATTCGAAATCTCCCAAGTCAATCAAGTATTTGGAACCGGTAACAACCCCGGCTCCTCCTAAAAATTTAGCCGTAACATCCATGATCTAAAAGTTTGTTAGAAGGTACAAAAAAAAGTGGCCCCGCACTAACGGGACCACCTAAATCAACCTTAATCTAAACTTTAAGTAGCTGCTTAATTTTCCTTCAAGAAATAGGCATCCTTGAGTTTTGCTTTGCTTAGGCTATCCTTTTGTACCTTGGTAATGGAGTCAAGTTGTGCTTTTTCAGATTCAAAAGAATCCCAATCGCGTCGCTCTCCTTTGATTTCTGGGCAAGTGAGGCAGGTAAGTCCTGCTTCATTAAATACCCAGATGGCTTCGGGACGGACATCCTCCCACTCGTATCCATTTTTGTAGATTGTATTTTCCAGGATGTCCAACAAGTTGTCATCCATGATAAAGGGCTTGTCGTAAGGAATTGCCAAGGTTAGGTTTAGTTTTTGATCCCGAAACGCTCCCAAGGTTTTCAAATCAAATCCTCTATTAAAAGTGATTACAGAGTCTTTCACAGAATAGAAGTAGGCAATCTTTTTGATATTCTCCTGAGCTTGTTTCTTGCTTTGTCCTCGGGAGAAGTACTCCTGATTGAGTGAAGGAATGCTGTCTTCCGTACCATTTAGTTCAAGTATCACGCGTTGGTAAAACTCTTCTTCTTCTTCTCGGTCTTCCACGGTTAAGAAAAGTACTCCTTGGCCTAAAGCAAGTGGGGTGTTGGTAATCAGTCGATCTTCCTCTTTGAACTTGGCAAGTACTCGGGGAACTTGAAATCCTAACGTTCCGATAAACATCAGCCAAAGTGCAAGTGCCACTAAGCCAAATCTGCTACCGACTAAATTTTTCTTAGACAAGACACTTAATCCCAACATGAGGATCACGATTCCAGGAATCGCAAGAAGTCCTAGACCAGAGGCCGCCAATCCTGTTGGCACCAACTCAGTGATCATTTCTAATGGGAATACATTAGAGGTTCCGTAAACGATGGGATCTATAATTCCTAAGTATAGTGTGAAAGCGACTAGGGGTGCCCCTACCAGCACGATACCGAAAATGAAAATAATCAACCCGAAAAAGACGCGCAGTAGTGTAAGCAAGAATTTGCCCAAGGAACCTAAGGCAGAGCCTAGGGCTTCAATTACCTGTCCCAATACTCGGAATGGGGTCATAACGACCTTTTTAATGGTGGATTCAAATGGTGTTTCAGGTGCAGGAGGCACTGGATTGATCGTTTCTTTGAGTGTGGAGTCGATGCTATCCAAGGTGATTTCTCCCCCCTTCATTTTAATTCGCTCAGTAATTGAACTTGCTACGGGAGTGATGATCCAAAGAATGAGGTAAATCACCACGCCTGATCCTCCGGCAAAAGTCAGAAATACAAATGCGAGGCGAACATAGAGTTCCTTTACTCCAAAGTAGGCAGAAAGTCCACTGGCTACACCGCCAAGAACTTTATCGTCTGGGTTTCGAAATAGTTTTTTGATTTCTTTATCTTCTTCTTGAGTATAGGATACTGGAAGTATTACCCACAAGACAATGTAAGCGACTACTGCTAGTCCTGTAAATCCAAAGTTGATATCCATCCGACCAAAAGGGTTGAAATCAAAAAGACGGGCGACGTTGATGTTTCCGCTAAAAAGCAGGAGGATGGCAATCAATCGGATCCAAAGTGCATCGATGGCAAAATAATGCGCGATGCCAGCACAAACGCCACCCAAGATTTTTTTGGATTCCAGGCGCATGAGTTTTTTGTATCCGCCAGCGGCTGAACTCGGAGGAGTCACATACTTGTAGAAGTCGTCTGCAGCGGGAGCTTCTTCCTCATTGGCTTCCTGCTTTTCTTCCAAGGCGCTGAAATCCGCAATGGTTCCCATTTTTTCCATCAGTCGAGCCACATTTTCTGCAGTGATCACCTGATTGTTGTTTTTCAAGTAGGAAAGAAAGATTTCGGCAATGCGATTTTCGATATCGGAAATGATCTCTTTGCTGTCGGAGTACCCGGAAAAATGCGTATTGATGCTTTCTAGGTAGTTTTTGAGGGTGTCGTATCCATCTTCTTCGATGTGGAATAAAATACCGCTGATGTTGATGCTAAGTGTCTTTTTCATGAGTTTTTCGAAGGAGAAGGGGATTTCTTTTTAGTGATTTGAGTGATGGATTGAACCAATCCTTTCCATGTAGTAGCAAGGCTTTTCAAGGCGATTTGACCTTCCTCTGTGATGGAATAATATTTTCTGGGTGGACCGGCATCGGATTCTACCCAGCGGTAGCTGACGAGTGCCGCGGATTTAAGCCGGTTGAGCAGGGGATACAGGGTGCCCTCTACGACGATCATCTGAGCTTGTGTCAGCTCATCGATTAGGTCAGAGGTGTAAACTTCCCCTCTCGAGATAATGTGCAATACGCAGTACTCCAGGAGTCCTTTGCGCATTTGTACTTCGGTGTTGGTTAGATTCATAAGGGTAGTAAATGGGTCCTGCTCTGGCAGGAAGTTGGTTACGCGTTACCAACTAAAATAAAAAGTAGTACCAAATTTTTACTAGGGTACCTTGTATAACCTAATTCTAGGTGATCTATCCCCAATTCTTTTTGCATTTAATTGCTAAACAATTGATTTTTAGGTGTTTTTATCGTAACTTATACTATTGATTCCACCTCAAGTTTTATTTCAATTTATTTTTGCAGTGTTAAAGACCTCGCGATGTTGTTCACCTTTAGCACAACAAAGTGACCGAAAATGTACATTTTTTGAATTCAGTACGCTGGTGTATTGAACTGCTGTAATGGTATTCTATCGCTTCAGCCACCCGCATTGCTTTTATTTTTTCAGTGTGTTCTTCCCATTTTTTCACGGAGTTCCCCTCCGCTAACGCAACTTATAGATGAGATTTTATTCCATTTTTCTACTTTTTTGGATTGGGCTGTGCCTTCCAACCTTCGCACAAGACTCGCCTTGGTTTCGGTATGACCTGACCTACTACAAAATTCAAACGGCCACTACCGGGATCTACCGCATTCCAGCCAGTAGGTTGACTGTTTTGGGTATTCCTTTCAAAAAATTAGACCCCCGCCACTTGAGGCTTTACCATCGTGGCAAAGAGGTAGCCGTTTGGGTGGAGGGAGAGGAGGATGGTCGCCTTGATTCGGAGGATTACCTCGATTTTTTTGGGGTAAAAAACGAAGGGGCCTTAGACCAGTACCTTTATCTCGAAGGTCTAGCTCTACCAAATCCCTACACGAATACCTTCTCGGACACCAGCGCTTTTTTTCTGGCCTACACCCCAGCCGAGCGAGGCAAGCGGATGGAATTGCGGGCGCTGCCTGTAGCAATTCTTCCACCTGCATCCTCTTTTCGAAAGGAAGAGGTACAAGTCTTTGCCAACAACTATTCCTTAGGCAAATCCCAGCGCTGGGGACTCCGAAGTTCAGCATTTGAGGAGGGGGAGGGCTGGATGAGTTCTGTTATCAGTAGTCCTGGGTTCAACTTGGAATTTCGGCTTGATCCGAATTCATTGATGGAAGGGGGAGCACTTTCTTTGGAGCTCGGCTGGGTGGGTCGCTCTCCACAGGAGCATGTACCCTTACTTTGGTTGGGCACAGCAGCTAGCGTCCACCGAATGCTTCCTAGTCCCAGTTTTTCTGGATTTGAATCGCTCCAACAGTCTCTTGTACTTCAGCCAGAGGCTATCCAAGAAGGAAAGCTCAAGCTTCATCTGGCAAAAGATCCTGCTCGAAAAGGAGATTATTTTTCACTGGCTTTTGCCCAACTTACCTACTCGGTGCCCATAGGTGAGGTGAGTGCGCGACCTACTCCTCGAAGAATTACAGTTGAAGCCATGCATGCGATACGCTTTCGGGATTACCGAACCTTGGCGGCAAACTACCTTTTGGTCGGGCACCGGCAATTGGAGCAGCCTTCGCTGCAGCATGCCAACCCGCTTCAGGCCTATGCAAGGTATCGAGCCTCTGCAGCTGGTGGAAGCTACGATACCCTGGTGCTGCGAATGGAGGAATTGTACGATCAATTTGCCTTTGGGGAGCGTACGCCTTGGGCATTGCATGCTTTTTTAAAGTTCTATTGGCCGATTCATCGTCCCCAGTACCTGCTACTGACCGGCAGATCCATCGCTCCTTTTGCACAAGCATGGAAAGAAAATGCCTCGGTCTTTTACCGAAACGCTCCCCAATCCTTTGAATTTCAAGACCTAGTTCCGGCGGCAGGTTTCCCAGCCTCGGATTCTTACTTTGTGAAGGGGCTGCAGCCTGGGGAACCCGAATTATCGGCGATGACGGTGGGGCGCATTCCTTCCAAGACCTCCCAGGATCTTTCCAATTACCTGGACAAGGTGATTGA
>Ga0208788_1000425_pt1 | contig 20867 bp, 26 predicted proteins | sample Wag4_2014_7_11_3_FD_187363 | JGI IMG/M metagenome (GOLD analysis project Ga0208788, IMG submission 187363) | Fresh water mixed with fracking chemicals microbial communities from Ohio, USA - Utica-2 Time Series FC 2014_7_11 (SPAdes) (version 2) ...
TGAAAGACCCGCTTAAAAGGCTAGAAATGGTGTCCACTTAAATCAGGTGGACACCATCGCCTTTGGCGTCGGGGCCAGGAAGGTGTGTTGGCCGGACGGATACAAAGCGGCTACCTCCTTATTCAGTTATTCCAATCTACGAGACCAGAACGGGCAAGCCGCGCGCTTACCCCTAATTTGTCCGCGATTCGACGTGGTGCGGCTGATGGATTTTCAACCCTACAATCAGTTTTTCCCCCAGTAGTTGTCTTTGCTGACCAGACCAAAATATTCGGAAGCAAATGGCTGATCATCATCGAACATACCATTGACCATGCGCTCCCGACGCAACCCACTCAGCACCCTGAAAAAGCAGGGCTCACAGAGATGCACCCGGTAGTGCTCCCCATCATGCTGGGAGCCATATCCCCATTGGGCTTCAAGCTTGCCATATTGGGGAGCATAGCCGGGAATACGCGTGCCAGAGCGGCACACGTCGCAGATCACATCCTCAACGACATCGACCAATGCCTGCGATTTAATCTCCATGCACACCTCACGATTACGTTCCACACGACGCCGGCCGGTTATGGATTCATGAACACCAACATCATTGGATCAGCCTCGACTGGCTGAGCATTAAAAACAAGCCAGTAGCTGCTGCCGATAATGCTGGGAAAAGCTGAGCTGGTAAGCAGGCTCAATTGCAAAGCCACCCAGCGAAATGATGTTCGTAGGCTGCGATCCAATACCCGGTTCTGCACCACCTAACCCCGCACCGTCGAAACCTTCAACATGACCCAAAGTGCCCATCGGCTCAGGCCTGGAGCCTGGAGTAAAACCAGGCATCTGCACATCGTTCAAAACTGCCAGGTCATCAGGCAAGTCATCCGATATTCGCTCCGCAAAACCCTGAAGCGTTGGCTCCGCCAACATGAATAGCCATGCCTGGTCGTCGGACTCACCTGTGCGCCGCAGCACTCGCCCCAGCACTTGCCGGTAATGCAGTTCGGTGCGGATACGGCTGAGATAGCAGCACACTTGCAGGCGGGGAATGTCGGTGCCTTCGCTGATCATTCCGACGGCCACAATCCAGCGGCAGGCGCTGCTCCGGAATGCATTGATCACCTGCTGCGCATCTTGGGTTTTGTTGGTCACGATGCGGCATTCTTCACCCATTGCTTCTAGAGCCAGTGCAACTTGCTGGGCGTGTTCGATGTCTGTGGCCACCACCAAACCAGCGGCATCAGGTTTGATCTGGCGTAGCTCGTTCAGCTTGCTGCAGCCAAGATCGAGGATTGGATTGATCACCTCGTCATGACGCAGAAGTTCCTCATAGGTGACAGGTGACTCCCCTAAAAGCTTGGCGATGCTGGGAAACAGCCTCACGGAGCTATTCGCGCCAAGCTCTTCCGTAAGTTTCACCTTCTGATTGTCGAGCAACACAATGCGAGGTGATCGGCACACGTCGTCGGCAATGGCATCTTTCAAGCCATAACGGTAATCACAGATCAGATGCCCCTCGGGCGAAGAGTAGCGAGCCAATGCGATGGCCTTGTCGTCCGAACGCCAGGGCGTGCCAGACAGGGCCAACGTGAAGGCAGCCCGATCCTGTATCCGATGCAGTATCTGCTGCCCCCAGGCATTGCTGAGCAGCGGATCGTGGCCGGCGCAATGGTGGATTTCATCGAAGACCACGAACACCCGGTAGTCATCAAGCAGCTGCCAGAATCCCTCATCACGGTATTCCATGGCCTGATAGGTATAGGCAGCGCCCACGGCACCTATCTGGCCATCTAGGCGTCTGCCTAGGACTTCCGCAAAGGTCGAACGAAAACCCTCCACGACCTGGCAGGACGGCGCAAAGCACAGCACCAAATCGATTCTGTCCTGCTCAAACAGTTGGCTGACCAGTTCTGCCGCCATGCGCGTCTTTCCGGCTCCCGGGGTTGCCTGGCAGAAGAAGTGCGGCGTGACGGTGAAGTGCTCCAGCGCCATGGTGATGCAGCTGTTCTGCCAGCTCCGTAGCGATCTACTCATCGTGGTGCGGCGAGCGTTTTGAGGGTCTTCTCGATGGCGCGCAGATGCCCCAAAAGACGAGAACTACGATCCCTGGCCTCCAGGTACTCGCCTTCAACCTTGTCCCGCAAATGTGGCATCTCGTCCAGAAGCAACTTGAATCGCTCTGCCTCACCCATTGAAGAAAGAAAATCCAGACGGATCTCCTTATGGAGTGCCTCCAGCTGCTGATCCATATTGGCTGAAGATTGAAGCGGCAGAGCTTTCACGTCGCGTACCGCTGTGTCCTGCTCAGCCGCCCTTGCAGACATAAGACTGTTTTCAAAACCGTTGTCGATCAGCTCAAGTTGAAGATGTGCTGGGGTAGGCAGCAGGTGGTAGACCTGCCCCCGTACGCGGCGCTGTTCGTCATGCACTAACCAACCTATGCGTAACATCCGGCGCATCTGTTCATACACATAGCGGCGTAAATCACCGATGCGATAGGTCATGCCATCCAGGTGCTTGGCATAGGCATCGCGCAGTTCACGAATTGTGAACCGTGTGCGGCCTTCCTCCTGAAGCAGCTCATACAGCCGCCTGTCGAAGATGAACGAGGCTGATTTCATTGCGGCACCTGAGAAGATAGCGCGAAAAATACGGATTATAGTCCGTGGCCTCTGCGTCCGTAAACGCATGATATTGCCGTCTCAGTGGAATTGAGACGGTCATGGATAAGTTGGCGAAAGCGTTGGGCGAACGCATCCGAGCGCAGAGAAAGGCCTGCCGAATTTCTCAGGATGCCCTGGCGCTGGCCTGCAGCATCGACCGCAGCTACATGGGGCGGATCGAGCGGGGTGAAGTAAGCATCACCGTAGAGAAGCTGTATCGAATTGCATGCCAGCTTGCCTGTGACCCTGCTTACCTGCTACCGAAGTTGTCCGAACTTAAACCAACCTGAACGATCCTGGATTAAAAGTCGCAACTGGCCTCCGCGCGACGGGGCGAGTGATCCACGCGCTCAAGCAATGGTTTGCCGGCTTAGTCGTTTCAGTCAGGTTTGCTTTTTTGCTGGCGGAGTCGCTTTATCTACTGCCGCGGTTGCGCGCTGGGCTCTGTGCGACTGCCGAGAGGTGCCTTGCCTGACCTTGGCCTGGCTCAAGCTGTCTAGTTCGCTCTGTAGATTCTGATTGCGTTGCTGCAGGACCAGCTTGACGGCTTCTGACGCGCTGAACTGGCTCTGCAGAGCTTCCAGAGCCTGAGCTTTCTGATCCAGCAGACGTTGCTTGGCCTGCTGGTCCCTGTGCAACTGCCTTGCTTCGGTGAGAAGGCGTGCGTTGTCGCGATTCAGTTGGGTCAGCTCGTCCTGCTTGATGATCAACGTCTGCTGCAGCTGGCGAATTTCCAGCTGCAACTGTTGCGCCTGCGACTCGTGTCGGCGCTGTTCCTGCTCACGCTGCTCCTTGCTGGCCTGCCGGTAGTGCTCCAGTGTGTTACGCGCATGTCGGTGTTTTTCCTCCAGCGAGTGGATCTGTGCATCGCGATCCTTGAGCCGATCCTCCAGGTCGCGATTGGCCTGCTGCAGGCGGGCATTCTCGACCTCGGCTTGCTGCCGTAGCTCGCGTAACTGTTGCAACTCATGGTCAGTGGCCTGAAATCGTTCGGCGTCGAGCGCTGTCTGGCCTTCCAGTTGTTGGATGCGGCTCTCGGCCTGCCGAATCCGCTGCTGGTAGTCGATCCGCTCGCGCTCCAGCAACTCTCGCTCCCCGGCAACAACGGCTTGCGCTTCTTCTTGCAATTGGTCGGCCAGTTGGTTCACCAAGTTAGTCAGTTGCTCGCTCAGAGCAAGCGGTACTGCTCCACGACCACTGTCGGCGGCCTCCAGCTCTTTCAGGTAACGGTGAATGGTGGTCTTTGAACCGGTATTGCCCAGCTCAACCCGTACCGCATCGATGCTCGGGTACTCGCCGCGGGCGAGGAGGGTAGTGCGTGCCTTCTGCACCACCGCCTTGTTGATACCGCCGCGTGCCATGTTGCTCTCCTACGATTTCGTACTGTAATACATATGCTGTATTTACATACTATATTTGATAAGGTTTTTACACTAGATGGACGCTTACCTAAAATTGGATAATCACGAATTATCCAAGGTTAAGCAGAATTTTCGCCATTCGGCAGCCGCTCACCGGTACACCAAGGGGATATGCCCAGATGAGCCAGGACATCGAGCGGTACCTGCAGGCCGGCACCCGGGCTAATACCCGGCGCAGCTATCAGCAAGCGCTTGAGCACTTCGAGGTCACTTGGGGCGGTTTTTTGCCGGCGACTAGCGATGCCATCGTGCGTTATCTGGTTGATCACGCGGCCACGCTGTCCAGCAACACCCTGAAGCTGCGTCTGGCGGCGCTGGCGCAGTGGCATGTCAGTCAGGGCTTTCCGGATCCGACCAAAACCCCGCTGGTCCGCCAGATCCTTAAGGGCATTCGTACCTTGCACCCGAAGCCAGAGAAGCAGGCCGAACCGTTACAACTGCGCGAGTTGAAACAATGCATCGCCTGGCAGGAAGGAGAAGCTAAGAAGGCGCAAGCCGATGATAACTACCCGCGCCTGTTGCGCTGCACACGCGATAAGGCACTGCTGCTACTTGGCTTCTGGCGGGCGTTTCGCAGCGATGAGCTATGCCGCCTGAGGGTCGAACACATCCATGTGCGGACTGGGGAAGGAATGCAGCTGTATCTGCCCTGGAGCAAGAGTGATCGCGACAATCGAGGACAAACCTACAGCGCGCCAGCGTTAGTCCGGCTGTGTCCGGTGCAGGCTTACGTGGATTGGATCAGTGTGGCGGGCATTACACGAGGGCCGGTATTCCGGGGTATCGACCGTTGGGGCCACCTGAGCGAACAGGGGCTGCATCCGCATAGTGTGATTCCACTATTGCGGTCGACATTGAAGGGCGCAGGGCTGCCAGCCGAGTTGTACGGCAGTCATTCGCTGCGCCGCGGCTTTGCGACTTGGGCCACTCGCAATGGCTGGGATCAGAAGGCCTTGATGGGATACGTAGGCTGGCGCGATGCCAAATCTGCTCTGCGCTACGTGGAGAGTGTGGGGGTATTCCCAGGGCAGCTATGTCCGCTGACCTCATTTATCGAGCAGGACGCTAAGATTTGACCTCTTAATCCAGATTCTCTGCCAGGTAATTGATCAGCTTGAGCGGTTCATTGCTGTCAACGATGGAGAACATTAGGTCGCGTTTACTGCGAGGCAGAAGTTTCGCGCAGCGCTTGGCGGTGACCTTGATTGCGCTGTTCTTGCCGTGAATCCGGGCGGCAAGAAAGAGGGCGAGGGTGGCGTCTTGGAGTGTCAAGTTAGGTGCTCTATGAATAGCCTCGGCATTTGTAGGCGCACGATGACCGTCTCTTTCTGCTTCCGGTCACTACGGGTCGAAATCGACCCAGTGCAGCTGTTGGCTAAAGCCAATAGCTGTCAATCAATGATCGACGTCGGGCAGTGCTGGTCGCGAAGATTTTCTTCTTAGAGGGGGAAGAATATTTCGGTCGCCCGCAGTCTCTTTTGCAAGAATCATATGCGTCTTTGACGAAGCAGTCGCGTCCCAGTTTCGCGGCGGGATATTTCTCAACCAAAACGGACCACCCAGATGGTGGCTCAGTAACAGGCCCAAACATGACTCCAGAACGATTGAATGACGACCTTTCGCTGTTGGCGATCATGCACGGCGCTGACTTGTCATGGGTAGCCAGCCCTCTGCCTGGAGTAGAGAGACGGCCGTTGTATCGGCTGGGTGGCGAGCAAGCACGCGCGACCAGCCTTGTGCGCTACGCACCTGGCAGCCACTTCAGCACTCACCTGCATTCTGGAGGTGAGGAGTTCTTGGTCATTGAAGGTGTGTTCGAGGACGAGAATGGTAGCTATCCCGCTGGCTCATACGTACGCAACCCTCCTGGCAGTGGGCATACGCCAGGTGCCCGCGAAGGATGCATGATCTTTGTCCGGCTTCGCCAGTTCCATGTTGATGATCGTGAACAGATTGTCGCTGAAGTGAGCGGTCAAAGTGACCAGCTACTGTTCCAAAATCCCCATGAGAATGTCTGGATACAGACCGTGCAAGCCAGCTCGCGCACAAAGATTGTCAATCCTCGCGGGCTGGAGTTACTGGTGCTTGATGGAACGCTTGTGGGTGAGGGTTTTCTATTGCAGCCACTGAGCTGGATGCGACTGCCATCGGGCATTCCCTTCGAAGCCGAGGCAGGAGGAGCTGGCGCTCGTCTATGGTTGAAAGATGCAGTGCCAACTTTAGGTTTCTGACGCCTTGTCTACTTCGTTGAGTAACCAGTCGCGAAAGGCTTGCACTTTCGGTAGCTCACCACTCTCAGGTCGATAGACTACGTAATAGGCCTGTGTCAGCGGGCAATCCGGACCCTTGTCAGCAAAGGGACGAATCAACCGGCCCGCCTCCAGATCGTCTTTGACCATTACGCTGCGAGCCAGCGCCAATCCTTGCCCGTCTATCGCTGCTTGCAGCACGGCAGCTGAATTATTGATGCGCAATCCGTGCTCGGTTCTGATGTGTCCATGTCCAGCTGCATCCAGCCACATTCTCCAGGTGGGATAGTCAGCGTGGTTGGCCATCGAAAGGTCATGAATCAGTGTGCAGCGCGATATCACCTCAGGCTCGAGGCGATCCCCCTCCAGCAGCGGATAGTCGGGGGCGCAGACCGGGAAAATGACCTCGTCCATCAGCTGAACAGCACTAAGGCCGGGCCAGTTACCGGTACCGTAACGCACGCCAACATCGATCCGCTCTGCCTGAAAGTCCACCGATCGCGAATTGGTATCTAGCAGTACATCAAGATCCGGATAGGCCTGTTGGAAACGCTCAATGCGGGGTAGTAGCCACTTCGAGGCAAACGCCGGGCTCACGGTGATAGTCAGTTCCGCATTCCCCCCGGCGTCTTTCAACCGCGCCAGCCCCAAGCTCAATCGCTCGAAGCCTTCTCGGATGTCCGGCAGGGCAGCCCGCGCAGCATCAGTCAGTAGCAGTCGCGCAGAGCCGCTACTAGCGCGAGAGAACAGCGGGATACCGAGCCACGACTCCAGATTGCGTACCTGCTGTCCCACAGCGGCTGGAGTGACGTTCAGCTCGGTGGCAGCGGCAGAAAAGCTTTGGTGGCGAGCAGCGGCCTCGAAGGCACGCAGAGCATTGAGGTAAGCAGGCGTTGTCATTGAAAGAAATTCTATCTCAACAGGCAAAAACTTATGCGTTGTTGGCGGTATCTGGTGAATCAAGAATACGTACCAGGTCGGAAGCCATACTTCTCGAAGATAGCAGATGAGAGAGCTTCCTCAGAGCCTCGAGCATTATCCCTCCCCTTGCGTTCAGTACTACTGAGGAGATCAGAATATGAAAAGTTTTTCTAACAAGGTTGCCATTATTACTGGCGGCAGTTCGGGCATCGGTAAGGAAGTGGCCAAGCGTCTGGTCGAGGCTGGTGCGTCCGTAGTGATCGGCGGTCGCGACGACGCCAAACTTGCGCAGGCTGCCCGCGAAATTGATGCCGGTGGCAGTCATGTACGCACACTGGCTGGCGATATAGCCCAACCTTCAACTGCTCAGGCGCTGGTCGACTTGGCTGTGAGCGAATTCGGTGGCGTGGACGTCTTGGTCAACAATGCAGGGGTCTTCAATCCGAAGCCGTTCCTGGAAGTAAATCCGGCCGAGTACGACTGGTTCCTCGACACCATCCTCAAGGGCAAGTTCTTCATGGCTCAAGCGGCGGCCAAAGCCATGCAACAGCGCGGTGGTGGCTCCATCGTACAAACCGGTTCGCTGTGGGCTATCCAGGCTATCGGCGCCACCCCCTCGGCTGCCTACTCCGCTGCCAATGCCGGCGTGCATGCGCTGACACGCAACCTGGCCATCGAGTTGGCCAGCTCGAACATCCGCATCAATACCGTAGCTCCGGCTGTGGTAGAGACTCCGGTATACGCCACCTTCATGGATGCTGAGCAGGTCAAGGAAGTGCTGCCGACCTTCAACGCTTTCCACCCGCTGGGGCGTAACGGTCAACCTGCGGATGTGGCCTCAGCCATTCTCTTCCTCGCCTCGCAAGATGCTTCATGGATCACTGGAACCGTGCTAGCAGTCGATGGCGGCGTTACCGCTGGCCGGAACTGAGGAGCGGTCGAGATGAAGAGCTGGAAGGATTAATTTCGCATACCTCGTCAATCGTGTCGGGGAATTGGGCAAGTTAGCCCCTTGAGGCTATTCGCGGGCTGAACGCTTTCAGCAGCGTGCTGGCGAAACATCTGGAACCGAAGGTTCAGACCTTGGCCGTGACGACCAATTGCAAGGTTTTACCTAGAGAGCAGAGAGGAATTGTCCGCTGCGCTCCCAAATTTCCCGAGCTTAGCAGTTGACATCGATCTACCCTCTCGTAAGCTGGCCACTCGCCACGATTGACAATACAGGGACGTCCTAGGGCATGAGTACGCAATTTTCACCCGAAGTCGAAGCGTTTATCAGAGCGTATGTGAAGGACATTGAGGATGGAGTGGCCGCTGTATTTGCAGGGGCCGGCTTCTCTAAAGGCTGTGGCTTCGTTAATTGGAGCGAGTTGCTTAGCGAAATCACCGAAGAGTTGGGTCTAAAGGTTGAGTTGGAGCACGACCTTATTTCTGTCGCACAATACCATGTCAACAAAAAGAACAGCTCTAATGGCTTGGCCCGAAAAATCCTTGAAGAATTCTCTGATCACGCAGAGCCCTCTGAAGCTCATAATATCATTTCGCGGCTTCCCATCAGGACGTACTGGACGACCAATTACGACACTCTGATCGAAGATAGCCTGAAAGCGAACTTTCGGGCCGCGGATATCAAGCGCAAGACCGACGACCTTGTTACTACTCGCCCCAAACGAGACGCCGTCGTTTACAAGATGCACGGCGACGTGTCTTCGCCAGGCGCGGCCATTCTCTACAAGGCCCAGTACGAGCGGTACCACAAGACCCACGAAGCTTTTGTAACGGCCCTCAGTGGAGATCTAATTTCCAAGACGTTCCTGTTCATCGGCTTCAGCTTCACGGATCCTAACCTCGACTACGTGCTGAGTCGGCTGCATGTGCCGGATGATTTCCGTCGAACCCACTACTGCTTCCTTCGTAAGGAGCCTGCCGAGCCGCAGGGTAAAGAGGACGCTGACTCCGCGAAGTATCGGCAGCGTAGACAGGAGCACCACGTCCGCGACCTGCTGAGGTTCGGTATCCAGGCGTTGTTGGTCGACGAGTATGAGGATATTTCGGTCATCTTGAGGGAGATTGAGAGTCGCTTCCTCAAGAAAACCATCTTCATCTCCGGTAGCGCTGAAGAATACGGCGCCTGGGACAAGCAGGAAGCCCTGAACTTCATGCATTCCCTCTCCGCCTCCCTAGTGAAAGGAGGTTATCGAGTCGTCAACGGTTTCGGATGGGGTATCGGCAGCGCAGTCATTAATGGCGCGCTTGACGCAATCTATTCCAAGCCAGAGAAGTACTCGGAGGACCAACTCATAATGCGGCCGTTCCCGCAGGTAGCCTCAAATGGCCAAGATCTGCGCGAACTGTGGCATGAGTACCGGCACCGAATGATAGGGCTTTCTGGCATCGCATTGTTCGTCTTCGGCAATAAGGTCAAAGACGGCAAGATCGTCAATGCCGATGGTGTGCGCAGTGAGTTCAACATAGCCAAGGATACAGGGGTCGTTGCGCTACCTATTGGCGTCACCGGTTACATGGCCAAGGAGCTGGCTGACGAAATGCAGGCTGATCCGGCCAAATACTTTGACAAGCACCCATGGTTGGAAGCAGAAGTGGCCAAGCTCGCGGATCCCACCGCTGATCGGTCCACTATCGAGAAGAACGTTCTGTCCATCATCAAGAAACTGGGGGGGTAGCGATGAAACGCAAGGTCTTTTACAGCTTTCACTTCGACAACGATGTGATGCGGGTGCAGCAAATCCGCAACATGGGCGTGCTGGAAGGCGTCGAGCCTGTCAGCCCCAACACCTGGGAAGAAATCAAACGCACCGAGCAAGGCGTTAAAGACTGGATCGAGGACAACCTGGCTGGGAAGTCCTGCCTCGTGGTGCTGATCGGCAGCGAGACAGCCAACCGCAAGTGGGTCAAATACGAGATCAAGCGTGCTTGGGAACTCGGTAAGACAGTGGTAGGCGTTTACATCCACCGGTTGAATTGCCCACGTAATGGCTACGGCACGAAGGGCACCAACCCATTCGATCAATTCACCTTCAAGACTAATGACGGCAAAATCGTTAAGCCGCTGGTGTACGAGCCCAGCTACAGCGACGCTTACAACGATATAAGTGAAAATCTTTCGACTTGGATCGAAAACGCTATCAACCAATAACCACGAGCAGAATTAGTCAACATGGCCTTCTTCACCAAAAGCGAAGCCCGTGCTGCCGCGGCCGGCGCTCGTGGATATCGTTCTGCCGACGCGGTACTAACCGAGTCAATGAAACGTCACATGCCGCATGAGGAATTCGACATCTTCCTCTCTCACTCCATTGACGACGCCGATCTAGTCCTCGGAGTGATGCTGCTTTTGCAGCAGCAGGGTCTGAGCGTCTACGTGGACTGGGTTGTCGATAAGCAACTGGGACGCGATTCAGTCAACAAAGAAACAGCTGCCGTTCTACGGGAACGAATGAAGCACTCCCACTCCATGATGTTTATCGCGACAGAAAATTCATCCAGCTCGAAGTGGATGCCTTGGGAGCTTGGTTTCTTTGACGGTCACAAGCCTGGCCTGGTTGCCATCCTTCCTCTGCTTGACTCAGAAAACCAAATCTTTCAGGGGCAGGAGTACCTAGGGCTGTATCCCGTGGTCACCAAGCACATGCAGAATCAGTTCATGCACCATTTCGTTGAGGATCGAGGAAATCAGTGGAGTCACCTCCGGAGCTTTGCTCGCGGATCTCCATCGTGGGAACGCTACTGATAAACTCTGAATCGCCCCAGGTTTTCTAGACACTCTCCAGGCTCTGGAAATAGCGCTTTTCAAACTCTACCGGCGACAGCTGATTGTTGAAACCGTGCCGGCGTTTTGGGTTGTAGAACATCTCGATGTAATCGAAAACATCAGCGCGAGCATCCTGCCTGGTGCTGTAGATCTTTCGCCTGATCCGCTCCCGCTTCAGCAGCTGGAAAAAGCTTTCCGCCACCGCATTGTCATGGCAGTTGCCACGTCGACTCATGCTGCCAAGCAAGTTGTTGGCTTTCAGGAAACTCTGCCAGTCACCGCTGCTGAACTGACTACCTTGGTCTGAGTGAATCATCACCTCTTGGTTTGGCTTACGCCGCCAAACCGCCATCAGCAATGCATCAATAGCCAAATCGCTGGTCATCTGTGGCTTCATCGACCAACCGATTACCTGCCGCGAAAACAGATCGAGCACCACCGCCAAAAATAACCAACCCTCATAGGTGCGGATGTAGGTGATGTCCGTGACCCAGACTTTGTTGGGCTCGGTGACATTGAATCGACGCTCAAGATGATTCGGTGAGGCCGCTGGAGGCTTGCCGCCATAACGTCCTGGACGCCGCCGATATCCCGTCTGCGAACGCAGGCCTTCCTGATCGGCTTGGACATGGTGGGCTCCACAGATGAATGACAGTAAACAGCGGCACCGGGTGTGCCGTGCTGTGGGAGCCATACTGAGGCACCTACCAAATTCGCAGAATCGTCAGAAATTGAAATCCATTATTGCTAAAAATGAAATTAATCTGTGCTTCAACGCAGCGCCGCGTGTTCACGCAAACGGCTCACCGCAAAATCGACAAAGCTACGCACCCGGGCCGCGGCGCGCCGGCCCTCGCGGTAGACCACGTGCACCGGTAGCGCAGGTAGACCGAACTCCTGCAGCACCTCGACCAGCTCGCCCCGCTGCAGGCGCTGATGCACCTGATAGCTCATGCAGCGGGTCAGCCCGCCATTGGCGCAGGCCGCGTGAATTGCCGCCTGATTGGTGGTGCAGCTCAGTTGGGGGCGCAGCGGGTAGTGGCGGATGGCGTCGCCAACCTGAAAACGCCATTCGGTCAGCCGCGCGTCGGCACTGGAGTGAATTATGCGGTGCTGCGCCAACTCCGTGGGATGCGCGGGCGTGCCCTGGCTCGCAAGATAGGCCGGGCTGGCGCAGACCACGCGGCGGATCTGTCCGGCTTTCAGGGCAAACAGCGAGGAGTCGGGCAGAGCGCCGGCCAGAATCGCCACATCCACGCCTTCCTCATGCAGGTTCGGTTGGCGGTCGAGATGGCGGACATACAACTGCACCTCGGGATATTGCTTCAGGTAATCGAGCAGGATGGCCGGCATCAGCTCCTGCCCGAACAGCAGGGGCACGCTGACCGTCAGGTGGCCACGTGGCTGACTGTGCAGGCCACTGGCCGAGGCCTCTGCTTCCTGCAACTGAGCAAGGATACGTTGGCAGTCGGCGGCAAAACGCTCACCGGCCTCGGTGAGTTCTACGCCGCGGGTACTGCGTTGCAGTAACTTCAGGTTCAGTCGGGCTTCCAGGGCATCTATGGCGCGGGTGACAGTCGGAGCAGAGATCTCCAGTTGGCGTGCGGCGGCGGCCAGGCTAAGGCTCTGGGTGACCGCGAGGAACACCTGCATCTGTTGCTGGCGGTCCATACCTCAGCTCAGCCTGTGTGGGTTGAGCGCCTGGTCTTGGCCCAGGCGTTGTTCGCAAAAGTCGACGAAGGCGCGCACCTTGGCTGACACCTTGCGCCCGCCTTGATACACGACATGCACGGGCAGCGGCGGCTGCTCGAAGTCCTGCAGGACGATTTCCAGTTCGCCGCTAGCGACTTTGGCTGCCACCTGATAACACAACAGCACCCGGGTCAGCCCACCGCCCAGTAAAGCGGCATTAATGGCCGCCTGATTGGCGGTGACGACCAGCCTGGGTTGCAGACGCACGTTGAGCGGGTGGCCCTCGTCCTCGAACTGCCAATCACTGAGTAGCGGGCTGTTGGCCGAGGCCACCACCTGCATCTGCTGCAGCTGCTCTGGGTGAGTGGGGCGTCCATTGACGTCGAGAAACGCCGGGGAGGCGCAGATAACGCGGCGAATCTCGCCTACCCGGATTGCATTCAGGCCGCTGTCGGGCAGATTGCCGATGCGTATCGCCACGTCGATGCCCTCATCGACCATGCTCACCACCCGGTCTACCAGAAGCGCGCGGATCTGCACGGCCGGATGCTGCTCCAGGAAGTCGACCATCAATGGGGTGACAAACAGCTCTCCAAACAGCACGGGCGCTGTGAGCGTCAGCTGACCGCGCGGCATGGCATGGCTGCCGGCGGCTGACTCTTCGGCTTCTTCCAGCTCGGCGAGGATGCGCCTACAGTCCTCTGAATAGCGCTGGCCCGCCTCTGTGATATGCACGCTGCGGGTGGTGCGAGTCAGTAGCAGGGTGCCGATGCGTTCTTCCAGTGCCGCCACGGCACGGGTCACGCTGGGCGGCGACATGTTCAGGCGGCGAGCTGCCGCAGCAAACCCCTGTTCCTCGGCAACGGCCAGAAACACCTGCATCTCCTGAAAGCGGTCCATATTGGCTCCCAATGTGAGTCCACAGTCTGCGCGGTTAATTGCAAATTCTGCAATAGAGCTTTGCTAGTTAGGGCTGTTCTTGTTTTTTCCTTGAACTTCTACAGTGCGCTCACGTCGGACTCAACGGGTTCTGACGTTCACCCACTGAGCAAGGAAAATCACGATGAACCTGAAGAACTCCTTTATCGCTACCTCCCTCGCCGTTGCTCTGGCAACGGGCGGTGCCGCGCTGCTGACCGCCACCAGCAGCTTTGCCTACGATGAGGCCTCAACTGCCTCGATCAACGTCGATGCCAGCCAGGTGATCCTCAAGGGCTATGACACCGTGTCCTATTTCCAGGGCAAGCCAGTCATGGGTGATAAGCGATTCGCCGTGAAGCATGAGGGCGCCACCTATTACTTTGCTTCGGCCGAGAACATGAAGACCTTCCAGAGCGATGCCGCGCACTACGTACCGCAGTTCGGCGGTTTCTGTGCCATGGGCGTGGCACTGGGCAAGAAGCTCGACGTAGACCCGAATAGCTACAAGGTGGTCGACGGCAAGCTGTACCTGAACGTCAACGCGGACGTGTTCAAGAAGTGGTCCGAAGACGTACCGGGCAACATCGCCAAAGCAGACGCCAACTGGTCGTCCATAAAGGATAAGGCTCCTAGCAGCCTGTAATCCTACTGCCCCTGTTGGCGAGTTGGGCCGGCAGGGGCATTCCGGAGACGTGACATGACTGTCCGAACTGTATCCACACGCCTGCAGGCTCTGGGCCGTGATGCCCTGTTGTTGCTGGCCCGCATCGCTCCCGGGGCTGTGTTCTGGCTGTCCGGGCGGACCAAGGTCAATGGTTGGCAGCTCAAGGACTCGACACTCTATTTATTCCAAGAAGAGTACCGCCTGCCGCTGATCGACCCGGCGCTTGCCGCCGGGTTGGCAACCTTTGCCGAACATCTTCTACCTGTCCTGTTGGTGCTTGGGCTGGGAACGCGTCTGGCGGCTGCCGGCTTGCTGGGGATGACGTTGGTGATTCAACTGTTGGTCTATCCCGATGCCTGGCCGACCCACGGCACCTGGGCAGTCGCGCTGTTGTTGCTGATCGGGCAGGGCGGCGGCCGCCTAAGCCTTGATCACGGGTTGCAGCACCTTTGGCAGCGCCGTCGCACGAGTCAGAGCCCCTGCGCGGGTCATGCTGATCCGGAGCAATGCCTGAGGGCGCCGCAATGATAGAGCTCTACAGTGCTAACACTCCAAACGGTCTGAAAGTACCCATCGCCCTGGAAGAGCTGGGTGCCGAGTACCACCTGATCAAGGTCAACCTGAACCAGGGTGAGCAGAAGCGCCCAGCGTTTCTGGCGCTCAATCCCAATGGACGGATTCCGGTGCTGGTCGACCTCGACGGTCCTGGCGCACAAACGCTCAACCTGGCCGAATCCGGCGCCATTCTCTTGTACCTGGCACAGAAGCACGGTGCTTTGCTGCCGCAGGACCCGCGTGAGTACCAGCGCGCCATGGAGTATCTGTTCCTTCAGGTTGCCAGTGTCGGGCCGATGTTCGGCCAGGCTGGCTGGTTTCTGCGCTCGGCCCCCGAGCCGGTGTCACTGGCAATCGAGCGTTACCGCGGCGAGTCGCTGCGTCTGACCGCGCTGCTGGACGAGCGTCTAGCGGAGGTTCCCTGGCTCGCCGGCAGCAGCTACTCGATCGCCGACATCATGCATTTCAGCTGGCTGCGCATTGCCGACTATGCCGGCGTCGATCTGAACCAATTCCCCCATGTCCGGACCTGGGTGGAGCGCATCAGTGCCCGGCCCGCCGTGCAGCGGGCGCTGGTCCGGCTGCAAAACTGACCTTCTCTGAGGAATACCTTATGCAAACGTTCAATACCTGCTTGGCCCTGTCGCTGGCCAGCGCCTTGCTCGCCGCCACCCAGTCCGCCAGTGCCGCCGATGCCCCGGTCAATGCCGGCCAGGAAAAATGCTACGGCATCTCGCTAGCCGGCCAGAACGACTGCGCCGCCGGCCCCGGCACCTCTTGCGCGGGTAGCTCGAAGATCGACTATCAGGGCAACGCCTGGAAGCTGGTCCCGACAGGCACTTGCCTGCAGATCGAAACACCCTTCGGCAAGGGGTCGCTCGAACCCGTGCAAAGGCCCTGAACCATGAACAGTCTCGCGCTCCGTGGCGGTGCCGGTGTGGCGTTCAAGCCGGTGCATTTCGAAGCCCTGCTGGCCAACCCGGGGCGCGTCGACTTTATCGAGGTTCATGCGGAAAACTATTTCGGCGAGGGTGGCCTGCTGCACGCCCAACTCGCCGAGCTGCGCCGGCATCTGCCGCTGTCGGTGCATGGCGTGGGGCTTTCGCTGGGCGGTATTGACCCACTGAATGATGACCATCTGCAACGCCTGCGCCTGCTGTGTGAGCGTTACGAGCCCCAATTGGTCTCCGAACACCTGGCCTGGTCCGGGCATGCCGGCCAATACCTGGGCGATCTGCTGCCGCTGGCCTACAACGCCACCACATTGCAGCGGGTGAGCGCGCGGATACAGCAGGTGCAGGAGGCGCTGGGTCGCACGATCCTGATCGAGAATCCGGCCGTGTACCTGCGCCTGAATGAGTCGGACATGAGCGAGGTAGAGTTTCTCCGCCAGCTCTGCCGGGATGCCGGCTGCGGCCTGCTGCTGGATCTGAACAACCTGCTGGTCAGCTGCCACAACTGCGGCGGTGATCCCGACTCCTACCTGAAGGCATTGCCGTCGGAGCGGGTAGGAGAGCTGCATCTGGCTGGTCACACCCGGCTGCCAATCAGCGACGGCACGCTGCTGATCGACGATCACGCCAGTGCGGTGTCCGATGTCACCTGGGCCCTGTATGTGCAGTGGCTCCTGCGGGCCGGCCCGCGCCCCAGCCTGATCGAGTGGGACCGCGAGCTGCCTGCCTGGAACACTCTGGCTGCTGAAGTGGATTGCGCCAGGACGCTGCAGCAAAGCCCCTACATGCCGCCCTGCGCTAGCCGGGAGAAACACCTATGACGCCTATGGCGCTGGAGGAGTTCAACCAGGCGCTGCACAGCGCGGAAGCCGTTCCGCTGCATCTGGGCGAGCCGGGTGACTTGGCCTTTTCCCGGCGTTTTGCCGTGTATCGCAATAATGTCAGGGCGTCTCGTACGGAAGCTCTGCGTCAGGGCTTTCCGGTGCTGGCGCAGTTGCTCGGGGCGGACTATTTCACCGCGCTGGCCGCAGTGTTCATCCAGCAGCATCCACCGCGCTCAGCCGCCCTGCATGAGTATGGATCCGAACTAGCCGACTTTATTGCTCAGTTTCAGCCATTGAGTGCACTGAATTATCTGGCGGACATTGCCCGTCTGGAGTGGGCTCGCCTGTGTGCATTTCATGCTGCCGATACACCGGTGCTGCAGATCAGCGAGATGGATCTGGCGACTCTCACCGAGCGGCTCGCACAGCCTCTACGCTGGCATCCCTCGGTGACTTTGCTGTGCTCGAATCATCCGCTATACCGTCTGTGGGCCAGTCAACACGGGGCAGAAGCAGCCCCTACAGCCAATAACTGGTCGGCAGAAAACGTGCTGGTCTGGCGTCAGGGGTTACTGCTGCGCACCGAGCAACTCGATACAGTGAGTTGTGAGTTACTGCGAATCGCTACGCAACTAAATAGTTTGCCTGCCGCACTGGTCGAACACCCGGAGTGGCTTAGTCGGCTGATACATCTGTTGCACGGGCAGGTTTTCTTGGCCGAATGAGCTGATCATCGAAAATACTGGTTACTCACTTCCACTTCGCGACGTACTTTCGTGTGGAGGGTGCGAAACTCGGGTAAAAGCGGCAGCAGGAAGTGTCCATAAGTGGTAGCCAGGCTAATGCGCAGTAAGCCGGTCAGCTCGCTTTGTTGGCCGCAAACGGTACGCTCGGTCTCATTCAGTTGACTAATGGGCTGGTTGCACTGCTCAAAATAAATTCGCCTAGGGCCAGTCCACGATCAGCCTCAGCAGATTATTTGAATTTGGTTATTTGCTTGCACTCTTTTTCGAGATTCAGCTGCTACGGCTGCAACTGCGCCAGGCTTAACTGAGCCCCTGCCATCCGCTGCAGCAGGGTGCGCCAGGCGGGTAGCAGAGCGGCATCGGCGACTGCCCGCAGCGTTTCACCTTCTGGCTTGTAGAGGTGGCGGGCATCGAATGCAAACTGGATACGCAGGTCCTGGCGTTGCAGCACAGGGGTCAGGTCAGCGTCCAGATTATCCAGAACTAGCGCCCCGTGCTGCGGGGTAGGCCAATAGGCCAGCACCATATGCGCCTGGCCATTGCCGGCTAGGGTGGTGTACAGCAAACGCAGATGCTCAGGTGCGACGCCCAATTGGCGAAGGGTGAAGTACTTGGCCAGAGCAAAGTCTTCACAGTCACCTGCACCTCGCTCAAGGGTTTCTCCAGGTGAGGCCCAGTAATCGCTGACGCCCCACAGATCGATATCTTCTGCATAGCGGATATGAGTATTGAAGAAGCGATTGACCTGCTGAAGTTGCTGCGATTCGGAGGCCCCCGCCAAGTCGTGCATCAGCTTGTGCCAAGCCTGCAGGCGTTCGGCGGAGCTGTGTTCGCCCCTCGCCATGTCGCCCCCTGCATGGGCAAGTGTCCAACTCTGCATGTGCAGAAGCAGTAGCAGGGCAAGCACGCGTGGCAGTTGCAGGAAATGGGGCGAGAGCTTTGGCAAGAAAGGCTCCTTGGGACAGGGCGGTATTGAGCCGGCGTGCCGCTGCACCTTACTGCTCGTGTTGCTGTGGGATCAAGCGACATTCGTCGGTCTGCGTGGCGAGAAAACTGCTGGCTGTAACAAAGGCGCGGGCCAGTCATCTGAGTGATGTAAGACAACTTAAGAGGATTACATCATGAAAACCTTAATCACCATGACGGCTCTGGCCACTCTGCTGGTGGGCTTTGGCACTGCGGCTCAGGCTTCAGAGAATCTATCACCCTGGTCCGTTCAGGCCCCGCAACTGCAGCTCGCTGAAGGCGGTAGCGAGCGGGTTATGCACAATCAACAACGCCTGCAGGCATTGGCTGCGCAACGTGGTCGGAGCGAAGAGGGCCAGCGTTTTGTCCAGCTGATCGAAGAGCAACCGACTGCTGCCGGCAGCCTGGACGACACGCAGGATGTGCAGCAGAGCCAAGCTGAGCCAAGCTACAAATCGCCCATCCTGCGAGACCGTGCCATCTATGGTAGCCAGCATTGATTGGGGGCTGTCTGTTGGAGGAGGGGCCAACCACGCTGGCTTCTTTATCCCTGGGCACAAGGAGGTGCCAACCCATTGTTGCGTCTTGGCCGGAGTCGGCATTCCTTTGATCGGGAGAGCAGTCTATGGCCGAGTCGTATCGAGGCACCTGCCATTGTGGGCTGGTGCGTTTTGAAGTCAGTTGCATGCCCACCGAGGTACTGAGGTGCCATTGCGCTTACTGCCGACGTAAAGGCGTGCTGTGGCATGCCATCACCGAAGCTCAGTTGTGCATACGCTCAGGTAAGGAGCATTTGCGTGAGTATCGTTTCGGCACGCTGAAGGCCAGGCATTACTTTTGCCAAGGTTGTGGCGTAAGTACCTTCAGCCGCCCGGCAGTATTGCCCGACTCCTGGGTGGTGAACTTGATGTGCGTGGATGATCTGCAGTTACAACGAATCGAGAACGCGAGTCCAACAGTACTTCACTAGGCTGCAATCAGCTGATTGTCCAGAGATAGATGCTCTAGGGCCTGCTTCCCGATCGATCTGTCTGTTCTGAGAGGGATTATTGATGCTGTCTTTTCTAAGTGGCTGGCGAAAGCATGCGCTGCCTGTGCCTGACGAGCAGGAAGCGGCTGGCGCCTTGGTCAGTTCCTTGCTGCTGATGGCCTGGTTTGTCGAGGCCAGAGACCCCTATACCGGCGGCCATCTGTGGCGGGTGTCGCGATACTCGCGTCTGCTGGCCGAGGCCGCTGGGCTTACAGCGGCCGATGTGGCGCGAGTCAGCCTGGGCGGTTTTCTGCATGACCTGGGCAAGATCGGCATTACGGATGCCGTGTTGCGCAAAACCAGCTCACTGGATGAGCAGGAGTACGCCTTGATTCGCACCCACCCGGAAATGGGGGCGCGAATGCTCGCGGGTCATCCTATGGCCGGCCTGGTACTGGAGGCTGTCTACAACCACCATGAGCGCCCCGATGGCAAAGGCTACCCACGTGGCCTGCGCGGCCCTGAAATATCTCTGGATGCCCGTATCGTGGGCTTGTGCGATGCCTTCGATGCCATGACCAGCAGCCGCCCTTACCGGGCCGGTATGAGCCGCGGCCAAGCGCTGGCAATCATTCAGAGTCAGAGTGGCAGTCAGTTCGATCCAGCCTTGTGCGAGCACTTTCTGCTGCTGGGTCGCCAAGGCGTGCTCGATCATGTGATTGCTCATTCCGATGAGGGCATTCCCTTGCAGCATTGCCCCATGTGCGGCCCCACGTTGGTTGTCCGGCGTGAGCAGCAAGCCGGTGAAGCCATTTTCTGCCGCAACTGTGGTGGCGGTTTTATCCTGGAGCAGGGCAAGGCCGGGCTGCTGGCCAAGCCGACCGGGGAAGTGGGCGATCCACGGGCGCTACAGCCCGAGGCCGATCATGGCCTGATTCGCCGTGTAATCGCCGAGGCGGTTGCCAGTATGCCGTTGCAGCAAATGCTCAACTCAACCGCCACCTTGCCCGCAGGTACAGCGCCATGAAGGTATTCAGATCACTTGCTCAGCCTGGCGTATGGCGGCGTGCTGCGGTCACGGCTTTGCTGGTAGGGAGTGTATTGAACCTGATCAATCAGGGCGGTGCGTTATGGGGAGCAGAAAAACTGTCTGTCTTTCACCTTCTGCTCAACTATCTGGTGCCTTTTGCCGTGGCGAGTTTTAGTGCTATTCAGGCCCGCCGCGACAGTGAGCGGGCCGAGACCAGTTCCTAAAACATCTGGCGCTCGCCTTGCATCCAGCGCCAGGCGTCGATCAGGTCAAAGACCAGGCTGATGCCGTTTACCACCAAGACCAGGCTTACATACAGCACTTCACCTGTTGTCAGCGGTTTGCCTGACTGTGCCAGGTACATCAGCAACATGACTTGTAACGGGCCCCAAATCAGCAGGTGGGGAACCGCGAGCAGTCGACTGAATCCACCATATAAGTACATAAGCAGCATATTGCTGCCGACCACTAGGAATGCACTCAGTGCAATCCTAGTGGTCGCTGGGATAGTGCAACAGCAGCAAACTGGCAAGGT